>ERZ1292623.385-Hain-H51-01um-R1-385-length-48020-cov-16_pt2 | contig 38626 bp, 49 predicted proteins | sample MGYA00564398_ERZ1292623 | MGnify/ENA primary metagenome ERZ1292623 (study PRJEB36523, sample SAMEA6512633) | groundwater metagenome | collected 2019-01-07 | study: AquaDiva: Metagenomics assemblies of 32 groundwater samples
ATAAAACTGAATGAATTATATGGCGGAAAAGCGCCTGCATTGCCGCAAACAACACAATCAACAACTGCGGGACTTTATTATTTTGGCTCCAATTTAACTATCGGGATGAAAAATAAAGACGTTGAATCTTTGCAAAAAGTGCTTAATTTAGAAGAGGTTTATCCGGAAAATATTGTATCCGGTTATTTCGGTAATTTAACTAAAAAAGCGGTCATTGCTTTCCAAAATAAATATGGCATTGCGCCGGCTTCAGGTTATGTCGGCCCGTTAACAAGGATAAAACTGAATGAATTATATGGCGGAAAAGCGCCTGCATTGCCGCAAACAACACCGCCTGTAACTGGAGAATTAATTGGTCCATTCGCAATTGGCATGCGATCAGAACAAGTAAAGCTTCTTCAAACACTGCTTTCAAATGACCTGGAAGTTTATCCCGAAGCTAAAATTACCGGCTATTACGGCTCAATAACAGCGAAAGCCGTTAAAAAATTCCAGGCTAAATATGGTATTGAAGAAACTAGTATCGCCGGCCCAGCCACAAGGGCAAAAATTAATGAAATATTAGGGAAATAGTGTTTAGAAATTCAAGATATACGAGATTTATTATTAGCAATTTCATTGACGATTGTCATACAAATTATTTCTCGTTTATTTTTTTATTATGCTTTATTATTTATTTTTCAACAACCGCTCATTTTTCTTTTGCGATTGAAATTCCCCAGGGTGTCTTCAGTATGACATCCGCTTCTAATATTCTTGCAAACCCTATTATAACCGGCGTAGGGATTAGAAAATCATGGCTTAATATTGAAGAAACTGAAGGTAATTATAACTGGACATCATTGGAGAATCAGCTTGCGGAAGCCGCATTATTTCCCGATAAAAAAGTTATTTTTCGAGTAGTGGCGGGAGGTAAAAATACTCCCTCTTGGCTTATTAGCAGGGTTCCAATTTTCAGTTTTATTGATGATAATCCTTATCATTATTCCACCTACGGACAGACCGTAAATGTTCCGGTATTTTGGGATCCGCTTTTTCTTGAAAAGAAAAAAGCTTTGACTATGGAAGCTGGAAAAAAATTTGCCAGCCATCCTTCTATTGCTATTATTGGTGTTTCTTGCGCGAATACCAATTCCGATGATTGGAATATGAGAGGCAAAACTAAAGAGGAGAAAGATCAATGGTTAGCCCTTGGTTACACCGCGGAAAAGCTCATCAATGCCTGCAAAGAGCTTATTGACGCTACTATGACGGCGTTTCCAACAAAACTTGTTACTATGGGGATGGCTCACGTTCCTATGGATTCTAATTCCAAAGGAATAGATTATGTGCCAAATCAGGTTGTAAATTATGCCTTAACAACTTATCCAGAAAGATTTATTGTCCAGAAAAATGGCCTTTCCGCATCAACACCCGATCCTATTTCTACCTCAGAATTAGACCGATGGCAGATTATTTACGATAATAAGCCCAGAGTCGGCGGACAAATGATGTGGAATGTGACTAGTGATAGCACTTGCCGCATGAATAATCGTATAGCGCCTTGCGATATAAAAAAAGTGCTTAAAGATTCGATTACTATCGGAGCTCATTACGGCATGCAGTATCAGGAGATTTACACTGCAGACATTTTGAATCCTGATCTTGCGGATATTATTAGTTACGCTGTGGATATCCTTATTGTCCCTTCCGCGCCGACTGGGTTGGTGGTACAATAAAATAAATAAAGAGCAATGAACTGCCAACCATCAAAAATAAAAGTTTTTTTATTCGCAGGCATTCTTTTAGCAATATTTATATTCGGCGCAGCAAGCGTTGAAGCGGCAAATTGGTACGTGCGTCAAGGCGCAACAGGAAGCAATAACGGAACAGACTGGACTAATGCTTATACATCTTTGCCACCTACACTGACAAGAGGCGATACCTATTATATTGCCGATGGTTCTTACAGTAGTTATACCTTTGATGATGCTGAATCTGGGTCAACTTATATAACGATTAAAAAGGCTACCGTGGCAGATCATGGAACTTCTACTGGGTGGAATGATACCTACGGTGATGGACAAGCTGTTATGGGTAGCATAATGAGATTCTATTCAGGATATTATGTTCTTGACGGCAACGGAACACATACAGTACCAAGTAATAATACAAATGACTATGGGTTTAAGATTTCCTCAAATACATCTTCGAATATTTTAGGAATTGTCCAATTTGGTGCTTATGGATTAAAAGCCCAATATATCACAATGAAATACGTCCATGTCTATAACACCACCAATGGTAATATTCATAACGGAACAACTGGTGTAAGGTTCTATGGGGTAGAGACACAAAAATATATTAAACTTACAAATAATTTCTTTGAAAATAGTGGAAAAGATGGTTTTGAGATACCATCGGCTAATCATGTTCTCATAGAGAGGAATTATATAAAACGATATGGGATGTGGCATAATCAAGGAACCCCTGACTATCATGGACAAACAGTCGCAATCTTCTATGGAGGGGATGATATTATCTTCAGGTGGAATTTATGGGAAGCCAATGAAGGACAAGGATTAATTCAAATTGCAGGTATTAATAATACAAGTAACAATATACGTTTTTACGGTAATGTAGTATTTGAAAATTATGCTCAAAATCCTGATAGTCCGGGTTTTAATTATAGCGGTGGAATATTCGGTAACGCTTGGAATAACAATGCAATCAATAATGTTTATCTCTATAATAATACTTTTGTAAATATAGGTGGTGACTATGGGGGAGTGACGATCTTCCCAAATGTCGGGCCATATAGTAATTGGTACAGCCATAATAACTTATTTTATAATTGTGAAACGACTACTAAGGGAGCATGGACAGCATACGGATACCATGCATCGGGTGGTGGTGATACTGCTGGAGGAACGAGCGAGCAGACAGGTCTAAATAGCAGTATATTTCAGAGCTATACTGGAGATAACTTCCGCTTAGCTTCTGGAACGACAGCAGGGCTGACTCTTACCTCTCAATCATGGTGGAGTGGCGGAGTGGATAGTTTCTTTGGGCAACTTGACTATAATACTGATATGTACGGCAACATCCATGGTATTGATGGCGTCTGGGATCGTGGCGCCTATGAATACCTTGCCAGCAATCCACCTCCTTCAGACACTGCATCACCTTCAATTCCAACTAATCTCACTGCTCAAGCCATTTCCTCCTCCCAAATCAACCTATCCTGGATTGCTTCCACAGATAACGTAGGAGTTCTTGGCTATAGAATCTTTCGTGATAGCAGTCAATTGTCAACTGTCACTGGTCAATTGTCATATAGTGACACCAATCTTTCTCCTTCCACTTCATACACCTACACTGTTTCCGCCTATGACGCCGCAGGCAATAATTCAAATCAATCTTCTCCAGTTTCAACTACAACTCAATCCGCATCGCCTCCAACAGGCAATCTATTACTCAATCCTGACTTTGAAGGGGGATTTACCAGCAACCTTGCTAATAATTGGAACATCACAACTGACGGCAGTATTGGCTACTTATTATCACAAGACACCGGATATCAAGGCCTATCCCAGAAAATAAACATTTCTTCTCCTGGTTCCTGGGGCTTATTCTATTATCAAACCCCTTCTTTCCAGCTCAACCAATTTTATGACTGGTCTTTCTGGTATAAAACTTTAGGAACAGGATCTCTTCGGGCGCAAATAACCAACGCTCCGCAAACCCAAACAATTCTTTCGGAGTCTCTGCCTCCAACTAACAACCAATGGACATACAAAACAATCAACTTCCAATACACAAACTCTCTGGCAAACCAATTAAGATTTTCTTCAAACTCAACCAGTCCCTACTGGATTGATAATATCCAGCTTGCAGTTGCCTCCGCTGACACCACCCCGCCTTCTGCGCCAAGCGGATTAGCGGTACAATAAATTTAAGTTTAAAAATTAAGCTTAAAAAGAGATTTAAAATTTCTTTTTTTGTGGTATAATAAAATAATGAATAATAAAGAGATAGTTTTTTCCGCAATGGCGCCAAGCGGCAATCTTCATATTGGAAATTATCTGGGAGCATTAAAACAATGGATGGAATTACAGGAAGGGCATCGGCTTATTTGCTGTATTGCCGATTATCACGCAATGACGGTTTTTCAACAGCCTCAAAAATTGCGTGAAAAAATTTTAGAAGTTGCGATGATTTATCTGGCCGCCGGAATTGACCCGAAAAAATCAATTATTTTTGTACAATCTGATGTTCCGGAACATACCGAGCTTGCCTGGATATTAAATACAATCACGAAAATTCCAGAATTGGAATTAATGACTCAATTCAAAGATAAGGCAAAAAGATTCAGAAAACTTGTTAATATCGGACTCTTTGACTATCCGGTTTTAATGGCTGCTGATATATTATTGTATAAAACTAAATTTGTGCCGGTTGGTGAGGACCAGAAACAACACCTTGAGTTTTCCAGAGAAATGACTCGGCGCTTTAATAAAATTTACGGCGAAACTTTTATTATTCCCGAACCGCTTATTAGAAAAGAGGGAGCGCGAATAATGGGACTTGATAATCCGGATAAAAAAATGTCAAAAAGCGCTAAGAATCCGTATAATTATCTTGCCCTAACCGATGAACTAAATGTAATACGCGATAAAATCAAAAAAGCGATAACTGACTCTGGCTCGGATATTATTTATGATTTGAAAAATAAAAAGGGCATTTCAAACTTATTGGCTATTTATTCATTACTCTTCGGAAAATCAATTAAAGATTTGGAAAAAAAATATAAAGGAAAAAAATACGCGGAATTTAAGAATGATTTGGCTGATGTTGTAATTGATTTTTTTGCGCCTTTTCAGAAAAAAATCAAGAAATTGAAAAATAATCCCAATCAGGTGCGAGAAATATTAAAAACAGGAGCGGAAAGAGCGCGAATTATAGCGCAAACAACAATGGAAGAAATTAAAGAAAAAGTTGGGCTTTATTATTGAATTTACATGAAGAAGGGTTTTACATTATTAGAATTGCTTATTGTCATCGGCATTTTGGCTGTTTTAGCTACTACGGTAACTATTGTTTTAAACCCTGTTGAATTATTAAGGCAATCGCGCGACGCAAAAAGAATAGCAGAGTTAAACACTCTTGATAAAGCCTTAGAGCTTTATTCTTTTGATGGAGGAACCAATTTTGGTTCAACCAGCACTGTTTATATTTCCATTCCTGATACTAGTTCAATTTGCAATAATATGTCTTCCGCCTTGCCTGCCTTGCCAATAGATTGGTCTTATAAATGCGTAATTCTTGATAATTTGCGTAAAGTTAATAGTCAAGGATGGATACCAGTTAATTTTACAAATATTGCAAATCCTCCATTAGCTGTATTGCCGATTGACCCAATAAATATAACTGACAATTATTATCCTTCTTATTATTCCTATACTGTTGGTTCCTGGAAATTAGCCGCGAATTTAGAAAGCTCAAAATATAAGGATAAAACAAGCAATTCCAATAACATTTCTTTTTCTCTTTGTCCTGGCAAGGTTAAAGACGCTGATAATAATGAATACTCAACTGTTTTAATCAACGGTCAATGCTGGATGAAGGAGAATTTAAAAAGAGGAATAAGAATAGCAGGTTCTAGTGATCAAACTAACAACGGTACGGTTGAAAAATATTGTTATAGCGATACTGATAGTTATTGCACTACTGACGGCGGTTTATACCAATGGGATGAAGCAATGAATTACGGTACTGCTGAAGGCAGTCAAGGCATTTGTCCGCCTGGTTGGCATATTCCAACTGACGCTGAGCAATACGCGTTAGAAGATTATCTTAAAGATAGCGGCCAAACTTGCGACGCAACAAGAAGTAATACATGGGATTGCGATACTGCGGGCGCTAAGTTGAAATCAGGAGGCGCTTCTAAATTTGAAGCCATTTTAGCCGGCTACCGTATTAACTCTTTGCCATGGTTCAATAATCGCGACACGAGCACGTACTTCTGATCGTCTGCGCAGAGCGGCTCTAATGCCTGGACTCGCTTTCTGTATTCCACCTACTCTACGGTCAGTCGATTTGCCAGCGCTAAGGTGTTCGGCTTTTCGGTGCGCTGCCTCAAGGACTAATTGACTATTTAATCTTTTTACATATTATACTATTAAAGATGGTTAAAATTATAGTAAAATTTTTTGATCGGCTAGAAGACAAAGTAAGAGCTAGTTTAAGCCGCCGGCCCATAGTTTACACTTTTATCGGCGCGGTTGCTATCGTTCTTTTCTGGCGCGGTGTTTGGATGACGGCTGATATGTTTGAATTTATGAATGGTCCCGTTTCAATATTATTGAGTGTCGCTCTTTTGCTTTTAACCGGACTTTTTGTTTCTTTTTTCATCGGCGATCGGCTGCTTATTTCCGGATTAAAACAAGAAAAGAAAATAGCTGAGAAAACAGAGTTGGAAATTCGCACTGAAACTGATTTGATTAATGAAATTAAAATAAGGCTGGAGAAGATTGAAAAAAATGTAGATGAAATTAAGGGTTTTATAAAAACTGATAATAATAAAATTTTTCATAATGGAGATAATAAATAAAAAAATATTGCGTCATTTGGCGGAATTGTCAAAAATTGAATTAATCGAAGATGGGGAAGAAAAATTGCTTGATGATTTGCGGAAAATTCTTGAATATTTCGAAGAATTAAAAAAAATTGACACTATTGATATTGAACCAATCGCTGGTGGCGCTGATTTAATAAATATTTATCGTGAAGATAGGGAATTATTGGATGAATTATACAAAAAACAAGAAAAATTAATTGAGGCCTTTCCTGAACGAGGGGGGGATTTTTTAAAAGTGCCGCCGGTTTTTCAATAACGAGATTCAAAATTGCGAATACACCCCAGCAGTAGAAACTTTCAGTTTCACTACGGGGCAGGTCTAAATTCACAAATAAATGAGTTTTTTAGAAAATTTAACAATAAAAAAATTTCATCAAGGATTGATAGGGCGAGAATTTTCCGCTGTTGAAGTTGCTAAGGATTTTTTTAGTCATATAAAAGAAAAAGACGATAAAATTAATGCGTATTTGACGTTTACTAAAGACATGGCGTTGGAAACTGCTATCGCGGTTGATGCGGAATTAGATGCCGGTGGAAATATCGGCATTTTAGCGGGAACACCGTTGGCTATAAAAGATAATATTTTGATTGAAAATGTAGTTTGTATGGCGGCTTCAAAAATCTTAGAAAATTATAAGAGTTCTTATGACGCCACCGTGGTAAAGCGATTAAAAAAAGCCGAAGCGGTATTTTTGGGAAAAACTAATATGGATGAATTTGCAATGGGCTCATCAACTGAAAATTCCGCTTTTAAAAAAACTAGAAATCCTTATGATATTGAACGAGTGCCCGGCGGCTCATCCGGCGGGTCGGCCGCGGCAGTAGCTGTTGATATGGCTATCGGAGCGCTTGGTTCCGATACAGGCGGTTCAATCCGTCAGCCGGCGAATTTTTGCGGTGTTGTCGGTTTAAAACCGACTTATGGAGCGGTTTCAAGATTTGGTTTGATTGCTATGGCGTCAAGTTTAGACCAAATAGGACCGATTGCCAAAACAGTTGAAGATGCGGCAATTATTTTCACTGAAATCAGCGGCCGCGATGAATTTGATTCAACAAGTATTGATATTGATTATAAAGAAGATGTTTTAAATCCTGATTTTGAAAGTACAAAAAATTTGAAAATCGGCCTTCCAAAAGAATATTTCATTGATGGCATAGATAAATATATTTCATCGGCAATAGGAGAAGTAATTCAATCGTTAAAATCAATGGGGTTTGAATTTAGGGAGATAAGCCTTCCACACACTAAACACGCTTTATCCTGCTATTATATTATTATGACAGCTGAAGTAAGCGCTAATTTGGCTAGGTTTGATGGTATCCGTTATTCGCGGCTTCAGAATTTAATCAGTTCCGCCAGCCGGCGGATGACTGATGAAATCCAGAACCTAAAAAACATTTATTTTAAGCAACGAAGCGATGGTTTCGGCGAAGAAGCAAAAAGAAGAATAATTTTAGGAAACTTTGTTTTATCTAGCGGTTATTACGATGCCTATTATTCAAAAGCGCAAAAAGTAAGGCGGTTAATAAAGCAGGATTTTAATGAAGCCTTTAAGGAAGTTGATATCATTTTAACTCCGGTTTCGCCGACTCCGGCTTTTAAAATTGGAGAAAAAATTGATGACCCCTTATCAATGTATTTATCTGATATTTTTACTATTCCCGTAAATTTGGCTGGATTGCCGGCAATTTCCATTCCTGTTAAAAAAACAAATGGCTTACCTGTGGGTTTTCAATTAATCGGCAAGCCATTTCGCGAGGCTGATATACTTGGTGTTGGCCGTTATTACGAAAAAAACGTAAATATTATATAATAATAAATTAAAATAAATATATTTAATTTTTCAAATGGATATCCAAGATAAAAAAAATAAAATGATTGACATTTTGCCTTTTGATAAAAACAAAAAAAGCGTTGTTTTAAATCAAAAGTCGGCGCCGAAAAAAGAAATTATTAAGCCAATTGTTCCTTTGGCTGATATCGCGGCAAATCCTCTTAAAAAAATTGCGCCTTTTAATGGAATAAAGGAAAATATTGAAAGAACAGAAAGGGTTCCAATCGCGGAGGTGAAAACCACAATGGCTGAAGTTGCTCAAAAAACCGCCACAATTGAAAATGTGGAAGAAATATTGAAAAAGCCGAAAAAGGAACAGTTTTTATTTCAAGAAAAAAAGAGTTCGCGTTTAAAAAGATATATTATTTATTTTTTTCTTTTACTAATAGGGAGCGGCGTTTTTTATATTACCATCGCAATTTTGCCGAGAGCAGAAATTGCCATAATAACCAAGAAATCTCCATGGAATTTTAACGACGTCATTGAAGCGTCAAAAGACGTAGGTAATATAGATTTAATAAATAAGCGCATACCGGCGGAGATATTTCAAGATATTAAAAACTTAACTCTTTCTTTCGAGGCGCGCGGGAAAAAATATGTTGAACGGAAAGCAATAGGAGAAATTACGATTTATAATTCATACAGCTCTCAGTCGCAGATTTTAATTAAAGACACAAGATTTGAATCGCCGGACGGAAAGATCTTTTATTTAGACAAGAAAATTACTGTTCCCGGAGCAAAAATTAATGAGGGGAAAATAATGCCATCATCCATAAAGGCGACTGTTACAGCAGAGCGTGCTGGCGAGGAATATAATATCGGGCCGGTTGAAAAATTTACTCTGACGGGATTTAAAAATACTTCTAAGTACAAAGGATTTTATGCTGTTTCAGGCGACAGCATGAAAGGCGGTTTGGTCGGCAATGTTTTTTTCCCAACTGAAGATGATATAAAAGCTGCAAGAGAAAAAACTGCGGCGCAACTATTAGATAGCATCAGCACTTTTTTGTTGGCGCAAATCGGCAAAGAATTTAAAATTATTGAAGAAGGACGTTTATTCACCATCGTAAAAGAAAATATTGACAAAGAAGCCGATAAAAACGGGAATTTTCTCGTTTCTATGGAAGGCGAACTAAAAATAATTGTTTTTAAGGAATCGGATATTATTTTAGAATTAATGTCTAAATTGGCCAAAGAAACCTTTGGGCAGATTTTTGAAATTAAAACTTATAATTTAAATTACAAAACCGCGAAATATGATTCAGGAAGCGGAAAAATAGCTTTGAATATTGAATTTAGCGGCGAATTCTGGCAACCGATAAATATTGAAGCTTTTAAAAACTCCGTTATTAATAAAAAAGAAAGCGATTTGAAAGTTTATGTTTTTTCTATTCCAGGCGTGGAAAAAGCAACTATCTCTTTATGGCCTAGATGGGTGCGAAAAGTTCCTAATTTAGTGGATAAAATAAAAGTGGAGATAAATTAAAAAAGGGGTTGACATAATAAAAACATTAATTTAATATAGACTAATTCTATGGAAATTAAAAAAAAGCCGGTTGAAGGGATTGTAATTGAAGCTTTGCCGTCATTAATGTTTAGGGTAAAAATAACAAATTCCGAAAATGAAGTTCTTGCTTATCTTTCCGGCAAAATGAGATTGCATTACATTAAGATTTTACCCGGAGACAGAATTTTAGTTGAATTAAGTCCCGATGGCGGAAGGGGAAGAATTGTAAGAAGATTATAATTTAACACTATAGAGAATTTTAAAGATGAAAGTGAAAAGTTCTGTGAAAAAAAATTGTCAAAATTGCAAAACTGTCCGGCGTAATCGCCGGATTTATGTGATTTGCAAAAAAAATCCGAAACATAAACAAAGACAAGGATAAAAATGAGGATTGTTGGCATAAATATTCCCGATAATAAACGCATTGAAATAGCGCTTACTTATATTTATGGAATCGGCCGGACATCGGCTGTTGAAATAATGAAAGCGTCAAATATTAAATTTGGAAAATTAGCCAAAGACCTAACCTCGGAAGAAACCAATAAATTAAAAGAGTATATTGAAAAAAGGGTTAAATTTGAAGGAGAACTTCGGCAAATAGTAAGAGGAAATATAAAACGGCTTAAAGAAATTCAATGTTACAGAGGCAGGAGGCATGAGAAGAAATTACCAACGCGAGGCCAAAGAACAAAGACTAATTCTCGAACCGTGCGAGGCAACGTCAGAAAAACAGTCGGTAGCGGCAAAAGAAAGGTGGAACTCAAGTAGATTATAAGATTATATAATTAAAAAAATTAATTTTTAAATTTCTTAAATTAGCAATCTTTCAATAATTTTAATTATGGGACAAAAAAAGGTTATTAAAAAAACAGAAGAAGAATCGATTAAAGAGGGAGAACAGCTTGAGACGATAGTTGCCAAAAAAAGCAAGATTCTTGAGAAGCAATCAAGTAAAAAAATAGAGGTTGGAAGAGTTTATATTAAAGCCAGCTATAATAATACGATTTTAACTGCCACTGATAATTATGGCAATGTTTTATCGTGGATTTCGGCCGGTTCTTTAGGATTTTCCGGTCCTAAAAAAGCGACACCTTTTGCTTCTTCAAAAATGGTTTCTGCGGTTTCTGATAAATTAAAAAAAATCGGCTTAACAAATATAGAGGTAATAGTTAAGGGAGTTGGGCACGGAAGAGACGCCGCTATTAAATCGCTTAGCAATCAAGGATTTAATATTTTACTTATTAGGGATGAAACTCCTATTCCGCATAATGGACCTCAGCCGCCAAAGGCGAGAAGGGTATAATTAAAAAGTTTTAAAATTATGTTATTAAAAGCAAAAGAAAAAAAAGAACGGTCATTGGGAACAAAACTTTTTTTGAAAAGCGAACGTTGTAATTCGCATAAATGCGCCATGGTAAGAAGGCCGTATAAGCCGGGAGTACACGGAAAGTCAAGAAAACGCGGATCATTATCAGAATATGGGCAGCAGTTATTGGAAAAGCAAAAATTAAAAATTAGCTACGGAATTGAAGAATCTCAGCTTAGAAAAATTTTTAGAGAAGCGGAAAAGAATGTCGCAATCGGCCAAACGGTTGTAAATATTATTGAGAGACGCCTAGATAATGTCATTTTCAGGACTGGATTGGCTGGTTCTCGTATAGTGGCAAGGCAATTAGTAAATCATGGTCATATTTTTGTAAACGGAAAAAAAATGAGAACGCCGTCTTCTGTTTTAAGGATTGGAAATGTAGTGTCCATAAATCCGAATTCGCTATCACTCTTGATTTTTAAAGATTTGCCGAATACTATAAATAAATATAATCCTCCTGAATGGCTTGAGGTTAATAATGAAAAATTAGAAGGAAAAATTAAAAACTTGCCAATCGATATTGAAGTCCCATTTGATATAAATATGGTCGTTGATTATTATTCAAGATAAATTTTATTTTATGGAATATACGCGTCTTAGTGAAACGGTAAAAATTAAAAAAGTTTCTGAAACGGAAACAGAAGGAGTTTTTGAGATAGAAGGCCTTTATGTCGGTTATGGATTAACTTTAGGCAATGCTCTAAGAAGGGTACTGTTATCTTCATTGCCAGGAGCGGCCATTACTCAAGTTAAAATAAAAGGCGTTAAGCATGAATTTTCAACAATTCCCGGGGTAAGGGAAGATATTGTTGAAATAATTTTAAATCTAAAAAAGGTTAGATTTAGATTTTACGCCGATAAGCCCCAGGTTTTAAGCTTAAAAGCTAAGGGAGAAAAAAATGTTTGCGCTTCCGATATTGAAAAGAATTCCTTGGCGCAAATAGTCAATCCTGATAGTCATATACTCATGCTTACGTCCAAGAGCGCTTTTGTTGAAATGGAAATTACTATTGAAAAAGGATTGGGATATGTTCCGGTTGAAAACAGAAAAGTCGAAAAATTGCCGGTGGGCGTAATTGCCATAGATGCTTTTTTTACTCCTGTTATAAACGTTAATTATACCGTTGAAAATATGCGCGTAGGAGAAAGGACTGATTACAATAAGCTAAAAATTTTTATCATTACCGATGGTAGCATTACTCCGTCAAATGCCTTGCATAAAAGCGCCAATATATTAAAAGATCATATTGAAAAAATTTCTCAAATTGAAGTCATGGATGTGGATAAAAAAGAAATTTCTGGGAAAAAAATAAAAAAGAAAAAAGAAAAATAATCCCTCACCCCTCAAAGATAATAAATGTAAATTTAGAAAAAGGATGAGGAATATAATTAATTCTACATAAATAAATTCAGTAATAATCTTCAATAATTCGATTTTATTAATTTTATTTTATAAAATTAATAAAATAAATCTTTGAAGGGTGAGGGATGAGGCATTTAAAAAGAGGCAGAAAATTTCATAGGAAAAAAGGCCAGAGAAAAGCATTGCTGCGAGGGTTAATCAGTAATTTGATATTAAAAGAAAAAATCGAAACAACGGAAGCGAAAGCTAAGGAGATAAAACCTTTTGTTGAAAAACTAATAACCATCGCAAAGAAACAAAATCTTGCCGCGTTAAGATCTCTTTTTTCTCTAATTTCAAAAAAATCAGCGGAGAAATTATATTATTTAATCGCGCCTCGCTATAAAGAAAGGCGGGGAGGATATTTGAGGATAATCAAGGGAACCGTTAGGAGGAAAAATGATGGTTCAAGGATGGCGATGATTGAATTTGTGTAAAATTATTATTGACAAATATCAATTATTCAGATAAAATTAAAAATGTCGAAAATATAGATGTAAATTCAAAATGCAAATATCAAAATGTAAAATGACAATGTAAAATATTAAAATTATTTAATTTTGAAATTTTAAATTGTCATTTTAATTTTTGAATTTTGATTTTTAAATTTATTTAATTATGGCTGAAAAAGCAAAATTCGAAAGAAGTAAACCGCATTTAAATGTCGGTACGATTGGCCATGTTGATCACGGCAAAACAACTTTAACGGCCGCGATTACGCATGTGCTTAAATTAAAAGGTCTTATTGATAAAGAAGAAGCAGTTAATGATATTGATAACGCTCCCGAAGAAAAAGCGAGAGGTATTACTATCGCTCTTCATCATTCTGAATACCAGTCGGAAAAAAGGCATTATGCCCATATTGACGCGCCTGGCCATGCTGATTATATAAAGAATATGATTACTGGCGCAGCTCAGATGGATGGCGCTATTTTAGTGGTGTCCGCGGCTGATGGTCCGATGCCCCAAACAAGGGAACATATCCTTTTGGCGCGCCAGGTCGGAGTGCCCGCTATTATAGTTTTCTTAAACAAAGTTGACCAAGTTGACGACCCGGAATTAATTGATTTAGTTGAAGCGGAAGTAAGAGAACTTCTTAAAAAATATCAATTTCCGGGAGACGAAACTCCAATCATTAGAGGTTCGGCATTAAAAGCTCTTGAAACAAAATCGGCTGATGATGAAGCAACTAAGCCGATTATGGAACTTGTTAAAGCTCTTGATGAATACATTCCGGAGCCGGTTCGCGAAACTGATAAGCCGTTTTTGATGCCAATTGAAGATATTTTCAGCATTGAAGGCAGAGGAACGGTTGTCACCGGAAGAGTTGAAAGAGGAATTGTCAAGATTAATGAAGAATTGGAAATCATTGGTTTAAAACCAACTCAAAAAACCGTTATTACCGGAATTGAAATGTTTAATAAACTTCTTGACGAAGGGCGAGCTGGCGATAACGTCGGTGCGCTATTAAGAGGGCTTAAAAAAGAGGATGTTGAACGCGGACAAATAATCGCCAAGCCGGGTTCGGTTACTCCTCATACTGAATTTGAAACGGAAATTTATGTTTTAACGAAAGAAGAAGGCGGCCGCCACACGCCGTTCTTTAAGGGATACAAGCCTCAATTTTATATCCGGACAACTGATGTTACCGGCGAAGTCATCTTGCCGGAAGGAATGGAAATGGTTATGCCTGGCGATACTATCAGCTTAAAAGTAAAATTAATCGCGCCTGTTGCTCTTGAAGAAAAACAAAGATTCGCTATACGTGAAGGCGGTAAAACCGTTGGCGCCGGCGTAGTAACGAAAATTACTAATTAATCGGATTCAAATGACAAAAAGAGAAGAAGCGATACAACCAAAGCTTAGATTGAGAATAAAATCTTACGATCATCGCTTGATTGATAATTCAAGCCGCCAAATAATAGAAACCGCCGTTAGGAATGGCTCTGAAATTGTCGGTCCGATTCCATTGCCGACTGAAATTAGGCGTTATACGGTGAATCGCTCAACCTTTGTCCATAAGGAATCAAGAGAGCAATTTGAAATTCGCGTCCATAAGAGAGTTGTTGATATTTTAAATCCAACTCAAAAAGTTATTGAATCTTTAAGTAATTTAAATTTACCGGCTGGAGTTGAAATTGAATTGAAAATGAGATAATTTTAAAAACCCGCCTATTTATAAATAGGCGGGTTTTTAAAAAATGTGATAGTTGACATATTTTTTCTTATTTGCTATCTTTATAATAAATTAATGTTAAATCTTATTAAAACGGTTTAAATTTGTCTGATTTAGCCAAAACAGCCGGCTAATCCGGCTGTTTTTATTGAATAAATGTTGTTTATTTTGGGAAAAAAAATAAAGATGACTCAGATTTGGGATGATGATAAGGTTTTGCCGGCAACGCTGATTCAAGCTGGCCCGGCAATAATTACGCAGATTAGAAATAAAGAAAAAGATGGCTATAATGCTGTTCAAATTGGATTTGACGCAACCAAAAAGAAGTTTAATAAATCAATAAAGGGCCATCTAAAAAGTTTTGGAAATTTTCGTTATCTTAAAGAATTCAGATTAAGTGATTCTATTGAATTATCTGAATCAGATTTTAAAGTCGGTAATTTAATCAATGTAAATTTATTTCAAAAAGGTGATAAAGTAAAAATAAGCGGATTAAGTAAGGGGCGAGGTTTTCAAGGAGTTGTAAAAAGGCATGGTTTTGGCGGCGGACCGAAAACCCATGGCCAAAAAAATAGATTGCGCGCTCCGGGGTCAATCGGCAGTACGGCGCCGCAAAGAGTTTTGTTGGGAAGAAAAATGGCTGGAAGAATGGGAAGAGAAAAAGTAACAGTTAAAAATTTAAGGGTGGTTAGCGTTGATAAAGATAAAAATACTTTAGCTGTTAAGGGATCGGTTCCGGGACACAAGGGAATGATTTTAAAAATTTTTAAATAATTACTATGGAGATAGATGTTTTTAACAAAGAAAATAGTAAGATAGGCACAATGGAGTTGCCGGAAAAAATATTTCAAGCGAGATGGGCGCCGATTTTAATCAAACAAGCTCTTTTAACTCAAATGGCGAATAGCCGTCAAAATTTAGCCCATGTGAAAGACAGAGCGGAGGTGAAGGGCGGCGGAAAAAAGCCGTGGCGGCAGAAAGGGACTGGTCGTGCCAGGCACGGATCAATAAGATCGCCATTGTGGAGTGGCGGCGGAGTGACGTTTGGCCCGAGAAATGAAAAGAATTTTTCCAGAAAAATAAACAGAAAAATGAAGCAGCTTGCGGTTTTCAGCATTCTTTCTAGAAAGATTAAAAATGAGAATTTTAAAGTTATCGATGAATTGTCTTTTTTGAATGAAAAGAAGTCAAGAATCGCCATTAATAGCTTGAAAAAAATAATTAATTTCGATAATTCAAAAAATAGTTATATTTTGATATTGCCGTCAGCTTACAAATCAGCCAATTTAGCCGTCAGGAATTTAAAAGGGCTCGATGCCATAAGCGCCAAGTCGTTAAATATTTACGATTTGATGAAATGGAAAAATATAATCGCGGGAAAAAACGCCGTCGAAGAAATCATTGAGCATTACACAGCTAAAAAATAAGCAAAATGTCTTTTTTTAAAAGAACAAAAAAAAATAGCAGTAATTTTGAAAAAACAGCATTGCCGTCAGAGAAAAAGGGCGACATTGCCGTCAAAAGCGATGGAGGGTTTGTTTTATTGGTAAAACATCCATGGATAACCGAAAAAAGCGGCAGTATGATAAATTTAAGAAAATATGTTTTTTTAGTTGATAAAAAGGCGAATAAATCAGAAATTTCAAAAAATATTGAATCAGCTTACAATGTAAAAATTTCTTCAGTCAATATTATAAATATAAAAGGAAAGGTAAAAAGAATAAAAACAGAAACCGGAAAGATTCCCGGGAAGAGAAAGGCGATTATTAGTTTGAAAGAGGGATATAAAATAGAAACAATGACAGTATGAAAAAATATTCACCAACAACTCCATCAAGGAGACAAATGATTATTCCTGATTATGGCAGCGTCTTAACGGCATCTAAGCCGTTTAAAAAGTTAGTCAAAAGAATAAAAAAACATAGTGGCAGAAATAATTCCGGACGCATAACCGTGCGCCACCAAGGCGGAGGCAATTTAAGACTTTATAGAATGATTGATTTTAAGCAAACAAAATTGAATATTCCAGCTAAGATTGAAACCATAGAATACGATCCCTACCGAAGCGGTTTTATCGCTTTAGCGCTTTATCACGACGGAGAAAGACGCTATATATTAGCATCAAAAAATATGAAGGTTGGCGATGAAATTATCATATCGGAAAAGGCATCGTTAAAAGAAGGCAATCGTTTAGCTATTAAAAATGTTCCTGTTGGTTATTCTGTTTATAATATTGAATTGGATAAGGGCGGAGGAAAAATTGCGAGAGCAGCCGGTTCTTACGCCCAAATTTTAGCTCATGATAACGGGTGGACGCAATTAAAGCTTTCTTCCGGAGAAATAAGGAAAATTTTATGGGATAATTTTGTTTCGCTTGGACAAACGTCAAACCCTGACCATGGATTAACGAATATCGGGAAAGCCGGCGGGTCAAGAATGCGAGGCATTCGTCCAACCGTAAGGGGAACAGCAATGAATCCTTGCGACCATCCTTATGGCGGCGGTGAAGGAAGGCAGCCAAGAGGAACCAGACGCCCCAAAACAAAGTGGGGAAAAATTACCGGTGGAAGAAAAACTCGCAAAAAGAAAAAATGGAGCAATAAATTAATTATTAAACGCAGATAAATTACTAAAAATGAGCAGATCATCAAAGAAAGGACCTTATATTGATCCAAAATTATTAAAAAAGATATCAAAATCAAAACCAGATGACGGCGCGGTTTTTAAAACTTGGGCTAGAAATTGCGAAATATCTCCAGAGATGGTTGGTTTTAAATTTGACGTTCATAATGGGAAATATTTTATTCAAGTTAAAGTGACCGAAGAAATGATAGGTCATCGATTTGGAGAATTCGCCCCAACAAGAAAATTCGTTAGGCATGGCGGAAAAATGCAAAAAGAATTAGAAAAAAAGGCAGAAGGGTAAAAAAATAAATAATAAAATTTATTGGACTTATTAGTCTTGTACGACCTATATGAAAATTGCATCAGCAAAATTAAATTATTTAAAAATGGCGCCACGAAAGGTGCGCTTAGTTGCTAATGCTATAAAAGGATTACCAGTAAATGAAGCTGAGGCTCAATTAGTAATGAATTCTAAAAAGGCGGCTGAGCCGTTATTGAAACTTTTAAGAAGCGCTGTTGCAAATAGCAAGCAAAAAGGCTTAAAATCAGAAAATCTTTTTATACAAGAATCACGGGTTGATCAAGGTCCGATGCTAAAGAGACAGATGCCAAGAGCTATGGGAAGAGCAACGATGATCCAGAAGAAAACTTCTCATATTTCATTAATTTTAATTGAAAAAGAAAAGTTTCATAAAAAAAGATTCACAATAGTTAAGATGGAAAAAATAAAAAAGAAAAAAGGTGAAATATCGCAAAAAAATAAGTCAAAGGGCGATGAGTCTAAAGAATTAAAACCAGCGGAAAAGCAAGGATTCGTGAAAAGAATGTTTAGGAGAAAAAGTATTTAGATATGGGACAAAAAATAAAACCAAATTCATTAAGATTGGGGATAACTAAAGATTGGAGTTCGAGATGGATTCCTTCAAGGGGGCGTAGTTTTAAGTCATTACTTGAAGAAGACGCATTAATAAGGAAAATCGCCGAGGAAAAAGTTAAAAACGCCGGAATTGATAAAATTGACGTAGAACGAACCGGCAATAAATATAAAATTTTTATAAGAGTAAGCCGACCAGGATTAGTAATCGGCAGAGGAGGAAAAGGCATAGAAGACTTAACAAAATTAATAGAAACATCGATGAACAAGTTGAGAAAGCAAAATAATATTGCTGAACCAGTGATTTTAAGCCTTAATATCGAAGAATTGAAAAGATTTGATGTTTCAGCTAATGTTTCCGCTCAGAATATCGCCTGGGATTTCGAAAAAAGAATGCCGTTTAGGCGCACTATTAAAAAATATCTTGATTCAATAATACAAAATAAAAACGTTAAAGGAGCTAAAATTATGGTCTCCGGTCGTTTAGACGGAGCTGAAATTGCCAGACGCGAACAAGTCGCAAAGGGACAATTGCCCTTAACGACATTAAGGGCAGATATTGATTATGGCAGTGCTACGGCATTTACCACATTTGGAACAATAGGAGTCAAGGTTTGGATATATAAAGGAGAAGTATTCACCGAAAAAAATTAAAACTATAAAATATAAAAAATGCTTATACCAAAAAAGGTAAAACATAGAAAATGGCAGAAGGGTAGGTCATTAAAACGGAAAATCGAAACGAGGGGGACTGAATTAAATTTCGGTTCATTTGGATTGCAGTCAATGGGCAATTCATGGATTAATTCCAGGCAAATTGAAGCCGCTAGAAAAACTATCACTCATTTCACCAAGCGGGGCGGAAAAATCTGGATCAGAATTTTTCCTGATAAACCGATCACCAAGAGGCCCCCTGAAGTTACGATGGGCGGAGGGAAAGGAAGCGTTGACCACTATGTTTTTCCCGTTAAAATCGGAAGAATTTTATTTGAAATGGACGGAATAAGTAAGGAAATCGCCTGCGAAGCATTAAGAAGAGCTGGTCATAAGCTACCAATCAAAACAAGAATAGTTTCTAAATAAAGATGAACCCCGTTAGAAGTCTCTGACTATAAATGGGGGAATATATTCAAATAATGTTTATCTAAAGTTGATTTTTATAATCATATAAAGATAAACTTCTAACGGGGTGAAAAAGCAAGAGAAAGAACAATTTAAAAATAAATTATTTTCCGAATTGAAAAAAATATTGACCGATAGCCGAGAAAATTTAAAAAAACTTAAATTTGACTTGGCCGCTGGCAAAGTTAAAAATATTCAGTCAATCAAGGAAACAAAAAAAATAATCGCGAGAGCGTTAACGATAATAAATATGAAATAATTCTACCAATGTACTAATTATTACGAATAGTATTAATAATATAGAAATAATAAAATTAGTAATATTAGTATTTATTAGTAAATCAGTAGGAATGAAAAATGAAACGTAAATTACAGGGAATAATAATTTCCGATAAAATGAATAAGACCAGGATTGTCGAAGTTGTAAGATTAAAAAAACATCCGCGTTATAAAAAATATTTTAAAGTTTCCACGCGCTTTAAGGCGCATGATGAAAACAATGAATATAAAACCGGAGAAAAAGTTTTTATAGAAGAAACAAGGCCGATTAGCAAGGAAAAAAGATGGCGCATTATTGAAAAAATTTAGTATTTATGATTCAAGAACGTTCAATATTAAAAGTTGCGGATAATTCCGGAGCGAAAACGATCCGTTGTTTTAGGATTCTAGGCGGTACCAGGCGACGCTACGCAAGAATAGGAGATATTATTGTGGCGTCAATTCAAAAAGCTGAACCGCGTAAGATGGCGAAGAAAAAAGAAATAATAAAAGCGGTTATTGTAAGAACGAAAGCGGCGATGCGCCGAATAAACGGCTCTTATATTCGCTTTGATGATAATGAAGCTGTTTTAATTGATGCGAAAAAAGAACCGAAGGCAACAAGAATTTTTGGTCCGGTGCCAAGAGAGTTAAAAGAAAAAGGATTTGAGAAAATAGTCGGTATGGCGGAAGAAATTGTGTAAATAAAATTAAATAATGAAGATTAAAAAAAACGATACAATTAAAATAATTTCAGGCAAAGACAGAAATAAAATAGGAAAAGTAATAAAAGTTATTCCTGACAAAAACAAGGTTTTGATTGAAGGGTTGAATTTATATAAAAAACATGTCCGCCCAAAAAGAGAAGGCGAAAAGGGCCAAACAGTTTTGGTTTCAAGGCCGCTCAATATTTCTAATATTATGGTTATTTGTCAATCCTGCGGGAAAGCTGTAAAAATCGGTTACAGCGTTAAAAACGCCATAAAAACTAGAATTTGCAAAAAGTGCGGAATGAAAATTTAAATATAATTTGATAATATGACAATGCTTTTTAAAAAATACAAAGAGGAAATCATTCCAAAGATGAAGGAAAAATTTGATTATAATTCTGATTCGGCTGTTCCTAAAATAGAAAAAATTGTTGTTAATGTTGGTATTGGCAGATTATCTCAACAGCCTAATTTCGATAAAAATTTAGAATTTATATTGAACGATATTGCTTTAATCACTGGCCAAAAGCCGGCATTGACATCCGCTAAAAAATCAATAGCTGGTTTTAAAATTAGAGCTGGGCAAACAATTGGTTTAAAAATAACGTTACGACGCTTGAAAATGTATGATTTTATTCAAAGATTAATCAACATAGTTCTTCCAAGGATGAAAGATTTTCGAGGCATAAGCGTTAATAATGTTGATGAGTCTGGGAATTTAAATATTGGCATAAAAGAACACATTATTTTCCCGGAAATTAGCGCAGATACAATAAAATTTGACTTTGGCTTCCAAATCAGTATTGTAAGTAATGCAAAAACGAAAGAAGAAGCGATAGAATTGTATAAATTATTAAGAATACCATTCAAAAAACATGGCTAAATTATCAGTAATAGTAAGAGCTAAAAAAAAACCAAAATACTCAACTCGCATTTTACGTCGTTGTTTTAAATGCGGAAGAAAACGCGGATATATGAGAGATTTCGGAATTTGCAGAATTTGTTTTAGAGAAACGGCGTCAAAAGGCCAAATACCAGGAATTAAAAAATCATCATGGTAAAATGTATATCAATCTATTAATACAATTAAAAAATGCCCAAGCAGTTAAAAAGGAAAACATTAAATTTCCTTATTCAAAAACTGATTTGGCGGTAGCTGAAGTTTTAACAGCTAACAAATTCATAGATTCTTTTGAAAAAAAAGGTAGGGGGGTGAGGCGTATTTTAGATATTAAATTAAAATATGCAAATAATAAAGGGGCAATTAATGGCTTGATATTTATAAGTAAACCTTCTAGAAAAATTTATCTAGGTTATAAAGAAATTAAACCGGTAAAATACGGATATGGGATAATGGTTATTTCAACTTCTAACGGCATAATGACTGATAAGGAAGCGAAGAAAAATAAAGTCGGTGGAGAAGCGTTATTTAAAATCTGGTAATAAAATTATGTCAAAAATAGGAAAAAAACCAATAACAATACCTGATGGAACAGATATTAAAATTAATGAAAATAATTTAAGCGTTTCTGGAAAAAAAGGATCATTGATTTTAAAAGTATTGCCTTATATTAAAATTAAACTTGAAAACGAAATATTAACCGTTGGAACGGATAACGATATAAAGCAGGCGCGTTCCAATTGGGGAACAATGAGAGCATTAATTCAAAACGCCATCATCGGCGTTAATGAAGGTTTTTCAAAAAATTTAGAAATTGAAGGCATTGGTTATCGAGCAACAATGGAAGGAAATAATTTAACGTTAAATCTTGGCTTTTCTCATCCGGTAAAAATAATTCCTCCGGCGGAAATAATAATCTCTATTGAAAAAAATATGATAAAAGTTTCTGGGATTGATAAAGGACTGGTTGGCAAAATTGCCTCAGATATTCGCGCCACCAAAAAACCTGAACCATATAAAGGTAAGGGAATTAGATATCAAGGAGAATTTATAAGGAGAAAAGAAGGAAAGAAAGCAGCTGGAGCTACAAAATAAATTAAAAGAAGTATGAATAAAAATTTAAATCAATTAAGGGAAAAAAGAAAGAAAAGAACAAGAATGAAAATTTTCGGCACAATTGAACGCCCCCGGCTTTCTGTTTTTCGCAGCAATTATTATACTTATTGCCAGTTAATCAATGATGAAAATGATGTAATTTTAATAGGAGCATCAACTAAGAGAATTTCAGAAAAAATCGTTCAAGGCACTAAAAAAATAAAACTTGCGGAATTGCTTGGAGAATTGATAGCTAAAAAAGCAATTGAAAAAGGAATTAAAAAAATTATTTTTGATAAGGGAATGTATAAATATCATGGTCGGGTTAAAGCGGTTGCTGAAGGAGCTAAAAAGGGCGGGTTAGAGTTTTAAATAAGTCCAATTGGACTTATTGGTTCTATCTAATTAGTCTTATAAATTATCATGCAAAAACAAAGTGAATTTAAAGAAAAAGTTTTGGATTTGCGCCGCGTAACTAGGGTGGTTGCCGGCGGCAAACGCTTGAGGTTTCGCGCTACGGTAATTATTGGAAATGAAAAAGGATCTATTGGGATTGGTATTGGAAAAGGATTAGACGTGGCGCAGGCAGTAGCTAAGGCAAAAGCTTCAGCTATGAAAAACATAATTGCCGTAAAATTAAAAGGTAAAACTATTCCTTATGATGTTGATGCGAAATTCAGCGCGGCCAAAGTTATAATAAAGCCGGCGAGAAGCGGCCATGGCTTGAAAGCGGGCGGAGCTGTTAGGACGATATTGCTTTTAACCGGAATAAGAGATGCTACCGCAAAATGTTTAAGCGGCACAAAAAATAAGCTGACAAATGCGGCAGCGACAATTGAGGCGCTTAAAAAAATAAAAAATTAATAAGACTTATAGGACTTTATTAGTCCGATAGGGCTTTATTTTTACAATGCAACTACACGAATTACAAATAATATATAAGAAAAAATCAAAAAAAAGAGTTGGTCGCGGCGGGAAACGCGGTACTTATTCGGGCAAAGGCATGAAAGGCCAAAAATCGCGCGCTGGCCGAAAAATGAAGCCAATGGAAATGGACCTAATTCAGCGCCTTCCAAAACTCAGAGGATTTAAAAACAAATCATTAAGGGAAAAACCTCTTATTATAAATATTGCTGATTTGGAAAAAAAATTTAAAAATGATATTATAGATAATAAAGCTTTATTGGAAGCGGGTATAATTAAAAAATTAAATAGAAAAGTGAAAATTTTAGGCGAAGGCAAAACAAAAAGAATTTTTCAAACTAAAGGAATTTTAGTTTCTAAAATCGCAAAAGATAAAATTGAGACCGCTGGCGGTAAGGTTCTATAAGTCTTATAGGTCTTATAGGTTTTATGAATAAAATCCTACAAATATTTAAAATCAAAGAATTGCGCAATAAAATATTGATTGTCGCTTTTTTATTGTTTTGTTTTCGAGTGCTGGCGGTTATAGCTATTCCCAATATTGACGCGGCTCGGCTGAAAGATTTTTTCGGTTCTAATCAACTCCTTGGATTTTTTAATTTATTTTCCGGCGGCGGCTTGGAAAATCTTTCAATCGTAATGCTTGGCATTGCTCCTTATATCACCGCGACTATCATAATGCAATTATTAACAATGGTTTTCCCAACATTCAAGGCAATGTATTACGAAGAAGGAGCTGCCGGCAAGGCGAAATTCAATCGCTATTCGAGATATTTAACAGTACCCTTAGCAGCTTTACAAGGATACGGTTTTTTGAATCTACTAGCTTCTCAAAATATTATTCAAAGCGTTGAATTATTAAGCGTGGATACCTTGAGAAGCATTATTTTAATTACCGCCGGCACTATGATATTGATGTGGATTGGAGAATTGATTAGTGAACAAAAAATAGGTAATGGAATTTCATTAATAATCTTCGCCGGTATTGTTAGCGGGTTACCGAGAGCGATTCAAGGGCTCTATCTTGATTATCAAGCTGGCGCATTAATGATTGACACGGTTATTGTTTTTATAGTTGTAGCTATTCTTGTTATTGCCAGCGTTGTTTTTATTCAGGAAGGCGAAAGAAAAATACCAATCGCCTATGCTAAAAGAGTAAGAGGAATGAAGATGTACGGTGGAGCGCAAAGTTATTTACCCCTTAAAGTAAATCAAGCGGGTGTTATTCCTATTATATTTGCTATTTCCATTTTGCTTTTTCCTCAATTTTTGGCGCAAATTTCTTCAATAGTATCTTCGGATTTATCGCTTAAATTAAACGATTTAGTGACTAAACTATTTAATAACCAATATTTTTACAGCGCGATTTATTTTATTCTTGTGGTAATTTTTACTTATTTTTACACCGCGATAACTTTTGACCCGAAAGAAATAGCTAAAAATCTTCAAAATGCCGGCGGCTTTATTACCGGAATCAGGCCAGGAGAATCAACTGCTATAATTTTATCAAAAATTATCAATCGCCTTACTTTGTCAGGAGCGATTTTTTTGGGCGTAATCGCTATTTTGCCGAATTTAACTCAGATGGCGACTGGTATTAAATTTTTAACTCTTGGAGGCACAGCTCTTTTAATTATTGTTTCCGTTGCGTTAGAAGTAATGAAGCAAATCGAATCGCAACTCGTAATGAGGGAATACGAAGAAATTTAATCTAATTTTTTATTAATAATGAATATAGTAGTTATTCTTTTTGGACCGCCTGGCTCGGGCAAGGGCACTCAAGCCCAACTTTTAGCTGATAAGCTGAATTTGTTTCATTTTGATACTGGGAAATATATAAGAGATATTCTTTACAATCCGGAACTTATAAATAACGCAATAATAAAATCGGAAAGACGTTTAAATGAATCAGGCCAGCTCAATACTTCTTCGTGGATTTTTAAAATTGTCAGTAAAAAAATTAAAAAAATAGACAAAACAAACAAAGGAGTTGTTTTAAGCGGTTCTCCAAGGACTATAGCGGAAGCATTTGGTCAAAATTCAGACTCAAGCGGCTTAATGAATATATTAGAAAAAGATTACGGCAAAAAAAATATTTTTATTTTTGTTTTAAAAATTCCGGCGAAAGAATCAATTAAAAGAAATACTCATCGTTTGAATTGTTCTGTATGCCGGACTCCGGTTTTAAATATATCAAAGTTTCGAAATATCAAAATATCGGCATGTCCATTTTGCGGCGGAAAAATGAATTATCGTTTCGACGACAAAAAAGAAGTAATTATTAAAAGATTGAAAGAGTATGAAAATCAAAGCCAGCCGATAATTAAAGAAATGAAAAGAAAGAATTTTAAAATAATTACCATTGACGGAACGCCGCTTCCTTACAAAGTCCACAACTTGATAATGGCTAAAATAGTTAAATTTCACAAATAAAAATTTAAATAATTGTGGATATCCGTTTAAAAACAGAAAAAGAAATCGAGATAATTGCTATTGGCGGGAAAATATTAGCCGAGACCATAAGGGAAGTTTCAAAAAACGCTAAGGTCGGCGTCAGTCTTAAAGACTTAGATAAGTTAGCATTTGATTTTATTAAAAAAAATAACAGTGAACCGGCCTTTTTGGGATACCGTCCGGAAAGTTCAAAACATTCTTATAACGCGTCAATTTGCGCTTCAGTTAACGAAGTGATTGTCCACGGATTTCCAACTAATTATATTTTAAAAAATGGAGATATTTTAAAAATTGATATTGGCGTAAAATATCAAGGTTTTTATTCTGATGCGGCCGTAACAATCGGCATAGGAAAAATTTCGAAAATTGCGGAACTTTTAATCACGGCTACGGAAACAGCATTGGAAGAAGCTATAAAAATAGTAAAGCCGACAAATACGCTTGGAGATATAGGGTGGATTATTAATTTAATAGCAAAAAAATATAAATTTAAAGCAGTAAAGGGATTAACTGGACATGGCATCGGCCGCAACCTTCATGAAGACCCGATTATTTATAATTTTGGCGAGAAAGGGAAGGGGATAAAACTTGAACCGGGGATGGTTTTGGCAATTGAGCCGATGTTCGCAATCAGCACTGATAAGGTGATTCAACGACAAGATGAAAGCTGGGCAACGGAAGATGGCAGCTTATCAGCTCATTTTGAGCATACAATCGCTATTGTCAATAATGGTTGCAGGATTTTAACTGAATAATATAATTGCTTTATAATTTTTTATTTTATATAATTGGAAACAACTATGAAAAAACCATATCTTTCCGTTATTATTCCGACATACAATGAAGCAAAAAGACTTCCGATTACGCTTATAGATATTAATAAACATCTTTCTAAAATCAATTTTGATTGCGAAGTAATTGTTATTGACAATAATTCTAATGATGCGACTTATGAAATAGCCGAACGTTTCTCGCATTTGATAAAAAATCTAAAAGTGATAAAATGCAATATTCCAGGAAAAGGCGGCGCTGTAAAAATGGGAATGATGGAGGCAGATGGCAAAATAAGGATTTTTATGGATGCTGATAATTCAACCTCAATAGACCAATTCAGCAAAATGATTCCATATTTTAATCAAGGATACAGCGTAGTTTTCGGGTCAAGAGATATAGAGGGAGCGGAATTAATTCCTCTTCAGCCATGGTACAGAAGGATTCCTGGAGATATTGGTAATTTAATAATACAATTTTTTTTATTGCCTGGAATCTGGGATACTCAATGCGGATTTAAGGCTTTCACCGAAGAAGCGGCGAAAAACATTTTTTCAAAAATTAAAATTATGCGCTGGGGATTTGACGTTGAAGTTTTATCGTTGGCAAAATCCATGGGCTATAAAATAAAGGAAATTCCAGTTGTCTGGGTTAACAACCCATTTTCCCACGTAAAAGCTTCCGCATATATCCAAGTTTTATTAGACGTGCTAAAAATAAGATGGTGGCTGATGCGTAAGAAGTATAAAATAGAAAAAATCCCCCACCTTTCAAAAATTTAAAAAATTTAAGGATGGGGGCAATAAATTTACACATAAATAATTTAACATTTAAATTTTTTCTTTTATAAATTTTTTATTAAAATTTATAAAAGGAGATATTTGAAGGGTAGGGGATGAAATATTACATTACAAAAGAACGCTTTGAGGAATTAAAAACCGAATTGGAGCGACTAAAAAAAGAAGAACGAAGTGAAATAGCGGAACGGCTTAAACGAGCTAAAGAATACGGCGATCTTTCTGAAAATTCAGAATATACGGCCGCCAAAGATGAGCAAGCCCGGCTGGAAGGCCAAATTATTGAATTGGAAAATGTTCTAAGAAATTCTGAAATCATCAAAAAAACAAGCGGAAAAGGAGTTATTCAAATCGGATCAACTATAGAAATAAAAAGAAAAGATAAGATTTTTAAATATACAATTGTAGGTTCCCAAGAAGCTAATCCCGAGTCTAATTTTATTTCTAACGAATCGCCCTTGGGCAGGGCTTTTTTAGACAAAAAAGCCGGCGATATCGTTAAAATAGAAACACCCGGCGGAACTGTGGAATATAAAATAATGAAAATAGGGTAATTAGTTCAATGTTGGAAGATATTATTAAAGAAAGAGAAAAAAAACTTGATAGTCTTATGAGGCAAGGAGTTAATCCTTATCCTTCAAAAATAAAAAGGAATTTTTTGATTGGTGAGATTCTTAAAAATTTTAATAAATTATATATATCCGGTAAAAAAGTTAATATTACCGGAAGGATTATCGGCTCAAGGGACCAAGGCAATCTTATTTTCACCGATATCAAAGACGAAAGTGGAAGAATTCAGGCGATATTAAAAAAAAATCTTGTTGGGAACTTTAAATTATTAAAACAAAATCTTGATATTGGTGATTTTATCACTATCAGCGGAACACTTATTAAAACCAAGGCTGGCGAAAAAAGTATAGAAGTGAAAATTGCCGATATTATTGTTAAAAGTTTAAGGCCATTGCCGTCTTCGTGGTATGGATTAAAAGACATTGAAGAACGTTTCAGAAAAAAATATTTAGATATTATATTGAATGAACAGGCAAAAGAAAAAATTGTTTTGCGTTCGGAAATTATCAGAATTATCCGCGAAGAATTGCAAAACGAAAAATTTATAGAAGTGGAAACGCCGATATTCCAATATTTAGCCGGCGGAGCGAAAGCTAGGCCGTTTATCACTCATCATAATGCTTTAAATATTGATTTTTATTTGCGTATAGCGCCAGAACTTTTTTTAAAACGATTATTAGTGGCCGGGTTTGAAAGAATATTTGAAATTGGAAGAGTTTTTAGAAATGAAGGAATCGACCGCGACCATAATCCAGAATTTACCATGCTTGAACTTTATTGGGCTTATCATGACTGGGAAGAATTAATGAAATTTGCGGAAAAAATTTTAAAAAAAGCAGTTGCCGGAGCTAAAATAAAAAATGACCATACTGAATATTTTTCTAAAAGCAAAATATGGCCAAAGATTACTTATGCTGATTCTTTTAAAAAATACGCCAAAATCGACATTAATAAAATAAAAACAAAAGATATTGACGAGGTTTTTAAAAAAGAAGTTCGGTTAAAAATCAAAGATCCGATTTTTATTACTCATTATCCGAAATCAATTTCTCCCTTAGCGAAATCTTGCCCTGATAATTCTTTACTGACGGAAAGATTTCAGCTTATTATTGATGGGATGGAAATTGTAAACGGATTTTCGGAATTAAACAATCCGATTGACCAACGCAAAAGAATGGAAGAACAAGAAAAAATGTATCGCGCCGGCGACCAAGAAGCTTCGCGGCTTGACGAAGATTTTTTGGAGGCGTTGGAATACGGCATGCCGCCGGCGGCCGGCCTAGGAATTGGCGTTGACCGACTCATGGTACTGCTCACTAATAGCGATAACATAAAAGAAGTTATTATATTTCCGACATTAAAGCCGAAATAATATGCTTGATATTAATTTTATCCGGCAAAATCCGGATGTGGTTAAAAAAGGAATAGCGTCTAAAAATGTCAATCCTGATTTAGTGGATATTTTTTTAGCGATTGATGATAAATGGAAAAAACTGGTAAAAAATAGCGAAGAGTTGAAAGCTGAACAAAAAAAAGTTGGAAAAGATAATATTGATAAGGCAAAAAAAATTAAAATTGAAATTCAAGAGTTAGAAAACTTGTTAATGGAAGCTGAAATTGAACGCCAAAAAATTTTAGAATCATTGCCCAATCTGCCATTTAATGATGTGCCTGTTGGTAAAAACGAAGATGATAATATTGTGATTCGAGAAGTTGGCGCGAAGCCCGAATTTGATTTTACCGCTAAAGACCATCTTGAATTAGGTGAAAACCTTAATTTGATTGAATTCGAAATCGGCGCAAAAGTTTCTGGCTCTGGTTTTTATTATCTTAAAAATGAGGCAGTATTACTGGAGTTCGGCTTGATAAGATATGTTTTTGATATTTTAAAAGAAGAAGGTTTTGAGATTTTAATAACGCCAGATTTAGCGCGAAAAAAATTTTATACCGGAACTGGCTATCTTCCAAAGGGGCCTGAAGCTCAAATCTATGAAATAAAGGATGTTGATTTAGGTTTAATAGCAACCTCTGAGATAACTTTAGCTGGAATTCATTCGGATGAAATTTTAGAAAAAGATGATTTACCGAAAAAATACGCTGGCTTTTCCCATTGTTTCAGAATGGAATCCGGCGGTTATGGAAAATATTCAAAAGGTCTTTACAGGGTAAACCAATTTTCCAAGGTTGAAATGTATATTTATTGCTTACCGGAAGAATCGGAAAAATTTCATAAACATCTTTTAGATATAGAAGAAAAAATATTTAAAAGTTTGATTATTCCTTATCAAGTGTTAGAGATGTGTGCCGGCGATTTAGGCAATCAAGCGGCTAAAAAGTATGATTTAGAAGCTTGGATGCCCGGAAGAGGCGCCTGGGGAGAAATAACATCAACTTCAAATACTACTGATTTTCAAGCACGCCGTTTAAATATTAAGTATAGGGAAAATAATAAAAAATCCAATTTTGTTCATACTTTAAATGGCACGGCAATTGCCTTGCCGAGAGTAATTATTGCTATTTTGGAAAATTATCAACAGAAAGATGGCTCAGTTTTAATGCCTGAAGTTTTACAAAAATATCTTGGATTCAATAAAATTTCACGATAATACATTTACAAAATACGAATTTCTACAAATATACGAATTCGTAAATTCGTAATAATTAGTATTTCGTAAATTTTCATGCAATCTTATATTAATGAGAAACAGCAAAAACGAAAAAAACTGATTTTTAAAATAAAAATATACAGCTCTTTTATACTGTTATCTTTTATAATTATCGGCATCGCTTATGTAATTATTTATTCTCCTTTATTTCGGATAAAAAATATTAATAAGGGCGTTTTAAAGGGCGACATTCAGGATTATGATAAAATTATATCTGACCTTGAATTATTTTTCGTGACACGCTCAAAAATAACCTCAATTTTAGGAACTGATAATATCCTTATTTGGGAAAATAAAACTGATGATTTTTTAAAACATCAGTCAATAATTAACAATTTAACTATTAAGAAAGATTATTTAAACAGGACCATCAATATAAATATTGACTCTAGGCAAAAATTCGGCGTTTTTTGTTCAAGTATTGAATGTTGGTGGTTTGATAAAGAAGGAATAATTCTAAAAAAAGCTCCCAAAATAGAAGGTGAAATAATTTATAAGATTAATGATTTATCTGAAAAAAAATTAGAAATTGGAGAAATAGTTTTAACGAAGAAACTATTTGATAACGCCATAAAAATTTTTAAAGCATCGGCAGAGGTTGGATTAAATATAAAAACTTTAAATATTGATAATTTCACACTACAGGAAGCATATATTGAATCAGCATCAATTCCTAGAATTTATTTTAGTTTAAGATTCGCTCCAAATTTTAATACTACAATTTTTCAAAATTTAAAAGAAATCGGCCTTCAAAAAATTGAATACATAGACCTTCGCGTGGAAAATAGGGTGTATTATAAGCTTAAATAATAGATAAAAAATAATAAATAATAATTTTTTATATTTTATTTTTTATTTAAATTATAATTTATATATAAATATTGAAGTCCCAGCCTTAAATTCCGGCTTATAAGGATCTCTTATCTTTTGGAGCCATTGATATTCATCTTCTGATTTTCTTTGCTGGCCGGGATGAAGTTTGCCCAAGGCGCTCTGAATAGTATTTATTGAAACAGCTAGCCATTCAATATTTTCTTGAATCGGATTACCGCGCGCCGACCACCAAAGTTCAAATTTGTCTCCAAGATAATATTTCGGGCTTGCGCCGCCAAAATAATCAACTGCTATTTTATTTATTTTTTCTCCATTAGGCGGGTTTTCAACAAATTTTTTAAGGCGTTTCATATCTTGCCCCCAATCATAATTAGAATCCGTAACATATTCATAACCATTATTCACTCCGCCTCCTAATTCGTTAAAATATGATAAATAATAAGGAGTTGCGAAAATGATTTCAATAAAATACCAGCTGATTAAAACAAAAATTAACGAACTTTTTATAACGATTTTCGTTAAATTAGAAGTTATTACTATTATTTTCCTTATTATTCGATCATTGTCGGCATTAATTAAATTAAACCATTTTTTAATCGCCGAAGTGGTTAAGATATAAATAAACGGCATCGTCGGCATAATATGGCGAACGCCGATATTTAAAGGGCTTTTAATGCTGTAAAGCCAATAAAAAACAACAAAAGCAAGCATTGAAAATTCAGACAAATGCGTACCGATATAATTTTCAATATTTCTTAAAATAAGCCTAATTTTAAAATTTTTTATAATATTCCAAATGCCTAAAATCAAAGCAAGAAAAATCAAAATTAACGACGGCAAAGGTTCTTTTAATATAAAAACAACGGGAAAATAATACCACCAGCCGCCAGCTGAAACTTCTCCCAAAAAATATCCGGTATTGCCGCCGCCTGATCTCTGCATCACCATTAAAATGCCGAGCATATACTCTCCTAATGGCCTGAAAATTTTGTTTTGGCTCATCCAGATATTAATTTCCGCCAAGCATCTTACACGCCGGGAAATTTTTATATCAGAATTTAAATTGCAGGTTTCCCATTTTGTATCAGGGCCATCCGCAAAAGAACTTAAAATAAATTCAGTATCGGCGCGCTGTTTTTCTATCGGATAATTAACGGTAAAAATGAAATAAACAGCGTAAACTAATAAAAAGCCTACGGCGAACACAGAAACTAAAATTGAAAAATATTTTATTATTGAAATAAAAGCTTTTTTATATCGCTCAACAAGCGCTTCGTTCCAATGGCTATATATTTTATAAGCGCAAAATACAATTGTTAAAAATATAAAGAATGGAATTAGCAAAACAGCCGAAAATTTCATTAATTGCGCTATGCCAAAAGCGATTCCGGCAAAAATGTAATTTCTTTTTGTTTGCCTTAGAAGAAGTTTAACGAAATAATAAGTGGCGATAAAAATTCCTAATGTCGCGCCAATATCAGTTGTTACATAATGGCCATGAGCTAAAATAGTTGGAGAAAGCGCGATTAAAAATGCCGGCATCAGCGCCCACCAACGGCCTATTAATTCACTTGCCCAGATATAAACAAAAATTATAAGGAGAATAGTTAAAAGCATCGGTCCCAAACGCGACCAATTTATTATTTTATTGGCATCGTTGCCGTATTCATAAAGAAATTGAGCGCCAACAGCCCATTGGCCGTTAACATCTTCTTGCCAGCGAGGACTATCTGTTGGGAAGTTAATCCGCCGGCTGGCGGATTGCAAAAGTAATGGCAAAGCCGCCAAGGCTTTTACTAACGGCGGATGTTCAGGATTAAGCCGGAAATCAAAATATTTCACATAGCCATAGCCGGCGGGAATATGAGCCAATTCATCCATTATTGCTGATTCTTGCAAAGACGCGTTTAAACTCAATCCGAAAGAAACGCCGATGATTGATATTAATATCAACCACTGAAAAATATTCGAAGTTTTTGAAATAATTTTCATATTAAATATATTATTATATTTTAATACTTTTTAAATATTTTTTAAAGTCATTTCTTGTTTCCTTATGAGTTAGTCCATAATCAACTGTGGCTTTTAAAAATCCGATTTTAGAACCGCAGTCAAATCTCTTGCCGAAAAATTGATATCCGTAAACAGGCCTTTTTTTTTAATAAATTCCCAAGAGCGTCAATTAACCGGATTTCTTTTCCTTTAAAATTTATTTTGCGCAATTCATCAAAAACTTCTGGGGTGATAATATATTTGCCGACAATGGCTAAATTAGATTTTGTTTCGCTTAATTTCGGCTTTTCAATGGCGCGTTTTATTTCATAAAGCCGCGGCGAAACTTTAATGCCTTCAATTATCCCGTATTTTGAAACTTCTTTTCTCGGCACTTTTTCCAAAGCGATTACCGGATCATTATATTTTTCAAAAACATCAATTAATTGTTTAAGACAGGGGACATTATTAAAAACCAAATCATCGCCGTAAAGCACGGCAATGGGCTCATTATTAATTAAATGGCTGGCCGCGAGCAAGGCGTCGCCGTCGCCTTTCTGCTCTTTTTGGCGAACATATGTAAATTTTGCCATATTGGAAATTTCTCTGACAGTTTTTAAGAGCTCTTTTTTGCCATTAACGCTTAAGTGCTGTTCCAGCTCAGCGGCATAATCAAAATGGTCTTCTATGGCTCTTTTCCCCCGGCCGGTTACAAAAATAATTTCTTTTATTCCGGAAGCAATCGCTTCTTCAACAAGATGTTGAATAATCGGTTTATCAACTATTGGTAGCATTTCTTTCGGTTGAGCTTTGGTTGCCGGTAAGAATCTGGTGCCTAATCCGGCAACGGGTAAAATTGCTTTTCTGATTTTCATAATTTTATACTACTTCTTGCTGATAGCATTTCTCACAATATACTATTTCCGGTCTGTCAGGAGAATAAGTAGTTTCAAATTCATTGAGACAATGTTCTTGGTTATGAAAATGATTAATAGTATTTTGGTAGATTTTATTATCCGATTGAGTTCCGGCGCATTGGCATTTTCTATGCCAGAGCTTAAGGGGATTGCGTTGTTTTAATCTCTGGTAATGTCTGCAATTAGGGCATAACCTAGGTAAGGGAAGATTCATTTTTCTGTAGAAATCCAGCTCTGGCTTGATGATTTTGAAAGCTTGAGTGCATTGTTCGTTGCAATTCTGATTTGAGTTATTATTTTGGTTATTATGCTGGCATTCTATTATTTGATTGATTATGTCGTCTTTGACATCTTTGATATGGTCTGGCAGTTGGTCAGTGGTTAGTGTTATGGTTAGTTGTCGTTTTTCCGAGTCTTTCCAGCTGTAGCCTTGTTCTATGGCTTGTTGCTTTGTTAAGGGGAAGTATTCTTGGGCGATTGTTTCGTTGTAGGCAAAAGGGCTTAACTGTGGAGGAAAAAATTCTCCGTAACGATAGATTATTTCTCTGTAATTTTCTTCATTTTTTGATTTTGAATTGTCATTTTGAATTTTTACTATATACGGCATATTATTTATATGTTTTATTATCTGGGGGACTAACTTTTCATATTCTTCTTTACTATATTGCTTGTTGAGGATGCAGTATTGCTTGTTGCGGAGGCCGACGCAGGCGAAAAGATTGGAAGAATTGTGGCAATTAAAAGAATATTGAATATCACGAGAACCATAAACAACGCTAGTAAAGAAATTTCTTGAGCCCTGAATACCAGTATCAAAAGCTTCATAAATTAGTTCACCTCCACCGCCTATACCAGGTCCGCCATCATAAGTATCTTTCAATAAAACGCCACCCCAAACAATAAATTTGCAATCTTCCGCTCCTTCGGTAATATCAAAACAATATTGGCAATTTTTAGTATTATCGATATAATCTCCCAAAACATTAACTGACTTCATAATCGTAGCATAACGATGAATTGATTTATTATATTGCTCATTAAAAATACTGGTGAATTTCAAAACATTTTTAAAGCTTCCAGTGTCAAACTCATTAATTTTCGCCAGGTATCCTTCTTTATTATATGGCTTATTAAAAATATAATATTGCTTATTTCTCAAATCAACACAGCCGAAACAATTACTGCAATTTTTGCAATCATAAAGAAAATAAGAATCAGTGCTATTATGAGAATCCTTGCTGAAAAATAATCGATAAGATTCTTTGCAATTAACATTGCTATAACAAAGTTCGCTTTTGAAAACTACATATAAATCTAAAGAGTCTTTATTATTGAAAGTCCTATTGGAATATAAAACATTCTCGTTTTTAAACGCAGCTGAGATAAGATAACAATCTTTGCTTTGATCGGCAACATTGCAATAATCGCTATTTATCGCGTTCGCGTTTGAAACGCTCATTAGAGGGAAATTATCTCTAAAATTTTTAAATTGCTCAAAAAATGGTTTATCAAAGTTGTAATCTCTCCCAAATTCCAAAGGATTCCAACCATCAGACCACCAAAATTTTTGGTCATAAACCTTTAATTGTTTATCAGATGAATAAATTGAAATAATTTCTTCACTATGTCCTGGAGCATCACACTTTCTTTTATATAACGCCCGTTCATTTCTAAAAGCCATTCTTCTTATTAGCCGGCATTCAGGACAAAAAGTTGGGGGCGGAACCTTTCCGCCAGAGGCGGATCCGCCTTTGGCGGAAATTTTATCGTAAAACGCAAAATCCTCTGGTTCTATCGTAAAATTCTGCTGGCAATTTTGGCAGATTTTTGTTTCTGAATTCATGTTATAATTTAGTATATGCCATTTTTAGCGGGAAAAAAAGAGTTATTTTGGACTAATCACGCGAAAGGGAAAATGATGTTTTATAAACTATCAGAACAAAGAATTAAGCGGGTTTTGAATTCGCCTAAAAGAATAGAGGAGGGAATAGCGCCAAATACAATCGCCGCAATGCAGCCGTTTGGCAATAAGAACCAGCATGAGCTTTGGGTGATGATTCAGGAAACAAAAACCCGCAGGAAAATCATTTCCGCATGGCGTTATCCGGGAAGAACTAAGGAGGGTGAGCCTTTGCCGGAAGCAATCTTACGTGAATTTAAAATTATTAGTTGAAAATAATCGTTTTTATGTTAAAATTCGCTTCATGAAACTTTCAATAGGCACGGCTGGAACACAACGGGATATCTTGGTTTACGACATAAAAGATTTATACTAATTACTATGGAAGATATATCTAATTATGAGAAATTAAAGGAAGACGCTCAAAGATTTTATAACGAAGTTAGTAGTGTTTTTTCACCAGCGTTCAATGAGAAAATATACTTTAACTCCGAAGGATTTAATCACATTATTTTCAAAAGTCCAAGAACTGAACGAGAAAAATCTTCTCAAATTTTAAGATTTAAGCTATTGCCACTATCCGTTAAACTTATAAAGGAATCAACGACGTATCAAGAATTTGAAGAAACTTTAAAAGAATTTGAGGTAAAAAGTTTTAAACAAAAAACCAATAAGAGTAAACCAGTAAAGTATTGGGGCATTATCGCAATTGTTAATGGAAGAAAAATTAAAGTGATTATTCGGAAGATAGGTAACAATGGGAATATGCACTTCTGGAGTATTGTCCCTGCTTGGACAACTAATAAATACCGAGATACAAAATTCTATACAACAATGAAAGGTAATCCGGATGAAGATTAGAAACAAAAACACCGCCGACTGGCGGTATCTTTGTCGTGCCTGCCTTCAGCTTATGTATTAGCCGAATAGGGCTGACGCCCCACAAGCACGCTATTATAATAACTTAAAGAATAATATAAATCAAACAAGTGTTGTGGATAACTAATTCATACTTTTATCCCATTATACTGCTCACTATATCTCCTCTTTTTAGATATTTTTCTCCGAATATTTTATAAAGATTTAAGCAAAATTCGGGAGTAAATAGAAAATCCTCTTTAATTTTTTCCATTTGCTCTTTAAGTTTTTCTAAACTTGTAATTACATAAATCGCTGGCTGTTCTAATTTTATAATTCTGCTTCTTTCGCCAGTCATTAATAGGAATTTATGAATTGAAATGTTTTGGAAACCTTTGTCATATAACCATTTTTCTAAAGCTTCGGTATGTCGTAGAATCTCAGAAACCGGATTCATGTAGCCGTGTAATTTGCATATACATTGATAACCACGACAAATATCATGTTTATATACTTCTTCTTCGATAAATTCAAAACTCCCTTTTAAATTTTTAATTTCTATGCTTATTATTCCTTTGGGGCCGATAATAACAGCGTCATTATCAAATTTTGTATCGGGAATTGTGAAATTGGGGTAAATTCGATATCGTTCATCAAATATCTTTCTTAATAAAGCAAAAGTTTTTTGTTCTCCACGATTACCGCTTAAGGCATTTTTTAAAGAGTAAATTGTATTATCTAAAAATTCATCTATCCAATCCTTAACTTTATAGACAATAATTGTAAATAAAGAACCTAAGAAAAAAATTATTAATAGGCTTATAGATTTAGCATTTAACAGGTCTCTTTGATTCCAACTAGCATTAATTGCCCAAATTTCAATAATAATAAAAATAATGGCTATAAAAGCAATTTTTAAGATATTAATTAATATTTTCCACTTAGAAAAAGACATATTTTATTGTTATTTATAACTTATCATAAATATCTAAAAAATCAAAGAGGCGTTGAAAAAGTGTTTAAAATTTGTTAATTTTAATCTTATGAAATTATCTATCGGCATAGTTGGCTTGCCAAATGTCGGCAAATCGACTCTTTTTAAAGCCTTAACAAAACAAGAAATTAATATTGCTAATTATCCTTTTGCCACTATTGACCCAAATATCGGCATAGTTAGCGTGCCAGACGAGCGGCTGGAAAAACTGGCGAAAATCAGCAGTTCAAAAAAAATTGTTCCGGCAATTGTTGAATTTTACGATATTGCCGGCTTGGTTAAAGGCGCTTATAAAGGAGAAGGACTAGGTAATCAATTTTTATCGCATATTAGGGAAGTAAACGCTATTGCTCATCTTGTCCGCTGCTTTCAAAACGATGAGATTATTCATGTTGAGGAAAAAGTTAATCCGATAAGGGATTTGGAAATCATCAATACGGAATTGATTTTAAAAGA
>ERZ1292623.592-Hain-H51-01um-R1-592-length-38487-cov-15_pt1 | contig 38487 bp, 38 predicted proteins | sample MGYA00564398_ERZ1292623 | MGnify/ENA primary metagenome ERZ1292623 (study PRJEB36523, sample SAMEA6512633) | groundwater metagenome | collected 2019-01-07 | study: AquaDiva: Metagenomics assemblies of 32 groundwater samples
CTTCCTCAAAATTCGCTTGCTCAATTGATGATAGTTCGAATCCTGCACTCTTTACTTTTTTAAACCTAATTTCTTTACTACAACTTTATATCTCTTTTCATCTTCTTTTTTGAGATACGCTAAAAGTTTTTTCCTTTTTACAACCATTCTAACTAACCCTCTCTTTGAGTGAATATCTTTAGGGTGGTCTTTTAAATGAGAAACTAAATTGTCTATTTCGCCTGATAATAAAGCAATTTGCACATCTGAAGAACCAGTATCCTTTTTATGAATACCATGCTCTTTAATTAGTTTCAATTTTTTTTCTTTTTTGAGCAAGTTTTTAAAAGAATACTGAATTAGGTAGAGTTCAGAATTCATCATATTGCTTATACTCTATTTACTAGAATTTGTAAAATGGTGCCTCCACTGGGAATCGAACCCAGATTGACGGATTAAGAGTCCGCTACTTTGCCAGTTAAGTTATGGAGGCAAGCAATGAAATCAATTTAAAATGTAAATATAAACCAAGTTCCTGGATAACCTAGAATAAATAAGACGGTATTGATAATAAGCCACGAGCCCAAGACCAAAAGTATTCCCCACAATGTTCCCCATAATATGCTTTTACCTGTGTCAAATAATTTAGGGTATGCTCCGCCGATTAGCAATAATATACCACCTATTATTATAAGTAGTCCAGCCAAAGGAACAGCTATGGTCCAGATGACAAATTTGTAAATATTTAAAATCAGTATGAAAACATGATATAATTCGCAACGGCAAACAAGTTGAACATTACAAGAGACTCTTGAGCTGCAAGAACTACATGGAACAGTGGAAGTAAATAGTCCAAAAACACCACCAGTAGTAGTACAAATAGTTTCTCTGCCGCAAGGAACTAATCCCTTTGTGCCTCCATTTGATTCATCACATATAGCTGTTGCCTGAGCCTGAGCCTGAGCTTGAGCCTGAGCCTGAGCTTGAGCAATTACAGGAGGTAAATTTAAAAGCAAAAGTGACAATAGAAATAAAAAAAATATCTTTTTCATACAATATTAAATAGAAATTAGAAACTGGAAAATATAAGTTTTCATAATATATATGCCCCCAGAAGGACTTTCATCCCCCACAAATATTTGCCTTGTGCCTCCGGCACGACTCGAACGCGCAACTTATGGTCCGAAGCCATAAATGATATCCCCGCCTGCCTCGCTAGTGCCCTCGGAGGGACTCGAACCCCCAATAACAGGTTCGAAGCCTGTCGTGATATCCATTTCACCACGAGGGCTCGGCATAGGCGGGCAGGCATTTCACCACGGAGGCAAATTTTTGTGGGGGACAAGCCCTCAATCTATGGTCAAAAGTCCGTATGTGTTATCTGATTATAGCATAGAGGCAATGTTAGCTAATAATACATTAAAAATTGAAAAAGAGCAAGAATTAAGATAATATGTACTAATTTCTAATTTCGAAATATTAATAAGTTTTAATAATTCGAAAATTCTAATTTTATTCAAAATTCAGAATTAGAAATTCAAAATTTATCATGACAATTCCTAAAGAAATCAAAGCTGTTATCTCAAAATTGCAAAAGGCTGGGTTTCAGGCCTACATTGTCGGAGGATGTGTAAGAGATTTTTTGCTTGAAACAGAACCCAAAGACTGGGACGTTGCCACTAATGCCAAGCCAGAAGAAATACAGAAAGTTTTTCCAAATAACTTTTACGAAAATAGGTTTTTAACGGTCACAGTAAAAACTGGCCCCGTTAGAAACAGCCCGCCCCAAAGGCCCTCTGGGCGCGCTAGCGCGGGCGGTGTTTCTAACGGGGCTGGCAGCGGTATTAATGAGGTTGAAGTTACAACGTATAGGCTAGAAGCCAAATACTCCGATAAAAGGCATCCAGATGAGATAAGATTTGCAAAAACTCTAGATGAGGATTTAGAAAGGAGAGACTTTACAGTCAATGCTATGGCGATAAGTGTTCTAAATGATAGAAATGTTCTAGATGTTGTAAATGGAAAAAATCAAGCGGAGCGATTGAACAAGCGAGCAAGAGCGAGCGATAGAACAGTTAAAACATATACAACAGAAGTTGTGGATTTGTTTGATGGACAGAAGGATTTGAAAAATAAAATAATAAGAACAGTTGGCAATCCAGAAGAAAGATTTAACGAGGATGCTTTGAGAATGCTAAGGGCTGTTAGGCTAGCCTCAACACTGGGTTTTTCCGCTAAAGGCGGACCAGCCTTAGGCTGGAAAATAGAACCAAAAACCGCAGAGGCGATTAAAAAAAACAGCACTTGGTTAGAGACTATTTCAAAAGAAAGAATCAGAGATGAATTTTTGAAGATTGTTATGTCAGACAATGCATCTGATGGCATAGAGTTGCTCCGTGAACTAGAGCTTTTAAAGTTCATTCTGCCAGAGCTTTTAGAAAACTATGGAGTTGGCCAAAATAAACATCACATTTACGACTGCTATACCCATGCCTTAAAAGCTCTAGCGTATACTGCTAAGAAAAAGTTTAATGTGCACGTGAGGTTAGCTGCTCTTTTCCATGATATTGCAAAACCCAGAGTAAAAGCAGGAGAGGGAAAAGATTCAACATTTTACAACCACGAAGTTGTTGGGGCAAAAATGACTTTTGAAATTTTAAACAGATTGAAGTTTTCTAAGAAGGATGTTGAAAAAATAACAAAGCTTGTAAGATATCACTTGTTTTATTACAATGTTGATGAAGTTTCAGAGTCATCGGTAAGGAGGCTTGTAAAGAATGTGGGGACGGAAAACATAGAAGAGCTTTTACAAGTAAGGCAAGCTGACAGGATTGGATCTGGCGTTCCCAAAGCCGAGCCCTATAAGTTACGTCACTTAAAATATGTAATAGATAAGGTTTCCCAAGACCCGATTTCAGCCAAAATGCTAAAAGCTAACGGAAAGGATGTAATGGATATTTTAAATATTCAGCCGGGACCTAAAGTTGGCCAGATATTGAGCGTATTGCTGGGATATGTATTAGAGGATCCAAAAAAGAATAGTAAAGAGTTCTTGGAAAAAGAAATCAAAAAACTAGGAAAACTTTCTGAAAAAGAATTAGAGAAACTTTCTGTAAAATCAAAAGAAGAAAGAATGAAAATGGAAACTAAAAAAGATGAAATGACAAAGCAAAAGTATTGGGTTACCTAATCATTTTTACGAAGATAAAAATGGAATTTTCAATTTTCAATTTTAAATCAATTTTTAATTCTTTAATTCTAAAACGGGGATTAGTGTAGCGGCAACACGCACCGTTCGGGACGGTGAAACGGTGGGTCCAACTCCCACATCCCCGACAAAAAGGACCTGTAGTTAAATGGTAGAACAGCGCATTCGTCCCGATGGTGAAATTATTTTCACCATACGAGGATCCGCGATGGTTTTGGTGGGCCCGTGGTCTAACGGCATGACATCACATTCGCATTGTGGAAGTGGGAGTTCAATTCTCCCCGGGTCCACCAAAACTATCGGACATTGCGCAAATGGCGGTTCGATTCCGCCTAGGTCCACCAAGATTAAACTTTCAGGAATTTTGTCGATTGATTGTATTTTAACAGAGAAATGAACGGGCGACCAGCAAAAAATTTCCTGGGGCCAGGGGCAGGAAATTTTTTGCCCGTACGCCGATGGAAAAAACTTGACTTACGTATGAGTTTTGCTATGATTAACTCATGAAAAAGACAATGTTAGAATTTAGTCTTCCAGTATCTATTTTGCGGGAAGGTAAAAAATATGTCGCCTATACACCAGCGCTGGATTTGTCTACTTCTGGTAATACATTTGAGCAAGCAAAAAAAAGATTCGATGAAATGGTTTATCTTTTTTTTGAAGAAATTTTTAAAAAAGGAACTGCAAAAGAGGTTTTAATGGAATTGGGATGGCAGAAAATTCATGAAAAATGGAATCCACCAATTGTGATTTCCAATGAGTCGCAGATGGTTAAATTGTCTTACTAGTATGGCGGGTATAAAACCTATTCACTAGAAAAAGTTTGAAAAATTTCTTCTTTTCGCGGGATGTAATTTTGAGCGGGAAAAAGGTGATCACAGGATTTATTGGAGAAAAGATTTAAAAAGGCCGGTAGTCATTCCTAGAGAAAGCGAATTACCAGTATTTATTATCAGAAATAATTTGAGAGTTTTAAAAATAGATACTACGGAATATCTTGAAATTTTAAAAAGAATTTAAAAGCTAATTGCCTTTTTGAAATTTTGTGCTAGATTTAGCCTAGCCCATTAACATCAAAAAAGGAGAAAAACATGTCAGAACAAGAAAGTTTAAGTACCCCCGACGGCGATTCAAAAGATGTGATAGATGAGGCATTGGGGGGACCTGATTCCGATTTGGCGCCGATGCCAAAAGAAGAACCAAGCGTTGAATTTGATGAGTTGCTGGATGAGGGGAGGCTCGAGATTAAGTCTGTGGAAGATGGAGTCGAAAAAGCAAGAGGTATCCTGGAGGATCTTTTGAAGAACAATAACCCAGAAACACGTTCCGAAGAGATCCAAATTCTGCTAGAAAAATCCAAAATAGAAAAGGATCCCGGGCTAATGCAATTGATTGAGAGGGCTGGAAGATCCTTGGCTTTTGGAGCGGCGCTTAACGGACTTCTCAATGAAATGAATAAACGCCATAAAGGAAGGGCACTCGGCTTTATTGGCGAAAACGATGCAGCCAAGCTGGAACGCTACTTGCCAACACCAAATCTTGGAAGTAACGATGATTTGGAAAAAAACAGTAGCGACGGAAGAAAGATTGCAGATTTAGGAGAAATACTTGAGCAGATAGGAAAGCTGGCATCGGCATAACAACACAAAGAAGCCTGAGATTGCATCAAGGGCTTTCTTTTTTGTAAAACAATTAAAACACACAACTTTTTTTAGTGGCGAGAAGGCAAAAATTTTCTGGCCTGGGAGAGAAAATTTTTGCCCGCTGGCCGTTCGCCGCTCTGCCCCCGTTTTCCGCGCGCCCCGCGGGGCGCGCGGTGTCCATTTTTCGTTTGTTTTTCAAAATCTTTCTTGCTAAAATACAATTAATCCGCTTCGGGGTTTTGCTCGTAGTAAGTTCTAACTTTTTTCAATAAAGACCACCTCGTTAGAAGTCTGGACAAAATGCTAATTACGAGACCCGGTCTCGTCAACGAGACCGGGTCTCGTAATTAGCATTTTGTTGTATGATGCTTTCTATTTATCGATCTAATAGTTTAACCCCGTAGAATTTAAATTACATCCGCCAAGGGCCGCGGGTCTCGTACTAAATCAGCTTTAGAAGCCCAAAAATGATATGATTTCAAGGAGTAACGAGGAGACTTATCAGGCGGTCAGCGATAAGTCGACGAAGTTGCGACACAGAAATCAGCCATTTTTGGGCTCCCCCGAAGGGCGGGTGAATTCAGGCAAGATTCATCGTTGCTTGTCGCTCACAATGCGATTGCATTAGGCTCGCTCCTCGCGCCTTGAATCTTGCCTGAATTCTGACCGCTAAATTGATTCGGTACGAGACCCGCGGCCCAAGCTTCTAACGGGGTCCATAAAAAAGCCGCTTTTTGTTCTGGGTTAAAAAGCGGCAAGTGGGATAGATTATCTCACTATCGCATAGTTTGTCACGATGCGCACACGATAATTTCCCATTGATACGTTGTTCCAAGGACTTGGCACGATGTGGAGGAATAATCTGCCTTCATCTGTAGGAATGCCATCATAGCGCTCTCCAATGATGAATTTATTTCCCTGTTCTCCAATTCGGCCTAGAAGAACTCCAGCCATGAAAGTTCCTCCTTTGCCAGCAGTAGTATAGCCCTTTGGGGTAGTCATGTACTGACCAGCTCCCTGCGGCCAAAGGTCTACTTGTCCATTAGCTGTTGCAATCAGTCTCATATTTTTTCTAATGATGATGCCGGTATCGAGCCAATCGCTCGGATTGACATGTTTTGCAGCGTCAACATTAAACTCCCTTTGGTGTTTGTTGCCTCCGCAAATTGTTCGGAGGCAAGAGAGCTTGAGACTGAGATCGCCCAGTTGACTAGAGCGCACTTTAAGTAAAGTGCCCTTTAATTGTCCTCGCGCAGTGAACTCCGCTGTTCTAACAGTATCTTGCTCATCTGCAGAAAGAAGCTCAGGTGGCGCTCTTTTTTTAATGTTCTTGATAATTTGTGTTACGCGTTTTGCGCGCTCAAGATCATCCTTGCACTCAACCTTTTTTAAGAGCGGATACACAAAGCATTCAATATCTTCTTCTTGGAGATATTTTGTAGCTTCTTCCCGTTCCTTGTAAACACTACTGCCAAGGCTAGCGATTGAGCTCTCAATTTTTTCTCTGAGGTTAGGAGGATAGTGAATCCCAAACTCAATTTGGCAGACATCCCCCAGAGGGATTTTGAGCTCGCCATACTTGGTGGAAAGCGTAAGATCTGCTTCTAAAATAGTAACCTTCAAAAAGTCGCCGCCCCTTAGTTTAACATCAAAGCAAGGAAGCTTCTTTGGTTGAGAAGTTTCCCCTACAGATGTAGAGGTTGCTAAAAGCAGACAAACCACCATTCCAAACATGTACTTCATTGTAGACTCCTATAAAAAAAGGTGCAGTAAAAGTGCGAACAAGAAATTTGTCGACTCCTTGATTTATCAATCATACCCATCCTTATTTAATATGCAAGCGAGTGATAAAATAGAATAACTGGGCTCATAGTAAAATGGTATTACGCACCCTTCGCATGGGTGAAGTCCGGGTTCAACTCCCGGTGAGTCCACCAAATAAAAACAGCCCGAATTAGCTGTTTTTATTTGGTTCGAAAAATTTACATTTTTTCGTGCTCCTCTGGGGTTACCATACAGCAGTCCTTTGCCATTTTACCAGATCCGCAAAAACATAATTCTTCTTTTCCAAGATGTTCTCCATACTTCATGCCACAACCACAAGAGCAAGGTGCCATTAATTTCTCTTTTTGTTTTTCGTCTACCATGTTTTTAAAATTTCAAATAATATGTTGACTTTAACTAGCGACCTTTACTGGTGCCGATATTTATTATAGCATATACTAATGATTGAAAATCAAAGCACGATGCCTTCACTCCCACACCAAAGTTTTGAAAAAACTTCTGATGTGGGGGCAAGAAGAAATTTACCAAGGGATCTTTTTTTGCATCTCTTTTCTATAGTAGCTCTTTATTGGGTTGCAGTTAGTTTTATTACACTGTGCTGGCAATATATAAATTATTTCTTTCCTGATATTTTATCTATTAGGTACAGCTATCAGTCATATATTTGGCCAATTAGATTTGCAGTAGCTTCTTTATTTATAACTTTTCCGCTCTTTGTTCTTGCTTCTTGGTACTTAAACAAAATTTACAGAAGAGAAACCATAGTTCGCGAATCAAAAATAAGAAAATGGCTTATTTACTTAACTCTATTTATTGCGTCTTTAATTATAGTTGGAGACCTAGTAACTGTTATTTTTAACTTTTTAGGTGGAGACATAACCATAAGATTTATTCTCAAGGCATTGTCTGTACTAGTGGTGGCAGGTGTTGTTTTTGGATATTATTTAGATGACGTTAGACGTCTTAAGCCATCAAAATCGGCAAAATATTATGCCTTAGCAACTGCATTAGTAATTTTAATTATGGTTATTGGCGCATTTTTTATAATCGGTTCTCCAGAACAAGCAAGACTAGCTCAACTTGACGACCAAAAAGTTGACGATCTGCAAAACATTCAGTACCAGATTGTAAATTATTGGCAGAGGAAAGAACAGCTGCCAAAGACTCTTTCTGAATTAGAAGATCCAATATCCGGTTATTTTGTACCAAACGACCCGGGAACCAATAAGCCGTATGAGTATATTATAAAAGATTTAAAGAATCTGGCCTTTGAGCTCTGCGCCGAATTTAATTTAAGCAGCGAAGTAAACCAAGCTGTTCCAAAATATGCTCCGATGTCTGGTGAAGTTGTACAAAACTGGAATCACCAATCAGGAAGAGTTTGTTTTGAAAGAAAAATTGACAAGCAGTTGTACCCGCCCCCGGAGAAAACAATCAGATAACCAATAGATCCACTGATTAAAGATTTTCCTATTACAATTTAAATATTTCATTACAGAAACCTTTAGTCAGCAGGTCTAATATAAAAAGCGCATTTTAAAAAAAGATAAGCGGGCTGTGGAATTGTGGCTGCTGCAAAACAACATCAAGCCAGAACAAAGAGCAAGAAGAGTTTATTCTCTCAACCCAAGAAAGGAGGTAACATACATGAAACTTCTATCAAGGGAGGGAGGTGATCCCTAATCACCTTGGCAGGGTGAGTCGTTAATTCACCAAATGGGGGGCGGGGGAGGAAAGCTAATACATGGCTTTCCTCCCCAATCTTTACAATATTTAGTACAAACAATAAATGGTTTCGCACATTTGGACCCTGTTGTAAGCTATTGACATATACTTTTGAATATGATATCACAAAACCCAGTACATTGTATCGGTTTGCCTGGGGCTCTAGCTGTGTTAGCTCAGAGTGAGAGGTAAACCAACAACGGAGGAATTGGCTATGAAAAGCCAACCTGTCTCTTGGATCGGCGTCTTGATGTCTCTCGTTCAACTTCTGGTGAAGGAGCTTAAGAAGTTGGGTGGCGGAGACGATGACGTTCGCTGGCTTGTAACTTCAGAGGGAGAGGATCTCTTGAAGGAGTTTGCCGCAACCATTCGGAAACGGCGAACATGCGCTTCTGGTCCCGCACAACAGCTGGAGGGGTGGAAGCGTTTCTACAAGAAGCACTTCAATCTCACCTTGGATTTGTCCCAAGTGAAGATTCCCGATCACCAAGAGGGCTTCGACCGCCTTCTCATCGTGGCCAAGGGTCTGACCCGCAACCAAGCCTACAAGGCTTGCGAGAAGCAGTTTACCTGCTGGAGCTACCCAGAGGACTTGGACGGTGCCATCAAGCCCGATGAGCGTGACCCCAAAAATGGCACGTACGCCATTTGGGTCCGAGATCGTATTGAGGCGGACGAGGAGAACGCGGGCCAGTCCTTCAACCAGCGTCGTAAGCAAAAATGCCAGGACGAAAACGTTTTGGAGCGGATGCTCCATGAACTCAAGTACTTTGATGAGACAGGCAAGCACCTGGACATCAAAAACGTGACGCTCACCTCTTCGCTCGTTTCTGACGGCGCTGCGGTTGATGCCCACTGGGGTGACGGCAGGTTCTTCATCGACTGGTGCTTCCTCGACGATCGCCGTGACCGTCTTCGTTCCCGTTCCGTGGTTTCTGTGTCTGCGGAGCCGAGCGGAAGCGAGGCGAAGCAGGCATAAGAGTTGCTTGTTGAAGCGACGCCGAAGGCGTAAGCTGAAACAAGCAATGAAAGCGGCTATTCAAACTTCAAACACTTGAATTGCCGCTCTTTTTTTATATAATATAAATTCGTAGTTAATCTTTTCTTTATGGATAGAAAAAAATTAGGAGACTTGCCCCCCACTAATTTTGATGGGAAAATGGATAAACAAACATGAGCTGGGAAAATAGTTCAAAATTAGTGGGGGATAAAGGCGAGAAGATTGCCTGTGAATATCTTGTTGAAAAAGGGTATAAAATATTGGCTAAAAACTATAGTATAAGTTTTGGAGAAATTGATATTATCGCTAAAAAGAAATGGAGATTTAAGAACTTATTTATAAGAAATCATTCAATAAACTCCGGGCAAGTTATCCACTTTATAGAAGTGAAAACTATTATTGACGCTGATAGTAGTTTTTTTCCTGAAGAAAGAGTAGATTTTAATAAGCAGAAAAAGTTAAGGCAAATGGCTGAAATTTGGCTGGAGAAAAACAAATTTTCTCAAAATCAGCCGTATCAAATTGATGTAGTTGGAATTCAAATAAATCAAGATATAAAAAAGGTAAAAATTAATTATTTCGAGAATGTTGTTGAAGATAAATGATTTTTCTATTGACAAAGTTTATTATTTGAATATAATCAATCGTAGAACTTAAAACTTGTCCTTTATTCTTGGACAAGTAGAAAATAGGATGCTTGCACACCCTTTCCGAGAGTGGGGGGCAGTGAATTGATTCGCTGCCTCCCATTTTTAATTTAATAAAGACTCTAAAGAGTGCAGGATTCGAACTATCATCAATCTGATGATAGTTCGAATCCTGCACTCTAATGTCTTTAATTACAACAGTTGACACCAGCTTCTGTATCTGCTAATCTTAAAGTAAATTAATTGAATGAATAATTGTCCGTCTGACCACGGACATTTTTAATAAAATTTTTAATTTCTAATTTTTATTAAATTTTCAATGGATTAATTTTCAAAAAAATGTCATCGGTGTTTAGAAATTAGTTAATTAGGTATTTAATAGAAATTAGAAATTAAGAATTAGAAATTAACGCAAATGGATTTAAAAAACTTTCAAAGAGCACTATCTCAAATAGCAGAAACTAGAGGAATTTCCGAGCAAGCTATAATTGAAACGCTAGAGGCGGCCTTAGCTACTGCATACAAAAAAGATTATGGCCAAAGGGGCCAGAAAATAAAAGCCAAGTTCAATCCCATTTCTGGAGATGTCAAATTTTGGCAGGTTAAGCTAGTTGTTGATGAATCAATGCTTTACACAGAAGAAGAAATTGAAGAATTAAAAGCTAAGAAAATGTCTCCTGCAGAAGATTTTTCTGCTGCAGGTGGATCTGCCTCTGGTGTAGGCGGGGTGCAGCAAGAAACTCCTCAAAAAGTGATTTTTAATGATGAAAAGCACATAATGCTTGAAGCTGCAAGAGAAAAAAAACCGGATATTAAAGCTGGAGAAGAGCTGGAAATCCCATTGGTTTCAAAACAGGATTACGGTAGAATTGCCGCTCAAACAGCAAAACAAGTTATTTTACAGAAAATAAGGGAAGCTGAAAAGGATGTTATTGCCGCTGAATACAAATCAAAAGAAGGTGAAATTATTTCGGGTATTGTCCAAAGGCTTGAGGGAAATACAGTTTTAGTTGACATTGGCAAAACTTTGGGGATTTTGAATAGAGAAGAACAAATACCAAGAGAATTCTATAGGCAGGGGCAAAGGATGAAGTTTTACATTTTAAAGGTTGAAGAAACGCCAAGAGGCTCTGTTGTTGTGCTGTCCCGCGCTTATCCAAAGCTGGTATCACGACTTTTTGAACTAGAAGTTCCTGAAATATCTTCGGGCGTAGTTATCATAAAATCAATTGCCAGGGAACCTGGATACCGAACAAAAATTGCCGTTGCTTCAGAAGAAGAGAAGATTGACCCTATTGGCGCCGTAGTTGGTCAACGTGGTACCAGGATCATGGCGGTGATTAATGAATTAGGAGGAGAGAAAATTGATGCTATTTTATGGGAAAATGAACCAGATAAATATATTGCCAATTCCTTATCTCCGGCAAAAGTGTCAGATGTTAAAATTGAAGATAAAAATACCGCGTTGGTTTCTGTAGCCGAAGACCAGCTATCATTAGCTATTGGTAAAGATGGTAGGAATGTAAGGTTGGCCTCAAATTTAACAGGCTGGAAAATTGATATTAAACCAGTAGTTGTAAAAGAAAAGAAGGAGGAAGCGCAGGAGGACAACGAAGAGTCTGAAGAAAAAGAAGGAAAAAGTGAAGAAAAGTAATTAACTGTTCTAATGTTGTAAATGTTGTAATTGTTGTAATGCAATTATAACAAGTGAGTCCCGCCATGGGCGGGACGAGCGATGGAACAATTAGAACATTATAATAGACCTGTTGCTTAATATTTAATATAATTGGTTCGCTCGTTCGGAGAGTAAGCATTGCGATGCTTATTCTCCTTGCTCCCTGCTAATTATAAGATTCGTAGCGAAATGAAGTAATTTCGAGCGAGAAAAAGGAATTGCGAGGAGGCATATTGAGACTAAATCTGGCGACGAGTAATTCCTTTTTCGCAGCCGAAATTACAAATTGCAGTAGAAGTCTCATTAAGCAACAGGTCTAATAATATGCTAGTAGAATTTTTCCCTATTATTGTTTCGCTCTTTGCGATTGCTTTTGTTTGGTTTTTAGTGAAAAAAATCAGCAAAGCGCCAATAGCAAGAGACAAGGCAATTGAAATAACTAAAGCTATTCAAGAGGGAGCTGTTGCCTATTTAAAGAGGCAGTATAAAACGGTAAGCATTGTTGCCGTTATTTTATTTCTGTTTTTATGGATTTTCATGGGTCCAAAGATGGCATTTGGATTTTTGATTGGAGCTTTTTTGTCGGGATTGGCTGGCTTTATTGGAATGTGGGTATCAACACAAACAAATACAAGAGTTGCAGAAGGAGCAAAAAGAGGATTAGGCCACGCTTTAGATTTGGCATTTAAAGGAGGCTTGGTAACAGGGCTTTTAGTAGTAAGCTTAGGTCTTTTGGCAATATCTGGATATTACTTTTTAACAAAGAATATTCAACCCCTTATTGCCCTGGGCTTTGGAGCTAGTTTAATTTCTGTTTTTGCCAGAGTTGGCGGTGGAATTTACACAAAAGCGGCTGACGTTGGAGCCGATCTGGTAGGAAAAGTTGAAAAAGGAATTCCAGAAGATGACCCAAGAAACCCAGCTGTAATAGCTGACCAAGTTGGAGATAATGTTGGAGATTGTGCTGGTATGGCAGCTGATATTTTTGAAACCTATTCTGTAACAATAGTTGCCACAATGATTTTGGGTACTTTGTTGTATCCCGCATCTCCGCAGTTTGTATTACTGCCGCTATTTTTGGGAAGCATTTCAATTTTAACTTCTATTATTGGAAGCTTCTTTGTAAAATTACCTGCCCGTAATGCTTCGCATAGCGATGCAGGCGGGGGTAAGTCAAAAAACATTATGGGAGCCATGTACAAGGGCTTAGCTGTTTCGGTTGTGTTGTCTGCTATTGGTTTTTACCCCTTAATTTTAAAAATGATGGCAGGACAGGATATTTCAGTAATCAATTTGTATCTCTCAACATTGGTTGGATTAGTTATAGCTGCCGGAATGTTTGTCATAACAGAATACTACACCTCAAAGAGATATAGCCCAGTGAGGTCAATTGCCAAAGCTTCAGAAACCGGACACGGAACAAATATTATAAGAGGGCTTGGGCTTGGTATGCAGTCAACTGCTTTTCCTGTTTTGTTGATTGCGATTGGAACCGTTGTATGCTACTGGCTAGCTGGAATTTACGGAGTGGCTTTGGCAGTGATGGCAATGCTTTCCATATCTGGAATTGTTGTTGGTGTTGACGCTTACGGACCAATTACAGACAATGCAGGTGGAATTGCAGAAATGGCTGGGCTTCCAGAAGAAATAAGAAATATTACTGACTCACTAGATGCTGTAGGGAATACCACCAAAGCCGTAACCAAGGGCTACGCTATCGCTTCAGCGGGTTTGGCAGCATTAGTTTTGTTTGCTGTCTACAGCCAAGAAGTAATGAATTTAATGGGCTCAGCAAACGCTGTAAGCTTTGTCTTGGATAATCCAAAAGTGATTGCCGGATTATTAATAGGAGGGCTACTTCCCTATTTGTTTGCCAGCTTCTTAATGGGGGCTGTCGGAAAAACCGCAGGCAAAGTTGTTGAAGAAGTCCGCAGGCAATTTAAAAATATTGCTGGTTTGATGGAAGGCACGGCAAAACCAGAATACGGCAAATGCGTAGATATTGTAACCAAGGCAGCCATTAAAGAAATGATGGTACCAGCTTTAATTCCGGTGGTAGCTCCAATACTAGTCGGGTGGATTTTAGGAGTTGAGGCTTTGGGAGGATTATTGATTGGATCAATTGTCACAGGATTGTTTGTGGGCATCTCCATGACTACTGGTGGAGCTGCATGGGACAATGCCAAAAAATACATTGAAGAAGGACACCACGGAGGCAAGAAATCATTCGCCCACCAAGCCGCTGTAACCGGAGACACCGTGGGAGATCCTTGCAAGGATACTGCAGGTCCAGCAATCAACCCAATGATCAAAGTGTTGAATATTGTTGCCCTCTTAATAGTTTCTTTCTTGGTGTAAGGTTAGTTTGATTTGGTTTTTTAGTAGTTCTGTTTTAATATCAACTCTCAATTGAATCCATTTTTCTTGTAGGTCAGCCCATTTTCTGCTTTTATTTATTAGGATAAAATTCATCTTCCTTGTTTTCTCGCTATGTTTGCTTAAGGGGAGCAATTTCTTTACCAATGAGATTATTTCCCTCCTACGATTTATTGTTAGGTCAAACATATTTTGGTTATAAGTTCCATAGTTGGTTTTAGTTCCCTTTTTCCTATCTAGATATAAATAAGGATGATAATTGAATGTTTCCAGGCGTGTCTTTATTTGTTTTAATATTTCTGAATCACCAGTTCTGATTTTAACAATTTGGGGTCAGACCCAGGCCTGACCCCATCACCTCATAAAATGACAAATTTAACTAATCAAAAATGTGTTGGGCATGAAAAAATTTGACTTTAAGATTTAAATTGATAAAGTAAAAGTATAAATAAAATATGACTTCATTACATATTACAATAAAACAAAATAAGAAACGTCCTAAAAAGACGATAGTTGAGTTTGATGCCGACCAATTCGAAAGAATGGCTGCAACTTTTGGATTTTTCAACCCTGATTTTTTAAAAAGTTTAGAGGAATCAGAGAGAGATTTTAGAGAGGGAAGATTTCGCAAGATAAAGTCTCTCAGGGATTTGAGGAAAAAATAGCATGAAGATTTTGACGACAAGGAAGTTTGATGCGCAGTATGACAAATTACCAATAGATATTCAGAAGAAGGCAGAAAAGCAGGAAAAGCTATTTAAAGACAACCCACTTCATCCTTCGCTCCACACCGAGAAATTGTCTCCGAAGCAAAAAGAGGTGTGGAGTTTTCGTATAGATAAAAGCTATAGAATTATCTTTAGGTTTCTAGAAAAAGACAAAGTGCTATTTCTAAACGTTGGGCCGCACAATTGGATTTATAGAATTAAATTCTAAAGTTATGCGAAAAAGATTTAAAATTAAAAAACATAGCTGTGCTTTGTGTAAGCCCCATAAATTAGGATGGGATAATCGTTGGAAAAATAAAGAATTAGCGCACCCAAAAGAGTTTGAAAAATTGAAAAGTCAACTAGTCTAAATGAGTAATTTAATCAATCAAAAATGTGTGGGGCACCTGCCCGCATTGCTACGCCAGCCCGACAGCCTAGCAGTCTTGGCGGCGGGCAAAGCGTTGCAGGCGGGTGACATTTAAACATATTATGGACTTAGTAAATAAAAAGATTCTTTCTCATAAGGAGATGGTAAAACTAAATGAGGAAGAAGTCAAAGATTATCTTTCCCAATTAAAAGATGGGTGGGAGTACCAACGAGACCCGGCCTCGTTGGTAAGAAAGGAGTTTAAGTTTGAGGACTTCGCGAAGACGATGGAGTTTGTAAATAAAGTTGCAGATATTGCAGAAAAAGAAGGGCATCACCCTGACATCGCCATTCACTACAATAAAGTGGATGTCACCCTTTGGAGCCACTTTATAAACGGCCTATCAATCAACGACTTTATCATCGCCGCTAAGATCGATAATATAATTTTATAAAAATAATTTAGTTTTAGTGAGGTCAGACCTGCTGTATTCTTAAATCCTAAATCCTACCTGCCCGCCAAAGCCCCTGCCTGTGCGTATCCGCACGCAGACAGGTTGGCGCAGGCGGGAATCTTAAATCTTATCGTTAGTATGAAAAAGTTGTTTTTAACTTCAAATGGACTTATGACCCCAAAACTAAAGGAAAGGTTTTTAGAATTTGTTGGTAAAAATCCAAAAGATATCAAAGTTCTTTTTGTTCCTACAGCATCACAAAGAAATAAGGACAAAGATTACTTAGAGATGAAAGCAGCTTATTTTAAGCATTGCGAAGAAGAAATGATGGGTATGGGAATTAAAAAGGAAAACTTATTTTGGCTGGATATAAACAATATTTCAGCAGCTGGAGACTTAAACTCATATGATGTAATGTATATGTGCGGGGGAAATACTTTTTATTTATTGCACGAAGTTAAAAGAACTGGTTTTGACAAGCAAATTATTAATTTTATAAACAGTGGCAAGGTTTATATTGGAGTTTCGGCTGGAAGTATTCTTGTTGGCCCAGATATTTCAATTGCGGGACCCTTCGATCTAAACGATATTGGCTTAAAAAATCCCACAGGGCTTGGAGTGACAGATAAAATAATTTGTCCCCACTATCAAAAAGTAGAGGAAAAAGTTGTGGTGGGAGTTGAGGAGAAAGGCAATTATAGAGTTGTGCGGTTAAGAGATGACCAATCTTTAGAAGAAGTAGACGGTATTTCAAAGATTATTGAGTAAAAAATACATTTGTGAAAACTGCAAAAAAGGATTTAAGCAAATCGCAATTAGAAATAGAATTCGAATTAACCGCAGAAGAATTTAATGAATATGTTGATAGAGCCTTAGATCATTTAAAGTCTCATACAAAGATTGATGGGTTTAGGCAGGGACAAGTGCCGCGGGATTTGGTGGAAAAGAAAGTTGGGCAAGAAAACTTGCTAATGGAAGCAGGAGATTTGGCAGTTAAAAAAAGCTATGCAGGATATATAAATGAAAACGCCTTGGAACCCATTGGAAGACCCGAAGTGCAAATTAAAAAGATTGCGAAGGGAAATCCTTTTTTGTTTACGGTGAAAATTTCCATTTTGCCTGAAGTCATTCTGCCGAATTATAAAGAAATCGCCTCACAAGTAAAAGCAGAATCAATTTCCGTTGATGAAAAAGAAATTGAAGATGCCCTAAGTTATCTTCAAAAATCTCGTGCAAAGTTTTCGCAAATTGATCGAGGGGCAGAAGTAAAAGATTTTGTTGAGATTGAATATTCAAGCAAAGACATAAGTGATGGAAAAAAAATAAAAGACAGATTTATTCTTGGTCAAAGCAGGTTTATGAGAGATTTTGAAGATAATATTTTGGGCATGAAAGCTGAAGACCAAAAGGAATTCAAAGTAAAGTTTCCACCCGCCAGCAACGCTGAGCGTAGCTCTGCGGGCTGGGACAACGCGCCCAATAACCCTGGAGAAAAAGAAAGCACTTTTAAAGTAAAAATGGTCTCTGTGCAAAAAATAGAGTTGCCCGAGATTAATGATGAATTTGCAAAATCTCTTGGAGTTTTCGATAGTTTAGTTGCACTAAAAAGTAATTTGAAAGAAGGAATTACAATGGAAAAGCAAGAGACCGAGAAGCAAAAAAAACAAGGCGAAGTTTTGAGTAATATTGCAGAGAAGATTAAATTTGATTTGCCAGAAAAAATGGTGGAGCTTGAAAAAGACAGATTATTACATGATTTAAAACACCAGGTTACAGAGCAGTTTAAAATGCCTTTTGGAGAGTACTTAAAGTCTGTTAAGAAAACAGAGGAAGAGATAAAGAATAATTATAAGCTGGATGCTGAAAAAAGGATTAAAAATTATCTTGTTTTAAGGCAGATTGGCAAGGCAGAAAATGTTGAAGTTTCAAAAGAAGAAATTGAGGAAGAAATGAATAAATTTATTAAAAATTATACAAAAGAGGAAGCAGATAAAATTGACATTGATCAACTAAAAGAGTATACTAAAGATGCAATTATGAATGAGAAAGTATTTCAAATTCTTGAAACACTTTCTCAAAATTTTTTAAGTCGTTAAAAAATTAATATGCCAATAGTACCAACTATTGTTGAAAAATCACAGCGCGGTGAGCGCGTATATGATATATTTTCAAGGCTTTTAGAAGAGCGCATTGTTTTTTTGGCAGGTCCGGTTACAGATTTGAATGCAAATATTATAATCGCCCAGATGTTATACTTGGTTTCAAAAGACCCAAAGAAAGACATAAAGCTTTATATAAATAGCCCCGGAGGTTCGGTCACGGCAGGTCTAGCAATTTATGACACAATGCAGTACTTAAAGTGTCCGGTTTCTACCATTTGCATTGGACTGACGGCTTCAATGGCTGCAATTATTTTAGCGGCGGGAACAAAAGACAAAAGGTTTGCCTTACCCAATGCTGAAATTTTATTGCACCAGGTTGCCGGCGGATTCCAAGGGCAGGCTTCAGATATTGATATTACTGCAAAGCAGATTGTGAAGATAAAGGCAAAAATAAATAAGATTCTGTCTTCGCATACAGGTCAGCCCATCGATAGAGTTGAAAAAGATACCGACAGGGATTTTTACATGACTGCAGAAGAAGCAAAGCAGTATGGTTTAATTGACGAAGTTATTGGGTCAATGAAAGAAGTTAGGTAATTGCGCCTGGAGAAAATATATTATATACGAGCTCACTGAGTTAGTGGGCTTTATTTGTTTAATAAAAACGTGAATCTTGAATCTGGTAGCTTGTATCTTGAATAGAATAGTGAATAGCGAATAAATAAAAAAATTCTAAATTCAAAATTTAATTCCAGCTTCTAATACAGAATTCTTGATTCTCGTTAAATGAAATGTCATTACAAAATATAATGCTAATATTCTTTACAGTTGTCTTGTCCTTAATAGGAGGGTCCTTCTTTGGATATTATATTCGTCAGATTATAGCAAAAAGAAGAGCAGGAACATTAGAAGCAAAGTTAGAGAAAAAACTACAAGAAACTAAGGAACAGATTTCAAAGTTAGTCAAAGAGTCACAAACCAAAGCAGCTGAAATAATTGAGAAAGCCCAAAAAGATATTGACCAAAGAAGAAGAGATTTTTTGAGAGCAGAGCAAGTTTTATTAGATAGGGAAAAGATTCTTGATTCAAAAATAGACGCTTTTGACAAGAAAGAACTAGAACTTGAGGATAAGGTCCAAAAAGTAAAAGCCTTAAAAGAAGGTGTGGATAAATTAAGGGATGAGGCAGAGTCAAAATTGGAAAAGGTTGCTAGTTTATCTCGTGAAGATGCAAAAAAAGAACTTTTGGCTTTAGTAGAGACTGACTACAAAAAAGATATTTTAGAAAGGATTAAAAAAATAGAGGAACAAGGCAAAGAAGTTCTGCAAAATAAAGCAAGGGAAATTATTACTTTGGCGATACAAAAAGTAGCTGTTTCCCATACACAGGAAATAAGCACCTCTGTGGTAAGTTTGCCTAGTGAAGACATGAAGGGGAGGATTATTGGAAAAGAAGGTAGAAATATTAAATCATTTGAAAAATTAACTGGAGCTGAGCTGATTCTTGATGAAACTCCAGATTCAGTGGTAATTTCTTGCTTTAACCCAATTAGAAGGCAAATTGCTAAAATTGCCTTGGAGAAGCTAATCCAGGACGGTAGGATCCAGCCAGCTAAAATTGAAGAGAAAGTTGCTGAAGCAACAGCCGAAATTTCAGAAGTTGTTAAGAAGACAGGAGAGAAAACACTATATGACTTGGCAATCTTGGGAGTAAATGACAAGCTGGTTCAAATTTTAGGAAGATTATTTTACAGAACATCTTATGGCCAAAATGTTTTACTCCACTCAATAGAAGTGGCTTTGATTGCTGAGGCAATTGCCGACGAATTGGGAGCCGATAGCCAAGTTGCCAAAAGAGGAGGTCTTTTCCATGATATTGGAAAAGCAATTGACCAGCAAATTCAAGGGTCTCACATTGAAATTGGGATCAAAATTTTAGAGAAGTTTGGAGAGTCAGAAGCTGTAATACACGCAATGAGATCTCACCATGGAGATTATCCAGCAGATACCATAGAATCTGTAATCGTAACTGTTGCAGATTCAATTTCAGGGTCGCGTCCCGGGGCCAGAAAAGATACTCTAGAAAACTACCTGCAAAGATTGAAGGCGCTTGAAGACATAGCCAATAAGTTTGAAGGAGTTGAAAAAACATACGCCATACAAGCTGGCAGGGAAATAAGAGTTTTTGTTAAGGCAGAAAGGGTTGATGATTTGGGAGCCAGTAAAATGGCAAAGCAAATTGCCCACAACATTGAGGAAGAATTAAAATATCCAGGAGAAATTAAGGTAACGGTAATCAGGGAAAATAGGGTGGTTGAGTACGCCAGGTAGTAGAATTTTGACGTCTCGGCCATTGCTTTCTGCAATGGCCGTTTTAGTTTCAGTCAAAATTTCACTACCTGGTACGCAAGATACTCACTCAAACCAAAAACTGCCCATGGGCAGTTTTTGGTTTGAGTGAGCGGGTGAGCGGAATCGAACCGCCATCTTGACATTGGCAATGTCATATAATAGCCACTATACGACACCCGCAATTCTAATTTCTGGTGCCGGATGGCAGAATCGAACTGCCTTCTGACGCTCTTCAGGCGCCAGCTTTCCCATTAAGCTAATCCGGCATAGTTTTATTTTACCATATACTGTGGGCGAGATAGGATTCGAACCTATAACCCCACGGATGTAAACCGTGTGCTCTGCCATTGAGCTACTCGCCCATATTTCTGTGCGCGGGACAGGAGTCGAACCTGCACGCCCGTGAGGGCACTGGCACCTCAAGCCAGCTCGGCTACCGTTACGACACCCGCGCGTGTTTTTTGGCGTGCTATTGATAATATATTTTCTATTTTAATTTTTTTTCTTTTTAAACAAATTACTTCACTATTGTAATAAATTCTTTCCAGTAATTTCAGAGATTCAGTCTTGGCGTACTTAAGTTGGTAAACTGAACTATTAATGCCTTTAGTAATGTGGCCTTTAATTTTTAAATTTTTTGTTATTGTTTCTTTAAGCCATTCCACATGATTCTTACTGGCAGAAACAAAAACTATATAAAACATAAAACTTGATCTCCATCGATTATCCCAATACGAGTACGATGAACCATCACCGTCAAAATGTCCCCGGAGAAAATCAAAAAAATATTTTCTAGGAATCTTCAGCTTACTAAGAGTTTTTGATTTATTAGGAAATAAACCAATGCTTAACAAAAATTTATAAAAGTTTACATCTCCAAATTGTAATACATAATATTTCTTTTCCTCCTCTCCACCTCGAGCTTTTTTCCCAATTTTATTATTAAGGTTAAGACAAAGTTTGAAATTATCTATTTGCTCTTTGTCTTTTGAAGTAAAACTTATATGACGGCCATCTTTTATAAGACATCCATCGGTGGTAATCAGTCCTATTGCATAGGCTAGTTGAGGTGACCATAGTGTTGATACTTTATTAAGGGGTTTCATTAGTTCATTATACCTCAAAGTATAAGTGAATACCAATCTTGTCATCTGTACTTTAATAAGTTTTTAAAAAATAGGGCGGGTCAGGATTTGCCTCCTTCCCGCCCCTTGGTTCACGATACAATTCTCAGAGGCAAGTCATTTGTCTCAGCATCCCCTTTTTTAAGGGACTTCTTTTGGGGAGCATTGACCTGCCTCACCCTGATCGTAAGATTTGCTTTGGTGAAATCCATTTCCTGGCAAACCTCCCCCAATTTCAGGGCGAAGTTGTACGCATCGGCTCTGTTTGTGATTGTGAATGCCAGCAACGATTCTTTTAGCATTGGACTCCCTCCCAAAAGGATTGGATAATTGACCCCATCTGAGATTTCAAATTAGACTTTAAAACCTCAAATAGAGACAGTTATGATTTCTTAAAAGAGCTACTTTTGTTCTTCTGCTACGCTTGCAACTTCTTCTGCAATTATCGATTCTTCTGCCTTCGCTTCTTCGTCTGCACTCTTAGCGGAATTGAATTCTTTTTTCTTTAATTTTGCTTTTTTGCCTTTTGTATGTCTTAAGTAATAAAGTTTTGCTCTTCTTACTTTTGCTGATTTTACAATTTCAATTTTTTCTATAGATGGGGAATGAATTGGGAATATTCTTTCAACTCCTACTCCGTCAACAACTTTTCTAACGGTAATAGTTGCTGAAATTCCCTTACCGTGTTTTTTAGCAATAACAATTCCTTCAAATATTTGGATTCTTTCCTTTTCTCCTTTATCCTGAGCAACGCCGAAGGACTCTTTTATTTTTTGGTGTACTTTAACGGTATCACCAGGATAAATATCTGGCAATTCTTTTTGTTGTGACTTATTAAATATTTCTGCTTTTGTGATCATAAACGAATTTTAAATCAATATTAAATGATTAAATGTCTAAAATCTGAAACGTGTTTTATTTATTTAAAATTTAGATTTTAATTAAAATTTAGATTTTAGATTTTAAAATTATTTAGTATTTTCTTGAGATCTTCTGGTAAATCCGAATTGAATTCTTTCACGCTACCGTTCGGCAATCTTATCTTTAAATATGATGAGTGTAAAAACTGCCTATTCAACCCTTTTGGAACAGGAGAGTCTTTAAATCCATACATCTTATCCCCGGCAATTGGATGATGGATATAAGCTAAATGACATCTTATTTGGTGCTTCCTGCCTGTTTTTGGCTTAACTTCTAATAAAGAATATCTATCAAACCTCTCTAAAACTTTATACTCTGTAATCGCCTCTCTTTTCCCCGCGAAAGCCGGGCTTTTGCGGGGAAAGGCTTTTTGCTTGCGGGGGTCGGCAGGAGATCTTCCAATCAATGTTTCAATTCTCCCTTCTTCTTCTTTCACTATACCGTTGGCAAGAGCCATGTACTTCTTCTCCACCTCTCTACTTTTAAACTGTTTTTGTAAAAAAAGCAAGGATTCGTTGTTTTTTGCGACTAAAAGTATGCCCGATGTATCTTTATCTAGTCTATGAACAATCCCATGCCTTGTCGCTTCTCCAACACTCTTTAATTCTGGCTTTTGCTCTAAAAGATAATCTATTAATGTCTTACCAACGAGGCTGGGTCTCGTTGATCTCGTTGATTCTAGAAAAACCACTACTCCCGCCGGCTTATCAACTACCAAAACATCATTATCTTCATAAATTACTTTAAAATCCATTCTATAATTTTTTGATATAGTGAATCAGCGTTTCGCCCTTTTTAAATCCAAAGCTTTTATGGAATGCGTGGCTAACAGTATTGTTTATCTCTGCGTCAGAACCCATTTCTTTCACGCCCTTTTTTATAAACCATTTTTCTGATTCTTTAATCAATTGCTTAGCTACTCCTTTTTTTCTATATTCCTTTCTTACATATATGCCCTCAATATATCCTACAGGATTTGTTTTAGATCCTTCAACGTAATCATTTCTTACTGCAATATTTACAAATCCCAAAGGAGTATTATAATTGTCTCTTGCAATAAAAGCAGCCTCTTTTTTTGAATGCAATATTTCTTGAAATTCTTTCTTTATCTTCTCTTCTGGATGTTTTTCCCAAAAAAGCAAGCCCATTTTTAGCCATTCAGAAAAGTCTTTTTTTGTTACCCCCTCTATTTTCATAAGTTGTGGGCGCGCCCCGACTCGAACGGGGAACCCTTTTCACGTCAAGAAAATGCTCTGCCAATTGAGCTACGCGCCCATTTTGTGCTCCTGGAAGGGATCGAACCTTCGGCCGCCAAATTATAAGTTTGGTGCTCTAACCACTGAGCTACAGGAGCTTAATCTGTTTGTCAGATATGGCCTTGATCGCCATTAATATTTGCTCCGAGAATCTTGCATTATATACCCTTGCGTTGCATGTGCCATGCCCGAAAGTACCTTTTTGATTTATTCTTAAAAAAGAGCTCTTTTTTATGTAAGGTTTAGAAAATTGACTTTCTTTAACGTTTAGTATTTTTGCCCAAAAAGCAGTTTCTTTTTTAACATCCATATCTTCATAAAAGTGCATGGCGAATCTTATTTTGTGTTTTGGTATTTTTAAGACAACTTGAATCCACTTGATAAAAAATATGATTACTGATGGATTGGTGTTTGAAAGAGATAAGTGTGTTAGAGATGTCTTTGTTCCCTCGCCCCAATAAAGAAACAGTCCGGCAATAAAAACATCTCTTTTACCTAAAGGAAAAACATTCTTTTTCTGTTCGTTGTAGTACTTCAATAATCTTTTATCTTTTGTTCTTTTTCTGGTTTCCCTGTACTTCTCAATGCGACTCTCATTATTTGCTCCTAACTCTCTAATTCTTTTTTTTGAAAGAGGATAGTCTCTAAGCCAAAGACTTAAACTGCTTTTACTAACCCTCAGAATCTTCTTTATTTGACTATAACTCATTTCTTTTTTCCTAAGAGCCAAGGCTTTTTCTCGTTTAATGAAATGTGTCATAATAGAACTCTTAATTAATATCCGAGTAAATACTAATCATTGGTTCATTATAACAAATATTAATTTAAAAGAACAGTCATTTTTGATCCGCCGTTGAGCTACGGGCCCATCGATACCATCTTTCACGCAATTGCAAAAAAGAAGGTTTGATTATTTTTTAAATTTAGAATTTGTTTGTGATTTAGAATTTGTAGTTTGAGATTTTTTGCCTATAATATTCTCAAACTCTTCCCTCTCTATTGTTTCTTTCTCAATTAGGGTTTTGGCAATTTTTTCGAGTAACTTTTTATGCTGCCTTACTATTTTTCCAGCTCTTACTTCTTCACTTTTGATAATTTTTTCAATCTCTGCATCTATTTTTGTCGCCACTGCTTCAGAATAATTTCTTTGTTCTGATATTTCCCTGCCTAAAAATACCAGCTCATCTCTGTCACCAAAAGATATTGGTCCCAAAGAAGACATGCCATATTCTTTCACTATTTTTCTGGTTAACTCAGATGCTTTAACCAAATCGTTTGAAGCACCTGTAGACATTTCACCAAATATCAGTCTTTCAGCTGAAAGTCCTCCTAACAAAGTGGCAATTTCAGCCAAGAATTGGGTCTTTGTTCTCATTTTGTTTGATTCTGAAGGAACTTGCAAAGTATATCCGCCAGCCATGCCTCTTGAGATAATGGATATTTTTCTTATTGGCTCTGTTCCGGGAATTGAGCTGGAAACCAAAGCATGTCCTGCTTCGTGATATGCAGCAATCTCCTTTTCTTTTTTTGATAAAATATGAGATTTCCTTTCAGGACCCAGTAAAACTTTTTCTATTGATTCTAAAAATTCTCCCTGTGAAACCTGTGTTTTATTCCTTCTTGCAGCTAATAAAGCAGCTTCATTTGCCACATTTGCCAAATCAGCCCCTGAAAACCCGGGTGTTCTTTCAGCAATTTCTTTGAAGTTTACATTAGAAGACAATGGCTTTTCTTTTGAATGGATTTTTAAGATTTCTTCTCTATCATGGACGTCTGGCAGATCCAAAACAATTTTTCTATCAAACCTGCCTGGCCTTAAGAGAGCTGGGTCTAAAATATCTCCCCGGTTGGTATTATGTAATAAGATTGGTTCCTCGCCGCCAAAAAATGCTTCATTATTACAACCGCAAAAGTCATATACATATCCGTTATAGGGAATTTTTTTAACGTTTTTTATCATTGGCCTTTCCACTGAACCAGAAATTCTTACATCTTGATCTAATAAAGGATTTTGAGTTTTGCCGAAACCCAACCTCCATGCAATGCTTGTTTTCAATGGTTTACCATTATTAATTACCCTTCCCTCTTTTGTTTTAAAAGAATGAATATACCCTTTAAATCCGTGCATTCTGAATAGCCAGTTAAGCTCTATGATCAGCTGTTTGCTCATAGAAGTAACTTCTCCTCTATCTCTTTTATCAATATGACCATCTCCATAAAAATATCCCTTAAAATACTCTTTAAAATATTCGAATGGTGCTTCAAAAAGGAAAGAAGGTACATGCTTATTTTTTGCCCCCTTGCCACAATAAAAAGAAAAGAAATTAGCTAGTGGGGTGCATTGGTACACAATATTTACCGCACTGTTGCTTGTCAGCCTTACAGTATGAGGTTCGATATTAAATATATTTTTCATTAACATTTTAACATCTTGTATTTTTGCAGTTTCCTTCCTATTGAAACAGAAGTCTACTTCATTTCTTGCATATCCCTCGGCAGTATAGTAACCAAGAAGACGCATTAATTCCGGAGTAACTTTTACGGTTTCTGGCAAGACATTTTTATGCTGGTAGTAATTCCTGGAAAGTTGCCTTGGTCCGCATATCCCTTGTTGCCATTTTCCAATAGTCCTCTGTGAAAATCCAAGATCTTTACCCAATTGGGTCTGGGAAATTTCACCAACGTGAGCTAAAGCATATTGATAATTAAAATGTATCGGCTCGAATCTTTCAAAAAGTGGTTGCCATACAGAAAGTTCAAGATTAAAACTTGTATTAAATGTATGCGCTCTAATTTCTTTTTTATGAGAAGTTCTATTAGCTTTATATGGCATGTTTACCAGAATGTCTCCTTGGACAAGGTCAGCAACTGCTTTTGTTTTTAATCCACTACGAGTTCTTACAAACACCGAATGGTTTCCGGTTGCTTTGATTTTTCCGCCAACATATTCAATTTCGTAAATTTCTTTTACTTTATGCCGAAACACACTTCGCACCTTCTTGAAGGCACTATGAGAAAAGTAGACACTATTTTTATTGCGTCCAGTTAATATTTTTTTTTCAAACCCCAACACTTCAATTTCAGGAGAGTCTTTTTCTACATTTTCTTCACCCTCTTGGTAATAAGGATCAATAACCTGAGAAATTGGCAATAATTTGTAATTATTATTTTTCTTTATTAGGACCTGGGTATCTTCAGTAACACTCGCTGCCATAACAATTACTCCAGACTCTCTTTCAAAACCATCCATTTCAACCAAAATCATATTTAATGTTTGCTCTCTCTCATCATGTCCTCCGCCAATTCCAGCTCCCCTGTGGCGCCCAATGGCATCTAGCTCATCAATAAAGATTATTGACGGGGAAGCTTTCTTTGCCATAGAAAATAAATCCCTCACTCTTGCCGATCCCACTCCAACAAACATTTCAACAAATTCTGACCCCGAAATGGAAAAGAATGGTACATTGGCCTCACCACTGACGGCACGCGCCAATAAAGTTTTTCCCACTCCAGCAGCCCCTAAAAGCAGTACGCCCCTTGGTATTTTTGCTCCCATTGCTAAATACTTTTTGGGAAACTTCAAAAAATCTACAATCTCTATCAGCTCTTCTTTAGCTTCTTTTAATCCTGCAACATCCTTAAAAGTTATTTTTTGTTTATCATGGCCCTCAGCTCCAAAAATTCTGGCTTTTGCCCTTGTAAAATCAAAAACTTGCATAGCCCCAGATTTTGTTTGCTTTAGCATTGTCCAAAGGAAAAATCCAATAAGAAGCAATGGTAAAACCCCGTAAAGTAAAGCAGGAAACAACCAAGTCCACATGCTTTGTTGTTCTAGTTCAGCTGATATTTCAACTTTTTGTAATTTTACTGGATTAGCTCCCAAATTAACCAAAACTTCCGACAATACAGAGTTTGTCTCTTTCATTGAAATGGCTTTTGATTCATTATTATAAGTTATGGCTATGCTCTCGCCAGAAACAGCAATTTTCTTAACTTTATCCTGATTTATTTCAGAAACTAACTGGGAAATTGATATTTGATTTGACTCGCCTGTTGGAAAATAAAACAAGCTGAAAACACCCCCTATGGCCAGGAATATTAGTACAACAAAAATAAAGTTTTTAATAAGTGGATTTAGTTTCATATTGACAATATAACACTCTTTTAAATATCTTTCAACCTCAAATAGGTGGTATTGACACATTGTAGTGTATATGATATCACTAAAATAGTACCTCACATTACACTTCATGCGATTTTGCTCATACTTGTGGGTAAAATCGTGTGAAGTGTTTCGAGATTTCCCATTTCCGAAAGGATAAGTCCATGTTGTACATCACGAACGCCCTATCTCAGATCACGGACATTTTCGTGTCCACCAAGGATTGGGATACGTCCACGCCCGATACCGTGAAGGGGTTCTTCACCAAGTACAACGGCGTTGGTGTCTTACCCTTGACCAAGCAAAACACGGGGGCATCACAGAATCAGGCCCCGCAGACCGAGCAGAAGCCTACTTACGAGAAGGAGGAGCCGGAGGTCATCGTCGAGAGTGAGCCCAACTGCGGGCTCCTGGAGTACTTCAATAGTCTCTGTGACCACGAGTTCAGGATTTACGCCCTGTACCGCGAGGTCAAAGAGAGATGGGTGAAGATCCGTATCCAGGCCTGCCCCGACTACGACATCGGATGGGACAAGAAGCGTCCCTTCGATGAGATGAATGAGGTTGCCGGCACCATCTACAGCATGGCTGGCTATAGGCTGGACGTGAAGCATTTCACGTACAAGAAGCCCGGCCGCACGCCCGACGAAAAGCGATCCATCTTCGTAAAGGCCGACCAGTTGAACTGGTTAGTTGGCAAAGACGGGAAGCCCCTCCTCGTCGGCAAACCGCCGAGGCCCAAGAAGGCACGGAACCAGCTGGTTATCACGGACGATGGGGAATTTAAAGTGGCGTAGGGTACGCTACCACGCAAAACAAGGGCCGAGTTGCGAAAGCAGCTCGGCCCGTTTCATTGCAAAAAAGTTATCTTTTTGAATTTTGAGGCCAATGGGCAGCTGCCAATGGAGATTTCTTATAAAGGTTTCCATATAACTCTTCTGTCACAAAAGGCATAAATGGATGTAATATAATTAAATACTTTTCATAAATCTCTCGTAGTACGGCCATAGAATTTTTGATATCTTCTCTGGATTTCATTGACTCTGCATGTTGCTCTAACATAGAAAGGAAGTTGCAAGCTTGTTCTTGTGCAGATGAAAACATATACTTTTTAATGCATGAACTTATTGCCCCAACAAGATAGTCTATCTCTAATAAAATTCTTTTATCTTCTTGAGACAAAATTACGCTTTTGTAGGAATCTAAATTATAATCATTTGTTAAATCTACAACCTGCCCTATGTGCCAGAGGCGGCGAGAAAAATCTTGAAAAAATTCCAGTCGTTCTTCTGAAAAGTAAAAATCTTCCTTAGATGATGTATAAGATACAAGTGCCATTCTTGTTACATCAGCCCCATATTTTTCAAGATAATATTCCAATGATACAATATTTCCAACACTTTTGCTCATTTTTTGACCGTCCTTGCCCAGCAAAAGCGGGTGCAGATAAACAAGCTTAAATGGCAAGGTTTTAGTTACATAAAAACTCAAAAGTATTTTTCTAGCAACAGACAATCTCAACAAGTCATGACCTATAATAATTGAATCGCTAGGATAAAAATAGGAAAAATCAACAGATTTTGGCTCGCCAAAAACAATGTTTGCCCATTGGCCCGAAGAAAACCATGTGTCAAAAGTGTCGGTTTCTGGAAGGTAAGATTTACCTTCTTCTTTTTCCAAAACCCATTTTGCTCCCTCACCAGCGTAAATATGTTCTAACCCTTTGGCAATTTCTTCTAATTGAATGCCTTTGTCCAAAAAATTCTTCAGGTTACCGTAACATTTCTCCCCTTTTTGATTAACGAACCAGACCATAAAATATTCTGGCCCCGAAACATCATACCAAATTGGCATTTTAATTCCCCATACATTTTGGCGTGCAATGGGCCAATTATGCATTTTACCCATCCATTCAATGAGCCCTTTCTTTCTCCATCTTGGAAAAACCACTAACCCATTTTCTTCAATGGCTTGTATGGCTGGTTTTCTTAGGGGAGTTTTTTCATTATCAAGATCTAAAAACCAGGTAAACACAATCAGATTTTCGGTTTCATGACCTTTCTTGCAGAACAAAATAGGTTCTATGTGAGAGTCGTCAATTTTTTCAATATATCCCCTTCCTTCCAAAAAAGAGACTTCTTGAATTCTTGCTTCTGATGGCTTTAGTCCCGGGTACCTTTCGATCATATCCCCTTGCCAATCCAGTAAATTGCGAGATGGTAGAGAATTCCGGAGCGTATATTCATAATCATACTTTTTAAAAGAAGGAGAGAAAGGAGATAAAAATTTCTCTGTCTTTTCTGGATCAAGTTTTCTTTTACTAGCAACAACTTCTACTGGCATACTGGTAGCTGGATTTATGAGGGTTTTTCCTATGTGGTGCGAGTAATTTTGGTCAGCAGGATGAACTAAGACATGAGTGACAGAAAAAAGAAATTCTGGACGAGTGGTTACCAGCGTAAGATAACCAGCTTCACCTTTTATGGGGAATTTTATATAATAAAGCGGCATCTTTCTCTCGGTTTCTTTCAATTCAATATCTGCTAAAAAGGTTGAACATGAAGGGCAGTAGTTCACCATATATAAACTCCGATAAATCAAGTTATCTTGAACCATTTTTTTGAATATCTCATTAACAGCTCGTAAAGACTCTTCATCCATGGTAAAACGGAACCGACTCCAGTCAACGCTTGCTCCTAAAGACCCCAGTTGATTTTTTATTGTACTGTTATTATCTTCAACAAATCTCTTAATTTCTAAAAAAAGTTCTTTTTTGGTATAATCTGATTTATTTTTGCCTATTTTTTCCAGCTCTCTTTCAAAACTAACCTGCGTCTCATAGCCTCCGTGATCTGTGCAGGGGATCCAAAGAGTTAGATCTCCCTTAGCCCTATGGTATCTAGCTAAAATATCTTGCATGGCGACCATTAAAGCATTCCCAATATGAAGAGGGCCTGAGGTGTTAGGGGGAACGAGAAAAATAGAAAACGGTTTTTTGGCCCTATTTACCTTTGGGGAAAAAATATTACTCTTTGCCCACGTCAGTTGGACATTTTTTTTAACTTCTTCATGATGATAATTTTTCTTGATCATATTATTTATTATCATTCATTGTATCAAAAAATCGCGCTAACGCGATTTTTTGGTGAGAAATCACCATACCTACTTAACTAATTTTAAACTCATCCTGTGTTCTTTTGGTTCAACTAGCAATACTTCAAATTCATATGATTGGCCTACTTTTAGCAATTCTTCCATTTCTTTTTGAGATGCAAATTCTGAAATATGGCATAAGCCCCTTACCTTAGGATCTACCTCAACAAAAGTGCCAAAAGGGCTAAATGAAATAACCTTGCCTTTTATTTTATCTCCCTTTTTAAATTTTTCTTCAACTTTTTCCCAGGGGTTTTCTTTTAAGCTCTTTAGTGAAAAGAAAACTTGGTTGTTGCTTATGTTTATGATTTGAGCTTTAACAATCTCACCGATTTTAACTATTTCACCTGGATTTTGGACTAGCTGCCAATCTAATTCTGAAATATGTATTAACCCTTCAATCTCGCCTCCCACTAATTTAGGGTTTTTTTCTTCTTGTGAAACATTAGTTTGCGCTTTTTCCCCTAAATTAATGGGGGATAAAGGAAACTTAATAAAAACTCCAAAATCGGCAATACCGGTAATTTTTCCATCAATAACATCTCCTACTTTATAATTCTTTAAAATCTCTTTCAGCGCTTGCTCTGTCTTTGCTTTTTCAGACAATATCAGCTTATTCTCTTCGGCCAACAAGTCTAAAACCTTAACCTCCAAAGTCTTCCCAATAAATTTTTGCAACTCTTTTAATATTTTTTGTTTGTCTGCATCCTCAACCCGTGGATAGTTTTCAGGAGACAACTGTGAAACAGGCAAGAAGGCTCCAATCCCATTAATACTTGTTAAAAGACCACCTTTATTTACCCCGGTTATCTTTACTTTTATAATCTCTTCCCTTTCTTTCATTTCTTTTAATTTATGCCAATTTATATCTTTTGTGGCATCCCTTAAGGAAAGTTCTCTATAGCCGTCTTCATTTTCCAATTCAACTACTTTTGCAAAAACTATGTCGCCTATCTTTAAGTTTTTAATGGCTTCTTTTACCTCGTAAAATTCCCTGCCATAAATAATGCCTGTTCCCTGTAGCCCCAAATCAATAAATAAAGATGCCCGGTCTTTTGCCACAACTCTTCCTTCAACCAAAGAACCCACCAGTGGTAGTGGAGAAAAGTCTTTTTGGCTTTTTATTATATTTTCTTTTGTCATTGTTGTCATGGATATATAATACAGGATATTTGCTTTTTTACAAGGGTTGAAGCGGGAAATTATTTGTGGTAAAATAGTTTCATAAAGCGTGAAACATAAAACGTGAAACATTTACGAATTGCCGTTATGTTTCAGGTTTCAAGTTTCAAGTTTCATGAAAATTACTTGGGCTGGGCAGGCCTGCTTTCAAATTTCAGTCTCTGGCTCACCTAACCGTAATGCTACAAATGTAGCAGGCGGGAAAGACAATCAGGTAAATATTGTTATTGACCCATTTGGAGAAATCGGCTTAAAAATACCTAACTTTGAAGCTGATATTTTGCTTTTGACTCATGGTCACGAAGACCATAATAACGCAAAAGCTATTAGGGGAAGTCCATTTTTAATCAACGGACCGGGCGAATACGAAGTAAAAGGTGTTTTTGTACAGGGCATTGATTCTTTTCATGATGATAGCTTGGGTAAAGATAGGGGCAGGAATACTATTTACACAATTGAAGCAGAAGATATGAAATTTTGCCACCTTGGCGATCTTGGGCAGAAACAGCTAACTGATGAACAATTGGAAAAAATTGGCACAGTTGATATTTTAATGATTCCGGTGGGCGGAGTTTATACTATTGATTCGTCGGATGCTTCAAAAATCATTGGACAAATAGAACCCAAAATTGTAATTCCAATGCATTATGAGTTGCCCGGCTTAAAATTCAAATTAGATGGCGTTTCAAAATTCTTAAAGTCAATGGGCAAAAACTCTATTCAGCCACAGGATAAACTAACAATCAAAACCAGCACCCTTCCCAAGGACAGAGAAATGGAAATAATAGTTTTAAAGCCATAATATTTATGGGATTTTCGGATAAAGTTAGGAATTTGGTAGAGAAACTGCAGCAATTGCCAGAGATACAGAAAAAGATTATTTTTTTTACAGTAATGACAGTTTTCGTTATATTTATGGTTTTTTTTGAATTAATTTTAACTAAAAATAATATTGCATCAATAAACCAATCTTTAAAATCACTAACTTTTCCCGAAATAAATATTCCTGATTTTAATGAAAGAAATATTGCGGGCTCTAATATGAGTGACTTAGAAAAAGTAGGAGAGTCACTTCAAAACATAAATACTGATAATTCCTCTGTTTCTGGGGGAGATAATCAGGTTTTTCAAGATTTTTAAAAAATGGCTAAAGAAGAACCAGAAAAAATACAAGCAATAGGACAAGTAAAGAAAAGAGAAATAGTGCAAGAGCTTAAAGAGTCATACATTGACTACGCAATGTCGGTCATTGTTGCTCGCGCCCTGCCCGATGTAAGAGATGGCTTAAAGCCCGTCCATCGCAGGATTTTGTTTGCGATGTTGGAGGAAGGATTACGACACAACGCAAAGTTGAGAAAGTCAGCAACCGTGGTGGGAGCTGTTTTAGGACGCTATCATCCACATGGAGACATTGCAGTTTACGACTCAATGGTAAGAATGGCTCAAGATTTTAATATGAGATATCCCCTTGTTCAGGGTCAGGGAAATTTCGGCTGTTTTACTAAAGATATTAAAGTAAAACTTACCGACGGAAGAGATTTAACATTTGAAGAGTTAGTAAAGGAATATCATCAGGGCAAGAAAAACTTTGCTTTTACTGTTGATAGTAATGGGAAAATAGTTATTGCAGAAATTAAGCATCCGAGAAAAACCATAGAAAACGCTCCAATCATTAAGATAACACTAGATAATGGAGAAACAATAAAATGTACACTTAATCATAAATTCATGCTGAAAAATGGAACTTGTAAAGAAGCTCAATACCTGACTGAAGGAGAATCGCTCATGCCTCTTTATACAAAACTTTCAGAACGAGAAAATGATATTAATTTAGGGGGCTATGAATTAGTTTTTCAACCCAATTCAAACTCATGGTATTTTACTCATATGCTTGCAGACGAATGGAATATTGAAAATAACGTGTATGAAAAATCACAAGGTAGAATACGTCACCATATAGATTTTAATAAATTAAACAATAATCCTAATAATATAAAGAGAATCGGATGGAAAGAACATTGGCAAATACATTATACAATTGCTTCAAGGAGGCATAGTGAAGATGCTCTATATAGAGAAAAAATAGCAAAAGGAAGAAAAGATTTTTGGGCTAATGCTGAAAACAGAAAAAAACATTCTGAAAGAATGACCATAAGAAACATTAAGAATTGGAAGAAAAAAGATTATAGAGAAAATATGAGAGCATTTTTAAGTGAGATAAATAAAAAATACTTGGCAGAGCACCCTGAAAGAATTGAGGAAATAAGAAAAACTGCTTCAAAGACCATGAAAAGATTGTGGCAAATTCCAGAGTATAAAAGTCTATTTCATAAGAAAATTGTCGCAAGCAATAAAAGAAGGGTTACTAATCTAACAGGAAGGTCTAAATTTTTGAGAATCTGTAAATACTTATCAAACAATAACTTAGAGATAAATAAAGAAAATTATGAGAAAATCAGAGTAGATATTTTCGGAGGGGCATGTTTCACGACATGGGATTTAGGTATTGGCAAATACTTTAAAGATAATAAAGATTCAGTACTATTTTCAATCAATCAAAATCATAAAGTTATAAAAAAAGAATTTTTAAATAAAAATGAAGATGTTTATGACTTAACGGTGGAAGTAACTCATAATTTTGCTTTATCTTGTGGGATATTTGTCCATAATTCGAATGACGGGGATTCGCCGGCAGCGCAAAGATACACAGAGGCGCGTCTTTCTTCTATAGGCGAAGCAATGTTGGCTGATATTGAAAAGGATACTGTAAACTTTGCAGATAACTATGATGGGACAAGAAAAGAACCTACTGTCCTACCCTCTCCTTTACCTCAGCTTCTTTTAAATGGATCGTTGGGGATTGCTGTTGGCATGGCAACTAATATACCCCCTCATAATTTAACTGAGTTGATAGACGCTCTCATTTATTTGTTGGATTATCCAAAATCAGAGACATCTGATTTGTTCCAATTTATACAAGGACCTGATTTTCCTACCGGAGGCGTAATTTACGACCAAAAAGAAATTATTTCTGCCTACTCTCAAGGTAAGGGCTCAATCATAATGAGGGGCAAAGCTGAAATAATTGAAAAAGAAAAAGATGGATCTGAACAAATTGTAATATCAGAGCTTCCTTATCAGGTTTTAAAATCCAGCTTAGTTGAGAATATGGCAAGTCTGGTTTCAGAGAAAAAGGTTGAGGGCATAAGAGACATAAAAGATTTATCAGATAGGCAGGGAATGGCTATTATTATTGATATTAAGAAAGGTTTTGATCCTCAGAGAGTTTTGAATAGGTTGTATAAGTTTACTAATCTTCAAAAAACATTCCATTTAAACTTATTGGCTCTGGTTGACGGAATCCAGCCAGAAATTCTTTCAATTTCTGATGTTTTAAAATACTTCATAGTGCATCGCACTGAAGTCGTAACAAGAAGGACTAAGTTTGACTTGGAAAGAGCTAAAGAAAGAGCCCATATATTAGAAGGATTAATGGTTGCCCTAAAAAAGATTGATGCTGTTATTGCCTTGATTAAAAAGTCAAGAGACCGGGAAGATGCAAAGAATAACCTAATCAAAAAATTCAGGCTTACTGAAAGGCAGGTAATTGCCATATTGGAAATGAAGCTGCAGACTTTAGCTGGATTAGAAAGAAAGAAAATTGAAGATGAGCTAAAAGAGATTTTAGAAAAAATCAAAGAATTTACCGCTATTTTAAAAAGTCCAGAAAAGTTAAAAAATATTATCAAGAAAGAGCTGCAGGAATTAAAGGAAAAGTTCGGGGACAAAAGGAAAACAAAAGTTATAAAGCAAAAATTAGGTGAAATTTCAGAAATTGACTTAGTGCCCTTAGAAGATACCATGGTAACTTTGACTACCGGAGGGTATATCAAAAGGATTAACCCAGCTACTTATAAAATCCAAAAGAGGGGAGGCAAGGGAATTATGGGAATGAAGACCATGCAAGACGATATTGTAGAACATTTCCTTTTTGCCTCGACTCATGATAACCTATTGTTTTTTACAAATTCTGGAAAAGTTTTTCAAACTCAGGTTTATGAAATTCCAGAGGGAACAAGGGTAGCCAGGGGTAGGGGGTTGATGAATTTTTTGGAAATCTCAGCTGAGGAGAAAGTTTTGTCACTAGTGCCTCTGGAAAAATTAGAAGTAGGGCAAGAAAGAAACGAAAAATATTTAATGATGGTTACCAAAAACGGGCGGATTAAAAAAACATCCTTGGAAGAGTTTAAGAACGTAAGAAAATCAGGGATAATAGCTATAAAATTAGAAAAAGGAGACTTGCTGAAAAAAGTTGTTAAAACCAGTGGCCAAGATGACATAATTTTGGCAACAAAAAATGGTTTATCCATTAGATTTAAAGAAAAGGACATAAGACCGATGGGCAGAGCAACAGCAGGGGTTAGAGGCATAAGGCTTAAGAAAGGACCTGCCCGCAGTGCTACAGGCGTTGCAGGCGGGGATGAAGTCATTGGAATGGACGTCATCTCGGCAAATGGCAAAGAGCAAATGGCAAATGGTAAGAAAGTAAAGCAGTACTTTTTGGTTGTAATGGAAAATGGATATGGTAAAAGAACAGAAATTTCCCAGTATAAAGTTCAAGGAAGAGGAGGTTCTGGGATAAAAACTGCAAATATTACTTCAAAGACTGGCAGAATAGTTATGTCCTGCATTTTAGATGACTCAACAGAAAACGAAGACTTGATAGTAATATCTCAAAAAGGCCAAGTTATAAGGACGGTTACAAAATCAATATCTTTGCTTGGTAGAGCAACGCAAGGAGTTAGAATAATGAGGTTGGACCAGGGCGATAAAGTTGCTTCTGGAGCTTGTTTTAAGGAGTAAGCAACAGGTAATCCACTGCTGCTTAATACACTTATCCACAGTTTGTTTACTAAAAATTTGGTATAATAACAAAAAAGATACTGATAGATATTTAATAGATATTTGCTCGCTTCGCTCACGATATTAAGTTTCAATAAATATCAATTAATATCAATAAATATCGTCTGGCGAAGCAGACATATATCAGTAGAATATGGTTGATTTTTTAAAAATGGACGAAGTTTTGAGTCACCTTGATCTAAAAGAAGATATGATCGCTGCTGAATTTGGCTGTGGAGGCGCAATGTTCACTATTTCCCTGTCAAAAATATTAAGTAAAGGTAGGGTTTATGCACTGGACATACAAGAAGCAAAACTCTCGGCTTTAAAAGGTAAAACAAAACAGCAGAAAATCAATAATATTTTTACAGTTCTTTGCGATTTGGAAGCAAAAAATGGCTCAACATTGCAAGATAACTCATTGGATATAGTTTTAATGCCTAATCTATTATTCCAAGCAGAAGATAAAAATGCTATAGTTGAAGAAGCTAAAAGAGTTTTAAAAACCGGGGGACAGCTTTTAATAATAGATTGGCTTCGTGAAAATTCATTTGGACCTCAAAAAATTATAAAACCCGATGAAGTAAAAAAAATAGCCAGTAGTTTGGGTCTTTCGTTTAAAAAGGAGTTTGTTTCGGGAGATTATCATTATGCATTATTATTCACTAAACACTAAAAAAGAATGAAGCATAATTTACTATTGTTGTTCTTAGTTTTCACCCTTTTGAGTTGGACAAACTCGGTAACAGCAACAGAGTGCAGAAATGATAGTGACTGCGCCTCTGCTTCTCTTGGTTCAATATGTAAAGACTATTTACCCCCTCCAAGTGAAAGACTTGGCTATTGTGGATGCAGTGCTGATGCTGATTGTAGTTCTGGATTATCATGTCAGTCGGGCACTTGTCAAAGTAGCACTACCACGGGAGAAGATACTTACGAGGGAACGGGGGGAACGTGGGGAAGCACTACCACGGGAGAAGGTAATAGCATTAGACTGCCCAATCCTTTATGTCTCGCTGGAAGTAGTAATCCTTGTGTTCCTAGTCTTACATGTATTTGTGGCTTCCCTGATTTAATAACAAGAATTGCTGGTTATATTTTCACCTTAATTGCCGGGTTAGCTGTCATAATGTTTCTTTGGGCAGGTATTCTTTTTGTTACATCGGCTGGGAGCGAACAAAAAGTAGCAAGTGCTAAAAGGGTTTTATGGTGGGCTGTAATAGGAACAGGTATTGCAATAGCTGGCAAAGGATTGGTTGCGGTAATAACGGCAGTTGTTGGTGCTCCTCCATAAAAAGTGGTATAATTTTAATAAAATAAAGGTCGAGTTTATTTTAAGTTTAGTAAAAGTCTGATAAAAAAATGAACAAAAAATTAATTGCATCTTCAGTTTTGACAGTTCTATTATCTATGCCTGCCGTTATCTTAGCTTTTAACCCGGGACCAATACCAAGCCCAGCGCCGGGTTTAAATATCGGTGATCTTGTTGATATAGTATTCGGTATCCTTTGGCCAGTAGCCGTAGCATTCTTTATTGTTATGTTTGTCATTGCAGCCTTTAAATTCTTTACAGCTCAGGGAGATCCAGAACAGATAAAAGTGGCAAGAAGCTTCGTAATTTGGGGGGTAGTAGGAGTAGTTGTAGCCTTGTTAGCGTGGTCAATACCATTCATTGTAAGAAATACACTTGGATCTGGGATATAATTTTATTATTAGAGTGCAGGATTCGAACTATCATCAGATTGAGAATCTCAAAAATGAGAT
>ERZ1292623.593-Hain-H51-01um-R1-593-length-38377-cov-22_pt1 | contig 38377 bp, 30 predicted proteins | sample MGYA00564398_ERZ1292623 | MGnify/ENA primary metagenome ERZ1292623 (study PRJEB36523, sample SAMEA6512633) | groundwater metagenome | collected 2019-01-07 | study: AquaDiva: Metagenomics assemblies of 32 groundwater samples
ACTGCACTGACTCGTGCTATTCCTCCGAAGTCTGCTCTTTGTGTCCAGGTGTTTATGTTCGGATCATACCTCCAGAAATCTTTTTTATATGCACCATCCTCTCCGTGTCCCGTACCAATATATCCTTTGCTCCCAATTCCAAAACCAACTGCATTGACTCGTGCTGTTCCTCCGAAGTCTGCTTTTTGTGTCCAGGCGTTTATGTTCGGATCATACTCCCAGAAATCTTTTTTATATGCACCATCGTATCCCGTACCAATATATCCTTTGCTCCCAATTCCAAAACCAACTGCACTGACTCGTGCTATTCCTCCGAAGTCTGCTCTTTGTGTCCAAGGTGGCGGAGTAGGAGTGGGTGTAGGGGTTGGAGTAGGAGTAGGGGTGGGGGTGGGTGGGTTTAGTAAAAGCTGCGCTATTCCTACCGAGTCAACTATTATGTACCTAGTTTGGTTATATCCAGTCATAGCAATAGTTCCACCTCCACTAACGCCTCCAGTAATTACTGTAAAGAATAACTTTGTAACATTTGTATCTGGGTAAGGAGCAAATGTAATATTGTTTGGAAGAGTAGTAGTCTGAAGTGGATAAGAATTACCCGAACATACAACGTTTAAGGTATAGTTCGAACTTGCAATAGAAATCTCAACACTATAGCCATCTAGCTGATTTACGCAAACAGGTGGTTTTACCTGAGAATTAGCTCGAGATTTTGCAAGCTGGATCGTAGTTACTAGCTCTTGAGTTGCCGCTTGCAGAGATTGCGACTGACTGTATGTTCTATACGACGCAATGCCAATTATAGATAAAAACGCAATGCTTGCAAAAACCACAATAAGCTCGATAAGGGTGAAGCCCTTTTTGATATTTGATATTTTGATCATGGGTTTTTGAGAGTAAACGACCAATTATCATAAGGGGCTGTATCGTCGCACGGCGCAGTACTTGTTGTATCTTTCTGTGAATCACTAGTATTTTCTAAACAACCAATTAACTTATAAGTTCCAGCAGTAGGCGTGTATCTATAGTTAAACGGCACTGTATTTAATGGGTCGCAAGGAACACTCTGCATGTATACTGCTGCCCCATCTTGCCATGTTGTACCGCACCCTGGTATTGAGGATGGATAAACACTTTTATCTGATCTATATATTTCAAGAGCTGCCTGAATGTTGCGAAGATCAGACTTTCTTTGCCCATCCCGCGCCCGACTCTTAACACCTACAAAATTTGCCACAAGAAATGTTGTTAGTATTCCGATTATTGCTATAACCACCAAAAGCTCAATTAGAGTAAACCCAGCACCACTTGATCTACTAAGAGAGTAAGAATTAAATAGATAGTCCGTTTTTCTAGAATTACACAAGTGGTGCTGGGTAAATCCCTTTTTATAATTGAAAATTTTTTTCATGGCGTTACATTTCCACTTGACACTCCATAATTACAAACTCCTCCGCAAGCAGTATTGCTTAGTCCAATAAAACTTAGGCTAGAACACGCTTTTCCGCTATTGCAGGCTTGCGGATCTTCCTCTCTATCTAGATTACCATACATATAGTATGATTGTCCATCTATTTTTACATAGTAAATATAAGTTTTATTTTTGCTTGGATCTTTAGGCAAAATTTTAATATAAGGAGCAAAACTTTCCCCCCACTCAACAGTTCTTCCATCTAATCGAACAATTTTACAGTTATTAACGTCCTGTAAACAATCTCCAGGATTTGGCGGAAACTTCCCAAAATCCTCGTAATATTGTTTGATGGCTCTTTGAATTTGTGCAAGATCGGATTTCCTCTTGCTATCATTTGCTTTTTGAATCTGTGTAATTGGATCGATTAAGATAACTGCTATTATTGTCGAAATCCCAATAATGCCGATGATAAGAATTTTGATAAGTGTGAAACCTTTTCTCATCTTCCTTGCAATAAAAAAGGAAACACTTTTTGCAATATCACTTCTCCCCAAAATAATGCTATAAATGTTCCAATTACCAAAAATGGTCCAAAAGGTATTGTTGAACCTTTGAATTTTTTCTTCTTTCCCAAAATTAGTATTATAGAAATTACAGCGCCTGTCAAGAAAGCAACATATAAAGCAACTACGGTTTTTGGAAAACCCAATATTAGTCCTATTAAAAATGCTAGCTTAACATCTCCAAAGCCCATGCCGCGTCCGCGAGTTGCTAAAAAAATTAAGAGAAAAAAGAGAAAAGACCCAAGAGCCGAAACGAGGGAAAGTATTAAGTAGTTAGTATTAAGTATTATGTATAAAATCGAAACTATAACTGCAGAATAAGTGATTTTATCTGGAATAATTCCGTATTTTAGGTCAGCGAAAAAAACTACAATAAAGCTTGAGAAAATAAAAAGATAGAAAACCAACCCCAACGATTCACCTCCGAGGAGTCGCTCCGCCAAGTACCGTACGGTACCTGGCTCCGCAACACCTCGGAGGTGGAAAAAGGACTCCTCCGAGGCGAACGATTGCGTAAAAATAATTGCTGAAACAAACATTATTCCCGTTACAAGCTCCACTAGAGGATAGTAATACGAAAGGGGAACGCGGCAGTAGCGGCATCTAGCTTTTAATGAAATAAATGATAAGAGGGGAATTAAGTCGTACCATCTAAGTGTTTTCTTGCAGGATTCACAATAAGATCTTCCGATGAGGAAAGATTCGTCTCTAGGCAGTCTGTCGATTAAAACATTTAAAAAACTTCCAACACCAACCCCTAGAACAAAGATTAGAAAAACTTCTACCATGTAAATAGAATAGCATACTTACGGACACGTAGTTGCTCCTGCTGCGGGCGCGCTTGGAGATTCCTTGAATTTACTACTAGCAGAATCCCAACACCAAACAGCACCCGCGGGCGAATTATATAACTTTCCCCAAACCACTGCCGAACAAGTTCCAGGATCACAAGTAGTGGAACGTTGATAATTATAATCTGTTCCATCTGGTTGCATGGGCAATGGATCTAGATCTTTGCTTACTACCAGATTTTGAAGAGGAGGACTGCTAACGTCTGGATATTTACCCTCATTTGTTGTAAGGTATGCTTTAAGAGCATGGACTATTTGACTCATATCTGTTTTAACATTCGCCTCTTTTGCTTGATTAATATTTCTTAAAGGATTAACCGCTACAATAACCGCCATTGCCAAAATACCAATTATTACCATTACTACAAGAAGCTCAATAAGCGTAAACCCAGCACCACTTAAGTTTTTATTAATAGTATTGTCAAATAAATACATAAATATTTTTTTATTGAATAAGTGGCGCTGGATAAACCCTAATGTAGACAGTTTTATTTTCATAACTCTAGTTCACAATTAGTACAACATAATTTATTATGCTTGTCAATATAAATAATAGCTGACATTACCCCAGTTTTGCCTCAAATTACTTATGTCATTGCGATCAGGCGAAGCCTGAGAAGCAATCTCTTTTTTCACAGTGGGATTGCCACGTCGTCCCGCTTCGCGGGACTCCTCGCAATGACAGGTACAAACTGGGGTAATGTCAGAAATAATAGTATATATTCAGTTCTTACCAATGAAGCTGTCATTTCGATCAGGCGAAGCCTGAAGCCTGATCGCAATGACAATTCCTTTATCAAATCCTGAACGATTACAAAATAAAAAAGAGGTGGGTGATTTTTATATTAATCTAGTAAACCCCGCACCCCGAGCTTACGCTCGGGGCATTAGGGGTTCGCTTCGCGGAAATAATCCATTCATCCCTGACCTTACGGTCAGGGCATTCTGGGTGCGGGGTAAAGCAATTGAGGACAAGATTTTTGATTAGCGAGGCTCATGGACACACACGATCGCTACTAACATGTACTAGTTGCGAGTGTTGGTTGTGTAATAGTTGACTTTAACACACCATTCGTAGAATCCCAACAGAACCAAGTGGCAGCATACACATCAAAAAGATTACCCCACACTACTGCATTTGTGCCATTTGACCCATAACAATACTCAGCTGCCGCTCCTTGAGCCCCAGCAGGGTTTACAGAAGTACACGGTGTAGCTCCTGCCTGCTGTTTTGGCATGGTTTTGAGCTCCCCGGCAGTGAGAAGAACGATCAATGTAGCAGGATAGGCAGGTGTCCCCGTTGTACCCGTTGAGGTGAAGTATATTTGCAGGGCATTTACAAGCTGACCCATGTCAGACTTAAGATTCGAATCTTTTGCTTGATTTATCTTCTTTACTGGATTGATAGCAACAATAATAGCTGCTGCTAAGATCCCTAAAACTGCAATGACTATTAACAATTCTATCAATGTGAAGGCTTTTTGGGGATTACTGAGTTTTAAATTAAAGAGTTTTTTCATGTATAAAATAAATGATATATAATAAGTAAAACAGGGTTCTTAGAGTTTGTCAATAGATTAAAGTATATCAAAGTGCATAAAAAGCACAGGTTGTTAAATTAAATGAAACAATCGGTTTTTACTGAATCGAAGATGTGAGTTTGTAGATTGGAGTAATTATCGAGAAAATTAAAAAACCCACTCCAACACCCAATGTAACCATAATAAGAGGTTCCATAGCTGTAGTTAGTGTTTTAACTGCCTGATCAATTTCGCCCTCAAAATACTCCGAAGCCTTAAGAAGTGTTTCGTCTAGTTTTCCAGTTTGTTCACCAACTTTTACAAGCTGAATAAGGATCGGAGGAAAAAGTGTATAAACAGACAAAGCGTCTCCAACAGTAACACCTTTCTCAACGCGCCTTGATGTATCTAATATTGCATTTTTAAAATGAACATTGCCAGCAATATCTGCCGTTTCTGCCAAAGACTCCACCACCAAGGTGCCGCTTCCTATTAAAAGCCCTAGAGTCCTTGAAAACTCAGCAAGTATTGTTTTTTTAATAATAGGAGCAAGAATTGGGAGTTTTAAAACTAGGTTATCAATTAACATTTTACCCTCTTCGGTTTTACTCAAACGACGAAGTAAAAAAGAAAATAGAACTCCCGCGCCTAAAATAATTGGCCAAAATGCAACAGTAAGGTGTGACATAGAAACCACTATTTTGGTAGCCAAGGGTAATTCAACGTTTAAGTCTTTATAAAGATCAGTAAGTTTTGGAATAACAAAAATCATCATTATAAAAACAACTACAATCATCATAATAACAACTATGGTCGGGTAGGTAAAAGCTGCCTTAATTGTGCCTCTTAATTTTTGCTCTTTTTCCAAGTTGTCTGCAAGGCGAATCAATGACTTATCCAAAAGTCCCGAGGCCTCCGAAGCCTTAATAATCGACACATAAACTGTAGAAAACATATCTGGATGCTTGAGAAGTGCCTTAGAAAAAGACAAACCCTCTTGTATATCGGTAATAACTCCATCTATTATCTCTCTCATTGCCTCGTTGGTAGCTTGATTTTTAAGAATGTCTAAAGATTTGACTAGTGTCAGACCAGAAACTAGCATTAGAGACAGTTGCCTAGTAAAAACTAATATGTCTTTTCGTCTTACCTTATTTGAAAAAAAGGGCAACATGCTAAGAAGTCTATTGTTTTCTTTTTTTGTTATTGTTATGGGGAAAAGCTCTTTGCTTCTTAAATAATATGCTGCATCTCTGATGTCGTTTGCTTCTATAATGCCAGACAATATTTTGCCCTCCCCTGTTACAGCTTTGTAAAATAACTTCATGTTAAATTTAACTACCCTATCATTCTTAAAAGATAATCTTGGTGTAAAGCGTAGCTTTTAGCAGTCTCAAGGCTTATGCTACCTGCTAATACTAAAGAGGCGAGAGATGCCTCAAGAGTAATCATGCCAGCCTCCTGACTAGTTTGTATAACTGAATCTATTAAATGAGTTTTTCCTTCTCTAATGTTACTCGAAACCGCACTTGTTCCAATTAAAACCTCAACCGCTGGAATTCTGCCGCCCCCTATCTGTTGCAAAAGTCGTTGTGAAATAATACCCTTAAGAGTTGAGGCAAGTTGAATTTTGATTTGTGGTTGTTGCTCCGACGGAAAGGAATCTATAATTCTGTCTATGCTTTGTGAAGCAGAATTTGTATGAATTGTCGAAAAAACTAAATGCCCAGTTTCGGCAATTGTTATTGCTGCAGCCATAGTTTCTGGATCTCGCATTTCTCCAACTAGTACTACATCTGGGTCTTCACGAAGACAAGATTTAAGAGCCGAATGCCACGAATGGGTATCTATGCCCATGGCTCGCTGAGATATGACACTTTTCCCAGGAGGATAAACATATTCAATCGGATCTTCTATTGTTAAGATATGACAGGAACGACTCAGATTAATCTCATTTATAATTGCAGCAAGGGTTGTTGATTTACCGTGTCCTGTGGGGCCTGTTGCTAAAATAAAACCTTGTTTTAAATTCGCAAACCTATGAACAGTTTTGGGCAAGTGGAGATCTTCGATTGTACGAATGCTTGGCTCCAAAAATCTAAAAGCGCCCGATAAATATCCCCGTTGATAATAAAGATTAGAGCGAAACCTACCTAAATTTTTGCTGCTTCCGCCTTCGAATGTAAAGGAAAAATCTAGCTCCTTGTTAGCAAGCAACATCTCCTTCTGCGACGAATTAAGCAAAGAAAAAATCATTGTTTCTATATCTTGTACAGTTAAAGGTTTATAGCTTGAAATATATGCTAGGGAACCATCAATTCTAACGGTTGGTGGAATACCTTGCAACAAATGCAAGTCGGATGCGTTGTTCTTTATAGTAACTGCTAATAATTCTTGAATGCTCATACGCTACTCCTGCGCTACTCTTATCACTTCTTCTATCGTCGTTATGCCTTGCAATGCCTTAAAATAACCATCTTGCTTCATTGTAATCATTCCATCCGTAATTGCTTCTTTTTCTAATGTCGCCGCATCCGGATGCTCTAATATTAGGCTAGCAATTTTATTAGAAACAGGCAATACCTCAAAAATTCCAATTCTTCCCAAATATCCAAGATTGCCGCATTCTTCACAACCTTTACCTCTATATAATTTTATTGTAGAATTACTTGGAAAAAGCTTGCCTAATACTTTTTGCATCTCCTCTATAATCTGTGGAACTGGAACATAAGATTCTTTACAATGTAGACAAATTCTTCTAACTATTCGTTGCCCCAACATTGCATTCATTGTGGATGAAAGCAAAAAGGGTTCTGCTCCCAAATCGATAAGACGAGGTAAGGCACCAGCAGCGCTTGATGTATGAAGTGTAGAAAAAACCAAATGTCCAGTTAGTGCCGCCTGCAAAGCAAGATCTGTTGTGTCTCTATCTCGAATTTCTCCAACTAGAATTATGTTTGGGTCTTGTCGAAGAAATGAGCGAAGACCCGTTGCAAAAGTAAGCCCAACTGCTGGATTTATGCCAACCTGATTAATTCCAGGCAACTGATATTCAACTGGGTCCTCAAGAGTCATAATATTTACACGAGTTGTATTAAGTTTTGACAAAATGGAATAAAGAGTTGTTGTTTTACCCGATCCAGTTGGTCCGCAAACTATAATAATTCCATGCGGTCTTAACACCGCTGTTTCCAGATTTTTTAAAGATACTCCACCAAGCCCCAACTCTTCTAGCCCGGGAACACCACCAGTTTTCCTTAAAAGCCTCATCACGATTTTTTCGCCATGAACTGTTGGCAATACCGAAATACGAAGATCAACTTCTCTATCCATAATTTTAAAATTAAAACGACCATCTTGGGGAATACGATGCTCGTCAATCTTCATTTCGGAAAGAATTTTTATTCTAGAGACTACTGCATCATGAACTCTCTTAGGAAGACTCAGCTTGTCGTAGAGTATACCATCTATTCTATATCTAACTCTTATCCTATCTTCTTCGGGTTCTATATGAACATCAGAGGCCCTACTTGTTACCGCATATTCTAAAATAGTTGAAACTATTTTGGCAACAGGTGCTTCTTTAATAATTTCTGGTATTTGGTTTATGCTAACCGTACGAACTCTCTTGCCAATTTCGTCTGACTCCTTTAAGGCTTTTCCCACCTCACCAATTATGTCTTGTTTGTATTCTTGATTAATTGCACGAGTTATATCTTGAGGGGATGAAACAAATGTTGCTATATTAAGTCCAGTTTTTTGCCTAACAAATTGCAACGCGTCCAGATCTACTGGATTGCTCATAGCAACAGATAATGTTTTTGTTTTTTCATCAAAGTTAAATGGTATTAGAGAAAAACGCTCAGCAATAACCCTTGGCACAAAACCTATAGCCTGTGGAGAAAACGAAGCCGATGCAAGAGAAATAAAAGGTATCCCCAGAAGCTTTGCTTTTGCCGCGAGAAGCTTTTCATCTGTTATCAAGTTTAACGATTTTAATATTTCCTCGTAGGATAATCCCTGAGTTGCACTTTTAAGTTTAATATCCTCGAATTGTTCCGGGGTCAAGAGATGCTCCGAAAGCAATATATCAAGCAAAGTTTTATTTTCTGAATTTTCTGATGATAGATTAAGACCGGTTATTAGCATTACTTTTATAATAGGTAAAAATAGAATATAATGTCAAGGAGGCAAGCTTAGCTTGCCGACGAAAACCCATGCACTCTTTTATAATCGTCTCCAAAAACAAAGAAACTGCACTCGATTTTGCAAATTCGGAGTGTAAAAAAAATCAAATAGACAAATTTGATTTCGACTTACTTACTTTCCAAAAAGCAATTGGAATAGAAGACATAAGGAATTTCCAAAAAAAAATATATTTAAAACCTATAAAAAGCAAAGAAAAAGCAATTACCATTGAAGCTTACAATGGCATAACAATTTCGGCGCAAAACGCACTTTTAAAAATACTTGAAGAACCACCTTTCAATACTATTATATATATAACTATTCAAAATAAAAATCTTTTGCTGCCGACTATTTTATCACGCTGCAAAATTATAGAGTTTAAAGATAAGTCTTTTGAACTTTCTCAACAAGAAACTACTGACTATCTTAATATCTTAATATCTCTCCCCCAAAAACCAATAGGGGAGAAATTATTGCTCGCTCAAGATGTTACAAAAAATAAGGGAGACGCGGTGCGTTGGCTAGAAAAGATGATTATTGTTACAAGACAACAACTTCTAGAAACGCAAAGCAAAAAACTTTCAACTTCACAGTATCTTAACATCTTAAAATCTCTTCAAAATACCCACACCATACTCTCAACTACCAACGCCAACCAACGCCTAGCTCTCGAGATCCTTTTCTTGAATCTATAACTGTATATCAAGTTAATATTCAAACTCAACTCGTTTTTTTACTTGTCAGACAAGAATAGAAATGTCCTATTTAAGAGACACAATAAGTTACATGGTTTGTCATCCCGACCGTAGCGATAGCGGAGTGGAGGGATCTGTTTGACCTGAGCCTGTTGAGAGAGATTCCTCGACTCCGTTTCACTGCACTCGGAATGACAAAAAAGCGGACATTTCTATTCTTGTCTGACATACCCATTTCATGTTTTAGATGAAAAAAGGAGTAAAATAGAAGAAATTGAAGTAATTATGGATAATTTACGTGTTTATCCTACACTGCTCCCAAGAAATACTGCAGAAATGTAAGTGGCTGGGAATTAGAAATTGTTCCTGGCATAGAACATTTATCCTATCCATGGTAAAATACTATTTGCAAACCGTTACATAATCAAATCTAATTATATTGTGATTACAAACAAACTTAAAAAACTATTTTATTTTCCAATAGCATCCTATTTCAAATTTTTTGCCCAAATTAGATTAACGCGTTGGAAGCCGAGAATTATTGTGGTAACTGGTTCGAGTGGCAAAACAACATTACTGCATCTTATAGAATCCCAACTTCAAAATAAAGCAAGATACTCTCATTTTGCAAATAGTAGCTATGGAATTCCGTTTGATATTTTGGGATTAAGACGCAAGAACCTAACATTAGACGAATGGCCATATCTCTTTTTGGCTGCTCCTTTTAAGGCATTTAAAAAAACTCCAAAGGAAAAACTATATATTGTCGAAGCAGATTGCGATAGACCTTATGAAGGAAAATTTCTAGCGAATTCATTAAGACCTGAGATTACACTATGGACAAATGTCAGCAGAACCCATACAGCGAATTTTGATTATCTTGTAAAGAAAAACGAATGTCATTGCGAGGAGGAACGACGAAGCAATCTCACCAGAAAGAGATTGCCACACCAGTCTGCGGACTGGTTCGCAATGACAAAGAATAGAAAGAGAAAAACTACCTTTAAGGTTGAAGAGGCGATAGCTCACGAGTTTGGATACTTTTTAGAAGAGACCAAATCTCTTGCTATTATTAACAGCGACACTAAGCTAATTAAGCAGCAGTTAACAAGATCAAAAGCATCGGTCAAAAGTGTAACCCAAAAAGGTCTTACCGCCTACAATGTTTTTAAAGACCATACCGAGTTTAAAATTAATGGGGAAATTTACTCAATTAACGCTTTGCTTCCAAAAGAATCATCTCTTTCAATCCAAATGACCTTAATCCTTCTTGATTATCTCAAAATTAAACCCGACAACTCATTCTCCAAATTTAGCCTTCCACCTGGAAGGTGTAGTTTGTTTAAGGGAATCAAAAATATTACTATAATAGATAGTTCTTATAACGCAACGCCAGATGGGGTTAAGTCTATACTTGAGATGTTTAACCTCTATCCTAGCAATAAGAAATGGCTAGTTTTAGGGGATATGATTGAACTTGGCAACGAAGAGCAAGAAGAACATGAGAAATTGGCCGATGTAATTAATTCGATTAAATTAAATAAAATTATATTAGTTGGGCCTAGACTTTCAAAATATACCTATCCAAGACTAAAGGAACAGGGATTACGTATTTATTCTTCGAGCGATCAGGCGAAGCCTGAGAGTCGAGAAGTCTTATCAGAAAATAGTTCTCGACAAGACGGGTACCGTACGGTAACCCGTCAAGCTCGAACAATAAGAAATCCTGTAACTGAAAAGTTTATAATGCCGAAAGATGCATTAGATTATTTAGGCAAAAATTTACAGGGCGGTGAAACAATCTTATTTAAGGGAGCTAGATTTCTAGAGGGTATAATAGAACACTTATTACTTAATAAATATGATATTAATAACTTATGCCGAAGAGAATTAGTTTGGCGAGAAAGGCGAAAAAAATGGGGAATTTAAATAAAGCATTAATTATCCATGGTTGGACTTATTCCCTAGAAAAATATAAAAAAATTGCAGAAGTTCTTATTCTTAAAGGGCTGCAAACCGACATTCTTAAGGTTCCGGGACTTACAGAAAAAATAGATAAACCTTGGAATCTTGATGATTATATTGACTGGCTTAAAAATAGAATAGATAAAGAAAAAGGTAAAGTTGTATTGATTGGACATTCGAATGGGGGTCGCATTGCTGGAGCATACGCAAGCCTGTACCCCCAAAAATTAGCTTATTTAGTTTTAATAGACAGCGCTGGAATTTCGCACGATGAATTCCACGTTAAATTACGACTTTTATTTTTTACCACTCTTGCTAAGATTGGCAAGAAAATAGGCTCGTCGGCAATACTTAAAAACTTATTGTATAAATTGACTGGAGAAAGTGATTACAATAATGCTACTGCCGATATGAAAAAAACTATGACAAATCTTGTTAAATCGGATTTGTCGTTTTCCTTAAATAAAATTAACACTCCAACGTTAATTATATGGGGAGAATTGGATAAAGTTACTCCCTTAAGTGATGGAAAAATTATGCACAAGTTTATAAAAAACTCAAAATTATATATTGTAAAAGGAGCAAAGCATGCGCCCCATTTTACCCACACAGAAGAAGTCGCAGAAATCATATCAAGGAGTATCCTTGCGCAAGGATACTCCTTGTAAATACCATGAATATTTTTAATTCTTTGGGGTCTAACTATGACTGGGCTTTTGTTCTAAAGGCTTTATTTGTAAGAAACAAAGCTTCTTTTAAATCTAACCTCAAAGCATTTCTAGAAAAAAAGTATGGCGGCAAAGCAATCTTAGTTTACAAAGGAAGAGAAGCTATAGGACTTGCTCTAGAAATTTTAAATTTTCCAAAAGGAAGCTTTGTTGCAATAAATGGTTTTACATGTTACGCAGTTTACAAAGCAGTAAGTAACAAGGATTGCAATGCATGTATTTTAGATTTGGATAATAGCTTGGATTTAAACTTTACTCCCGAACTTTTACAAAAAAAGCTAAAAGAAAATCCCAAGATAAAGACAGTAATTATACAAAACACTTTAGGTTATCCTTGCAATATAGAAAAAATTGCCAAAGTATGTCGCGAAAATAATATTATTCTTATAGAAGATTTAGCTCATAGTGTAGGAACAAAATATCTAAGCGGAAAAGAGGCTGGAACAATTGGAGATTTTGTTGTCTTATCCTTTAGCCAAGATAAAATTATAGATGCCGTATCTGGGGGGGCATTAATAATTAGGAATAAGAAATATCAAGATTACTGTTATTCTTCGAGCGAAGTGAGCCGCGTCAGACGCGGCGAACGAAGTCGACTCTCCCACGCCTTGCTCGGGATCGCTCGAACAATAAGTAAAAAACAACAATTACTCGACAGACTTTATCCTTTATTTACCTTTATAATCCGAAAAACATATCCAATAGGTCTTGGCAAGTTGCTTCATTTTTTACTTAAAACCTTCAACCTTCTCTTAAGACCCATGAATGAAGACTTCTATGAAAGATACTCTCTCCCCAATTGGTATGCATATTTAGTATTAGATGCTTTTAATAAACTTTCGAAAAACTTAGAGCATCGAAAGAAAATTTCCACTATATACAATAGTATACTCGACAAAAAAATAACCTCTGATCATGTAAATAAAAATATTCCTCTTTCCTCTAATCTCCGTTGTCCTATTTTTGTGGAAAATAGAAAAGATTTGATAAACTATCTTAAAAAAGAAGGAATTCATGTTTCTGATATTTGGTATGATGATGTTGATAAAAATCTGCCAAACGCTCAAATTGCAGCAAATACAATTCTCAATTTACCAACACACAGAAATGTCTTAGAAGAAGATGCAAAAAATATTGCCCAAAAAATAAACCATTTTATTCTTCGAGCGAGTCCCGACTTACGTCGGGACGAGTCGAGAAGTATTTTAGCAAATAGTTCTCGACTCACTCCGTTCGCTCGAACAATAAACTCTAAAGAAGAATGGGAATCTTTTTTAGCCTTGCATCCAGAATCTAATTTTCTCCAATCTTGGCATTGGGGAGAATTCCATCAAGCGCTAACGAATAACATTCAAAGAACCGGATTCTACGAAGGTAATAAGCTTGTCGGCGTGATGCTATCGGTTGTTGAGAAAGCAAAACGAGGACGATACTTAACAGTTCCTGGCGGGCCTATTATCGATTGGCAAAACCCAAATCTTGTAGACACATTTGTTAAGAAAATTAAAAATATCGCTAAAGAACAAAATTGTGTTTTTGTTAGAGTCAGGCCTCAACTTGAATCCTCTAAGTTTTCTAAAAGTTTGTTTAAACGATATGGATTCATCAATGCACCAATGCACCTACATGCCGAATTAACCTCGCAACTAGATATTACAAAACCAGAAGATGAGCTACTTAAAGGTATGAGAAAAACAACGCGTTATGAAATCAAAAAAGCAATAAAACAAGGAATAAAGGTAACGGTTTATTCTTCGAGCGAGGTCGACGCTTCGACCGAGTCGAGAAGTCTAAACGACATTAGTTCTCGACAAGCTCGAACAGTAAATTTTACTCGGTCTCTTATAAAAGAATTCTATGACCTCCAAATGGAAACCGCAAGAAGGCAAAAATTCGTCCCTTTCTCTTACAATTTTTTGTATGAACAATTTAAAGTTTTCGCCGACACCAAGCATGCGCTTTTGTATAATGCGAGGTTTAATAGCAAACTATTAGCGCAAGCTTTTGTTATTTTTTATGGCAAAGAAGCAGTATACCATTACGGAGCAAGCACCGATGAAGGCAGAAGATATCCGGGAGCGCACCTAATCCAATGGGAAGCGATTCTTGAAGCTAAAAAACGGGGAATGACTCGGTATAACTTTTGGGGCGTTTCGCCAACCGATAAACCAGATCATAGATTTTCTGGGCTATCTCTTTTCAAACGCGGCTTCGGCGGGCAAGACTTCGAATACCTCCACGCCCAAGACTTAATAATTAATAAACCAAAATACTTAGTAAATTATGCGATCGAAACTATCCGAAAAAAGCTAAGAAATGTTTAATATTACTGTTTAGTTATATCTATAACGATCCCGTATTGTTAAGATATCTACACATCGGTAAAAATGTGGTTCACTAAATATATGGCGCAACGAAAAACTATACTGGCAACCAATGAAATCTATCATGTTTATAACCGTGGTGTTGAGAAGAGACCAATATTTTTAATCAAACGAGATTACGCAAGATTTACTGAAACAACAAATTACTATCGTTTTGCAAACTGCCCTATGAGATTTTCATACCTCAAGCTACTTCCACATGAAGAAAAAGATAATATTTTCAAAAGATTGGAGAGCGAATCAAAAAAACTAGTTGACATCTTTACCTTCTGTTTTATGCCAAACCATATACATTTTTTATTAAAACAATTAGTTGATAAAGGAATTTCTAAATTTATGGCAAAGATTACAAATGCTTTTAGCCATTATTTTAATACTCGACATGATAGGATTGGTCATCTTTTTCAAGGGAATTTTGGCGCAGTAAGAATGGAAACTGACGAACAATTAATTCACGTGTCTAGATACATTCATCTTAACCCTGTCTCTTCTTATTTAATCGAGATTAAAGATCTTCCAAACTATGAATACTCATCTTATCCTGAGTACATAAACGGTGCTTCTGGCTTTACTAATACAAAAGAGGTGCTTTCTTATTTTAAAAATAAAGATGAATACAGAAAGTTTGTTGAAGATCAAACAGACTATGCTCGAAAACTGGAAAATATCAAACACTTAACATTAGAACAAGCCTAAAAACACCTAATTATACCGAAGTGTTATATCTATAACGATCCCGTATCGTTAATGTAGCTATACCCTCAGTAAACAGCTACAGATTGGGGTAACTATTCAGTTCTTACCAATGAAGCTGTCATTTCGAGCGTAGCGAGAAATCCCCAGGGGATTCTCACGGCTACTTCGTAGCCTCAGAATGACATTCTGTTGGGAACAACTGAATACTTACAATTGCGACTAGAAATTTTAAGAAGTTTTTGCTAGAATTGATAAATGGCATCATCAAAAATTACTTCTTCCTTACCTAAAGACTCTGACTATTCTGCAAAGCACATTCAGGTCCTAGAAGGGCTTGAACCGGTGAGGAAAAGGCCGGGAATGTATATTGGCTCAACCGATATAATTGGCCTTCATGAGACTTTGAGAGAAATCATAGATAATGCAGTCGATGAGGCTTTGGCTGAGTTTGCAAAAAATGTTTGGATAACTCTAAATGCTGATGGAAGCGCAACGGTTATAGACGATGGCCGGGGAATTCCAGTAGAGATCATGCCGCAATACAAAAAATCCGCGCTTGAAATTGTTATGACCAAGCTCCATGCTGGAGCAAAATTTGGTGGCTCTGCCTACAAAATCTCAGGCGGGCTGCATGGGGTTGGAGCATCGGTTGTAAATGCATTATCAAGTCTCATGTGGATCGAGGTAAAAAGAAATGGAAAAGTTTATAGACAAGAATACGAAAGGGGAATACCCAAGACCCCTGTAAAAGAAGTTGAATCCTCACATTTCCAACCCATAACCCATAACTCAGAACTCAGAACTGGCACAGTGGTTACTTTCTTCCCAGACAAAAAGATCTTCACAGCAGTCGATTTTTCCGCCAAAGGCGGACCAGCCTTTGGCTGGGACTTTGAGATGGTCAAAAAAGCAATACGAGAAAGAGCATATCTTATCCCATGCCTTTATTTTCACCTATATGACAAAAGGGCAGATGTGGTGAAAGAAGTTAACTATTACTTTGAGGGAGGCATTGTTGCTCTAGTTGAGAAGATAAACGAGAATAAAGAACCAATACACAAAACAATATTCATCAAAAAGCACGAAAATGATGTGGAGGTAGAAGTGGCACTTCAGTACAACAATGGCTATTCAGAAAACGTCCAAAGTTACGTCAATGTAATAAACACTATAAATGGCGGAGCTCACCTAACTGGTTTTAGAATGGCTCTAACCCGCGCAATAAATGATTATGGCAAAAAAATCGGAAGTTTCAAAAACGAAGAAGATTCAATAACAGGAGACGACACCAAAGAGGGACTCTCTGCTGTTGTTTTTATCAAAATGGCTCAAGACAAGATTCAGTTCGAAGGCCAAACAAAAGGAAAGCTGGGTAATGCCGAAATACAGCCGCTTGTTGCGCAAATAGTAAAAGAGGGATTAAGCACATACTTTGAAGAAAACCCATCTGATGCTCGCAAAATCTTAGAAAAGGTCTATTTAGCATCCAAAGCAAGACTGGCTGCAAAAGCAGCAAAAGAGGCAATCCTTCGAAAAGGAGCGCTTGAAGGGTCGAGTCTTCCTGGAAAATTAGCGGATTGCCAGGAAAAAGACCCTTCAGTTTCTGAGCTTTATATTGTCGAAGGAGATTCTGCAGGAGGATCTGCAAAGCAGGGGAGAGATAGAAAGTTTCAGGCAATCTTACCAGTAGGAGGCAAGATATTAAATACCGAAAGAGCAAGGCTTGATAAGATTATCGAACACGAAGAATTGAAAAACCTTATCATTGCTCTTGGAATGGGAATAGGGGAGACTATAAAATTTGAAAAGCTAAGGTACCATAGAATAATTATCATGACCGATGCCGATGTTGATGGCGAGCATATAGAAACTTTAATCCTAACATTTTTCTATCGTCATTTGCCAGATATTATTAAACAAGGCTACTTATATATTGCCCAACCTCCGCTCTACAAACTGCAAACAGGTAAAGATATACGATATGCTTATTCTGACCAAGAAAAAGAAGAAGTCGTCAAAACAATAAATGGCAAAAAAGTGCGAACTACAATTAATATTCAAAGATACAAAGGTTTGGGAGAAATGAATCCAGAGCAACTTTGGGAAACAACTATGAATCCTGCCAATCGGATCTTAAAACAGGTAAATATTGAAGACGCCGAAGCAACAGATGCAGTCTTTACCATGCTCATGGGCGATGAGGTCCCTCCCCGAAAACACTTCATCCAAAGTAACGCAAAGACTGCGACGTTGGATGTATAACCCATGTCATGCTGAACTTGTTTCAGCATCTCGAGTGAAACGAGATCCTGAAATAAATTCAGGATGACAAAAAGTACCGAAGTGTTATATCTGTAACGATCCCGTATCGCTAGTATATCTACACCCACATCACAAACTCCTGCTCGAGCGGCTTTTTGTGCCTCTACATCCACCTCGAAGGAGTCCTTCGGCCACCTTCGAGGTGTTACGAAGGGATGTACCAGACGGCGCGTCCCGAAGTGACTCCTCGAACCGGAAGAAGCTTAAAATTGTCATTGCGAGGATCAGGCTTTGCCTGAGACGAAGCAATCCCAACCATTTGAGATTGCCGCGCGAAACGTTGTTTCGCTCGCAATGACAACCCACATTTTCTCCTTGCTAAACAAAGCAAATTTTCATATAATATCATTATAATTATGGACTTATCTTTTATAGTAAACAACGCTATTTTAGTCAGCGTTGTGGCTGGGTTTCTTTCGATTGGCTATAGCATTTTTCTTACCCTAAAGGTTTTATCAAATCCTCGCGGCGATAAGAAAATGAATGACATTGCCGATGCAATCCAAGAAGGCTCCACGGCGTATCTAAAAAGACAATATTTTATCGTGGCTGTAATTGGTTTAATAATTTTTGCTCTCCTGTATTTTATGTTGGGTATTGCTTCAGCCGTCGGATTTGCCATTGGTGCTATTTTTTCTTCTATCTCTGGTATTGTTGGGATGAGTGTTGCTGTTCGAAGCAACGTTAGAACAGCCCAAGCTGCCAAAACCGGACTATCAGCTGCTTTTTCTTTGGCTTTTAAAGGCGGAGCAATTACCGGTCTTATGGTTGCCGGACTTGCGCTTCTTTCTGTTAGCGGATTTTATTTTATGCTCACAAAAATCGGAATAAACAGCCTACAACCCTTAATTGCGCTTGGCTTCGGTGGATCGCTCATTTCGGTATTTGCAAGACTAGGAGGAGGAATATTTACAAAAAGCGCAGATGTTGGAACAGACATGGTTGGAAAAATAGAAAAAGGAATTCCAGAGGATGATCCAAGAAATCCAGGCGTTATTGCGGATTTGGTAGGGGATAATGTAGGAGATGATGCAGGCATGGCAGCAGATCTATTTGAAACCTATGTTATAACTATCGTTGCCGCAATGATTTTAGGAGATCTAACTTTTAAAGAAAACCAAGAGGTTTTAATTTATCCTTTATTAATAGGCGCTATCTCAATTGTTGCCTCAATTATTGGAACAGGCTTTGTGAAACTTAGAGGAAAAAGCATAATGGTTCCTTTATATCAAGGTTTAGGCGTATCAATAGTAGTCGCCTTAATTGGCTTTTATTTGTTAACCAACGCTCTTTTTCCGTTGGGACTTAATGGAATTCCGAGTATAAATCTTTTTTATACTTCAGTTATAGGGCTTATTATAACAATTGGGATGGTTGTTATTACCGAATATTACACATCCAAAAAATTCTCTCCTGTAAAAACAATCGCCAATGCCTCTACAACTGGACACGGCACTAATGTAATCGCAGGGTTGGCAGTATCTATGAAATCAACCTTAGGTCCAATTCTTTTAATATCTGCAGGAATTCTAATCGCGTTTAATTTAGCCGGTCTTTATGGAATTGCAATTGCGGCAGTATCTATGCTTTCTTTAACGGGAATAATTGTTGCAATTGATGCTTTTGGCCCAATTACTGATAACGCTGGTGGAATTGCTGAGATGGCAGGCTTAGATAAAAAGGTAAGAGATGTAACCGATCCTTTGGATGCAGTTGGAAATACCACAAAAGCAGTCACCAAAGCATACGCAATAGGATCTGCCGGTCTTGCGGCTTTAGTGCTGTTTGCAAGCTATACGCAAGAAGTAAAATTAACTTCATTTTCGCTTTCCGACCCAATGGTAATTATCGGACTATTTATTGGGGGAGCATTGCCGTACTTTTTTGGGGCGCTAGCAATGGAGGCGGTTGGCAAAACAAGTGTTGCGGTTGTTAATGAAGTAAGACGCCAATTTAAAGAAATTAAGGGAATTATGACTGGCATGTCAAAACCTGAGTATGGGAAATTGGTAGATATTGTTACTAAAGATGCGATAAAACAAATGATATTTCCTGCTCTTATTCCGGTTGCAGCGCCAATCCTGGTTGGATTTATCTTAGGACCAATAGCGTTAGGAGGACTTTTGGTTGGAAGTATTATTACTGGACTATTTGTGGCAATCTCTATGACAACTGGAGGGGCTGCGTGGGATAATACCAAGAAATATATTGAGGAGGGGCATTTAGGAGGCAAAGGAAGTTTTGCACACCAAGCAGCAGTCACTGGGGATACAGTTGGTGACCCGTATAAAGATACTGCCGGTCCGGCTATTAATCCAATGATTAAAGTTTTAAACATTGTGGCGCTGTTAATAGCTTCGTTTTTAATATAAATTAAAAATGTCATTTCGAACGAAGTGAGAAACCCCCTTAGTTTTGAGAAAACTCAATGGGATTTCTCAGTCGCTTCGCTCCCTCGAAATGACAGCAAAGTATGGACATAGGAAAGTTACAAAAAACAGAAATAACTTTAGAGATGAAGCGGGCGTATCTTGATTACGCAATGTCTGTTATAGTATCGCGAGCTTTGCCCGATGTAAAAGACGGGTTAAAACCGGTACACCGAAGAATTCTTTTTGCAATGCACGAGATGGGCTTAACCCATACAGCAAAATACGCAAAATCTGCAAAAGTAGTTGGAGAAGTAATGGGAAAGTATCACCCTCACGGAGATATACCTATTTATGATGCATTAGTAAGACTCGCGCAAAACTTTTCAATGAGATACCCGCTAGTTGATGGACAGGGAAATTTTGGCTCTATGGATGGCGACCCGCCAGCCGCAATGAGATACACGGAGGCACGCTTAGCCGCCATAACTTCCGAAATGCTATTTGATTTGGATAAAGAAACCGTAAATTACATAGATAATTTTGACGCCACTATCAAAGAGCCAGTTTTTCTTCCGGCAAAACTACCCAATCTCTTGTTGATGGGTTCAGAGGGTATTGCGGTTGGTATGGCAACTAAGATTCCTCCCCATAACCTAGCAGAAGTTATTGATGCCATTGTTTACATGATTGGAAAGACGAAATTTGATACACCGCTCTCTGTCATTCCGAGCCCCGCTAAGCGGGGCGAGGAATCTCTTTCATCAAAGAACGGTGAAAAAGATCCCTCCGCTCTCCCGATAAAATCGGGATCGGTCGGGATGACATCGCATATAACCGTCGACGAACTCCTGCAGTTTATCAAAGGCCCAGACTTCCCAACAGCAGGTGCTATATACGACATAAGTGAAATAAGAAATGTTTACACTACTGGACGAGGCAGAGTGTTAATAAGAGGAAAAGCAGATATTGAGGATATTGGAAACGGAAAATCCGCGATTATTGTTACAGAAATTCCTTATCAGGTAAATAAAGCCTTACTGGTTGCGCGCATTGCCGAGCTAGCTCGTGAGAAAAAAATCGAAGGAATCTCTGATCTTCGCGACGAATCAGATAGACATGGAACAAGAATAGTTGTTGAGCTTAAAAGAGACGCTATACCTAAAAAAGTACTAAATAATTTGTTTAAACACACAAGTCTCCAAACAGTATTTTCTGCTAATATCGTTGCTTTGGTTGATGGAACACCTCAGACACTTAATCTTAAAACAATTCTTGAAGAATATTTAAAGCATAGATATCAGGTAGTTAGAAGACGCTCTGAATTTGAATTACGTCAGGCAAAAGCACGATTACATATTTTAGCGGGCTTAAAGATTGCTGTTGACAATATTGATGCTGTAATAAAAACCATACGTGGGTCAAAAGACCAAGAGGATGCCAAGAAAAATTTAATAGAAAAGTTCAAGTTATCAGACCTTCAGGCAACAGCAATTTTGGATATGCAGTTAAGACGCCTGGCTGCATTGGAAAGACAAAAAATAGAAGACGAATATGAAATGGTCAAAGAAACAATTGCTTACCTTGAAGATTTACTAGCCCATTCAGAAAAAATCCTAACAGTTATAAAAAATGAACTCGCAAATCTTAAGAATAAATACCAAGACGCAAGGCGAACTAAAGTCTTCAAAAGCAAAGTTGGGGAATTTTCCGACGAAGACCTTATCCAAAACGAACCAACCGTAATAACTCTGACAAATACTGGATATATAAAACGCCAAAGTCTAAATAGTTTTCGAGTCCAGCATAGAGGCGGCAAAGGAGTAAGAGGAATGACCACTAAAGAGGAGGATGGTATTTTAAATATTCGCTACGCGCAAACCCACGACAATATCTTGTTTTTTACAAATCGAGGGAAAGTGTATCAACTTAGAGCGTTTGAAATAGCAGAGTCTCAAAGAACCAGTAAAGGTACTGCTGTTGTTAATTTAATCAATATAGAACAAGGCGAAAAAGTTGAATCGTTTATTACATACCGAAACGAATCTTCCACCAAACACGTATTTCTTACAACTAAAAAAGGCACCGTTAAAAAGACAAAAGTATCGGAATTTGAAAACATTAGAAGAAATGGGATAGTAGCAATAAAACTTGAAAAAGACGATGAGCTTGCTTGGAGCATGTTAACAGATGCAAATCAGGATGTAATTTTAGCAAGTCACGATGGAAAAGCAATAAGATTCTCAGAGAACTCTATTAGATCAATGGGCAGGAACACAATGGGGGTAAGAGGAATAAGGTTGGACCAGGGTGACCTCGTTATAAGCATGGATGTGATAGATAAAAACGCCAAAGTGGATTTGTTAACTATTATGGAAAATGGTCTTGGCAAAAAAACATCTGTTGATCAATTTAGAGGACAAAGAAGAGGAGGGAAAGGAGTAAAAGTTGCCAAAGTAACGCCAAAAACAGGAAAGGTTGCTTTCGCTCAGGTAATTCCAGCCAATTGCCAAAATGTAATCATAACATCCAAAAGAGGCCAAGTCGTAAAACTCGAACTTTCCTCAGTGCCGAGGCGTTCCAGAAATACGCAGGGGGTATTCCTAATGAGATTCTCAAATAAAGCAGCCGATCATGTAAGTTCCGCAACTTGCATTGAAGAATAACGCCTGATATAATTTATATATGGATTCTGAACCAAAAGACTACAGCAATCCCTTCATTGAGGAAAATGTTTTAGAAACAGTTATCGAGGATGATCCAGCAAGTGGATATAAAAAAATCCTTAAGCAATATCTTCTCAGACCAAGTTGGCCAGATTATCAAGAGGAAACATTCGTAGGACCTACCACCATGGATCGGAGGGTGCTGAGCTTAAGACAAGAGAAAATAACAGAAGTAGAACTGAAAAGAATACGTAATAATACTAAAATTTCTTTAGCGATCGGAGATGAAGGCATTGGCATAGTTTTTTCTCTAGTGCTTCCCGACAAAAAAGAGAGAACGATCTTAACTACGGGTTTTGACAAGACAGGCAGGCTTTTTTCAGTGCTTTCTCACGCATTGCCTCGCCACCCTTTCCATCCACAAGAACAGCCGCAAAATAAAAACTCCGACGAACTTGAAAATCCTACCATAGAAATAGGAGGAAAAGATATAAGCATAAGGGATATTGCTAGAAGTCACGGAATGGATAATTTGGACGATATAAAATGGGGAAATCCCATCGTCGCCGAATTTACAGACTTCGGTCCTACAGGATTTAGATACGATGTTTTACGTTCGGAACCAAAACAAACATCTCTAACTCCTTATAATCAGGACTTTTCCTTAATGGAAAGAGAATTCAGACTGGAGCTAGAAAAAAAAACAGGTCTGCTGACGTTACGCCAACGACCATTAACACAACCTTTCTTCACATGCACAGTAGCATTACCTTTTTCTATTTCTATGGAAAAAGTTACAGACCAATTAAAAGCACCTGGAAGAGAATGGAGAAATTTCTTTGATCAAAATCGAATTAAGGCAGACTTTTCTCTTAAACAAAATGAAAATTGACGGAAGAAAAATTGCTGAAAAAATTTTAGAAGAATTAAAACTTAAAATTCAAAAACTAAACGCTATTCCTCACCTTGCCATAATTTTGATTGGCAACGACCCCGCATCAAAAACGTATGTCAAACAAAAAATACTAACCGCAGAAAAGATTGGAATTAAAACCTCTTTATTTCAATATCCAAGTTCAGTCTCTATGAAAGATTTATTTGAACACTTAAATGATTTAAATCATTTAAATACGGTTCATGGAATCATCGTCCAACAACCTTTACCTCCACACCTAAACCTTGAAAACATTATGCATGCAATCGATCCTAGAAAAGATGTTGATGGCTTTCACCCAAACTCTAAATTCCAATCTCCTATCGCTTTGGCGGTTTTTAAGATTTTGGGGGTAATCCGCGCAACACCTCGGATGGTGGCGAGGCAGCGACCTCGACTCCTCCGAGGTGGATTTAAGAAATGGTTAAACTCCCAAAAAATCGTTGTCATTGGCAAAGGAGAAACTGGCGGCAAACCAATAATTAATATGCTTAAACAAATGGGCATTGAACCAGTAGTAATTGATAGTAAAACCAAAAATCCAGAACAGCTTACAAAAAAAGCAGATATTATAATTAGCGCTGTTGGCAAACCGAATGCTATAAAACCAGAAATGATAAAAAAAGGAGTTATCTTAATTGGCGTTGGACTGCACAAGGGAAATGATGGAAAACTCCATGGAGATTACGAAGAAGAAAAAATTAAAAACATCGCCTCCTTTTACACCCCAATCCCAGGCGGAGTCGGCCCAGTCAACGTCGCAATGCTCTTGGAAAATCTAGTCACCGCAGCGGAAAATTTTTACTTATCGAAATCTACCGAAGCGTAGATACATTAACGATACGGGATCGTTACAGATATAACACTTCTGTATGCTTTTCCTCATTGACACTAAATGTAATTTTGTGTAAAGTAAAATCCCAGAGGTAAGAAAAACTCTGGTTTTTTTATGCCTTTAAAAGTTCACGGTTTGTCATTGCGAGGGAGTGAAGCGACCGAAGCAATCTCTCTCTATAAAACTGAGATTGCCACGCGAACTAAAGTTCGCTCGCAATGACACTTTTTAAAAAACTTATGGATAAAATAAATGGCGACTTTAGAGAAAAAGACATTATCTCCCTTGATCAATTTACGCAAAAAGACATAAAGATTTTGTTCTCCCAAGTTCCAAAGATGCGGACAATCGCATTAAAAGCAATGCCCTCAAAAATTATTGCTGGAAAAATCGTTGTTATACTTTTCTACGAACCATCAAGTCGCACATTTGGATCTTTTTCAACTGCGATAAAACAAATCGGCGGCCAAACAGTAGAAATCTTAAACCCCCAGCAATTCTCATCAGTTGTAAAAGGCGAAACATTCGAAGACACAATCAGAGTATTTGAAGCATACTCCGATGCAATTATACTAAGACATCCAGAAAGAGGAACAGCCGCAGCCGCGTCTGACGCGGCAAAATGCGTGCCGATTATTAATGCTGGAGATGGGGTAGGAGAGCATCCAACCCAAGCGCTTCTTGACCTTTATACTATTTACGAAAAATTCAAAAGACTAGACAACCTAAACGTACTTGTTGCGGGAGACATGCTAAACGGCAGGACAGTACATTCTTTAACAAGAGGCCTTGCCTTATATCCAAAAAATACGGTGTATCTGCTTTCCCCAGACGATCTCCGTTTATCTAGAAAAGACTATTCTAATTTCATAGGCCGCGGAGTGAAGCTTGTGGAAATAAACAGCGAAAATGACATTCCAAAAAACGCCCATGTTTGGTATTGGACAAGGGTTCAAAAAGAAAGATTTAAGAATATAAAAGATTACGAAAAACTTAAAAATAAATTTGTTGTAAGTCAAAAGTTTTTAGAAAAGTATGCTGGAAAAAATACAATATTAATGCATCCTTTGCCAAGAGTAGGGGAAATACTAACTGAGGTTGATAATGATCCAAGAGCAGTTTACTTGCGATCTCAAATTAGAAATGGACTTTATGTGAGGATGGCGTTGTTGGCGTTGGTACTGGAGAGATAGAATAAATTCGAAGCACGAAATCCGAAATCCGAAACAAATTCGAATGACAAAAATACAAATTGCAAAAACTGTTTAGAGAATTTGAAAATTTTCCGCCAAAGGCGGATCAGCCTCTGGCTGAGATTTTTGAAAATTGTTTCGAATTTCGATATTCGAATTTCGAATTTTTATTATGCTTGGTAAACTCATCTTAGAAGACGACTCAGAATTTAAAGGACAAAGTTTTGGTGCTCAAACAAGCACCGCTGGTGAGGTTGTTTTTTCAACTGGGATGGTAGGATATCCGGAAAGTTTAACCGACCCCTCGTATCTTGGTCAAATATTAATTCTAACTTATCCTTTGATTGGAAATTATGGTGTTCCGGAAAAAAAATATTGGGAATCTGATAGTATTAAAGTATCTGGACTTATAGTTTCTAACTATATAGATACTCCATCTCATATTCAAAGTAAACAAACGTTAAGCGCTTGGTTAAAATCGGAAAAAATCCCAGCCCTAGAAATTACCGATACAAGGCTTTTGACTCAAAAAATAAGAACAAAAGGAACCATGCTTGGAAAAATCATCGTAGATGACCCTGAGCAAAGCCCTGCACCGTCTGGTGCGGGGCAAAATCGAAGGGTTGATGTCAACTTTTACGACCCCAACAAAGAAAACCTCGTTGCCAAAGTTTCTGTAAAAGTTCTCACAAAAAGTTCTCTACACAACTACCACACTACAGTGCGTGGTAGTTATGCAAGATCTATAAGAACTGGTTCTTTTAACAGAACTGTTCTTCTTATAGACTGCGGGGCAAAGAAAAATATAGAAAGATGTCTAATCAAAAGGGGGCTAAGAGTTATAACTGTACCATGGGATTTTGACCCATTTTCTAATGTCATCGCGAGCGATCCGTCATCTGACGGAGAGCGTGGCGATCTCTCATTGCAAAAGAGATTGCTTCGTCGTTTCTCTCCTCGCAATGACAGATTAGGTTTTGATGCCATTATTATCTCCAACGGTCCCGGTGATCCAAAAAAAGCTGACAAAACTATTCAAACTATCAAAAAAGCCGTAGGTAAAAAAATTCCAATTCTTGGAGTTTGTCTTGGCCATCAACTTCTAACTCTGGCTTTAGGCGGAGACACGCGCAAACTAAAATTCGGACACCGAAGTCAAAACCAACCATGTATTATGGCAAATTCTAATAGATGTTTTATCACTACTCAAAACCATGGGTTTGAAGTCTATAAAATTCCAAACGGATTTAAACCCTGGTTTGCCAACGCAAACGACGGCTCAAACGAAGGGATAATTCACGACAAACTTCCCATTATGTCTGTCCAGTTTCACCCAGAGGCAAATCCCGGACCAAATGATACAGAATGGATATTTGATTATTTCCTGAACAGAATTAGGAAGTAAGACGTATTTGTCATTGCGAGCGTAGCGAAGCAATCTCTTTGCGATTGGGATTGCTTCGTCTCCGCCAGCTGGCGGATCCTCGCAATAACACTTTAATAAAATATGAAAAATATGAAAAAAGTCCTCGTTTTAGGAAGCGGTGCACTCAAAATAGGAGAGGCTGGAGAATTTGATTACTCTGGTTCTCAAGCAATCAAATCCCTAAAAGAGGAGGGGGTAAAAACCGTACTTGTTAATCCTAACATTGCGACCATCCAAACATCGAAATTCCTAAGCGACACTGTTTATTTCCTTCCAGTTAATAGTTTTTTTGTTGAGAAGATAATTGCAAAAGAAGAACCAGATGGAATTTTGCTGTCTTTTGGAGGGCAAACAGCTCTTAACTGCGGAATTGATCTGTATAAAAAGGGGGTATTGAAAAAAAATAAAGTTGAGGTTCTAGGTACTCCGATTTTAGGAATTATTTTGACAGAAGATAGAAGTAAATTTGCAAATCATCTTCTAAAAATTGGCTTACCTATTCCAAAAAGTGGCGCTGCAAAAACCACAAAGAAAGCTTTAAAAATTGCACAAGATATTGGATTTCCGGTAATGATAAGAGTAGGATTTGCGCTTGGAGGACAGGGATCGGGTGTGGCTCACAATAAAGAAGAACTTCAAGAAATCGTTAATCGTGCTTTATTATTTGCTCCTCAGGTCTTAATTGAAAAGTATCTGCATCATTATAAAGAAATCGAATACGAAGTGGTTCGCGATAAATACGACAACTGTATTACTGTTTGCAATATGGAAAACATGGATCCTATGGGAATTCACACTGGTGAATCTATTGTTGTTGCGCCTTCCCAAACGCTTAATAATTTTGAATATCAAACTCTTCGGAATGCCGCGATTAAAATTGTAAGAAGCCTTAATATAATAGGGGAGTGCAATGTGCAATTCGCCCTCAATCCAAATCCCAAATCCCAAATCACAAATTCCAAACAAATTCAAAATTCTAATGACAAGAATCCAAAACGTTTTGAACATTTGGATTTTGAAAATTCGAATTTATTTGGAAATTGGAAATTGGAAATTGGAAATTCTCCTTTGGAGTATTACGTCATCGAAGTCAATGCCAGACTTTCCCGCAGTTCTGCTCTAGCCAGCAAAGCAACTGGCTATCCACTTGCCTATGTTGCTGCTAAATTAGCAATAGGCGCAAATCTAACAGAAATAAAAAACAAAGTTACCCAGAAAACACAATCTTGTTTTGAGCCGGCTTTAGATTACATAGTGGTGAAAATTCCAAGGTGGGATATCGAAAAATTCAAAGGCGCTGATGAGAAAATAGGAAGCAGCATGAAGTCGGTCGGTGAAGTTATGGGAATTGGACGAAGGTTTGAAGAGGCGTATCAAAAGGCAATAAGAATGCTTGATCTTGATTTTGAAGGCGCAACAAGCAAACTTCTTCTTAAAGACGGAAACTCTATCGCCAGCCTTCTTGAATTCCCAACTCCCAAACGCATTTTTGCCATAGCAGAGGCAATAAGGCAAAATATCTCAATTGAAAAAATCTATAAGCTTACAGGTATAGATCCATGGTTTTTGTATAGAATAAAAAATATTGTAGATGAGGAGAAAATGTTAATGTCATCCCGAGGAGTCCCGCTCAGCGGGACGACGAGGGATCCCCTGAAGTTCAGTATTATCAAATCTCATTTACTAATACTCAAGCGCCTTGGATTTTCCGATAGGAAAATCGGCGAGCTTGTTGGAACTTCAGGACTTGAAATAAGAAAACTTCGCAAAAAATACGGCGTCACTCCCTCAATATTTAGCATAGATAGTCTGGCAGGAGAATTTGAAGCAAAAACTAATTATCTTTATCTTACCTATAACGGCAATCACCACGATATTAAACCTTTAGGCAAAAATGGTGTTGTTGTCTTGGGTTCAGGCCCCTATCGAATTGGATCATCAGTTGAGTTTGACTGGACAAGCGTTAATACAGCTTTGCGTCTTAAAGATGATAATAAGAAATCAATTATTATTAATTGTAACCCAGAAACTGTCTCAACCGATTATGACATTTCTGATAGGTTATACTTTGAAGAACTCACATTTGAGCGAATTGCAGATATATACGAGTTTGAAAACCCTTATGGCGTTATTATATCTGTTGGCGGACAAACACCTAACAACAGAGCAGAGTCTCTAAAGGCTCAGGGATTTAATGTCTTAGGCACCGATCCAAAAAATATTGATAGGGCAGAGGATAGAAGTAAATTCAGTAAACTCTTGGATAAACTAAACATTTCTCAGCCCGCATGGGAAAAGGTGTCTACACTCAAACAAGCAATCGCCTTTTGCTCCCGCGTTTCATATCCGGTTCTAATTAGACCTTCTTTTGTTCTTTCCGGGACCCTAATGCGCATTTGCCACAATCAAGACGATCTAACTCGCATAATCAAAGAAACTGCAATTGTTTCAAAAGATTATCCCTTAACTATTTCTAAGTTTATAGGGGATGCCAAAGAGATAGAGCTTGATAGTGTTGCTAGCAATGGCAAAATTATTACCTCTGTAATATCTGAACACATAGAGAACGCAGGCGTTCACTCGGGAGATGCTACTATTGTATTGCCTCCTCAAAAAGTTTATATAGAAACTCAAATCAAAATCGAAGAAATAGGCAAGAAAATCGCCAAAGAATTAAGAGTTAGTGGCCCATTCAATATACAGTTTTTGGCAAAAGATAACCAAATACAAGTCATCGAAGTAAATCTTCGCGCGTCCCGAACTTTTCCTTTTATTTCGAAAGTAACAGGAATAGATTTGATAAAATTATCTGTCGATTCATTTTTTAGTCTCAATCACCGTATTTATTCTTCGAGCGAAGTGCGAAGCACGCAGTCGAGAAGTTCTCGATTCGCTAACGCTCTCTCGAACAATATTAACTTCGTCGCTGTCAAAGCTGCCCAGTTTTCATTTGCCAGATTAACTGGCGCTGATCCAATATTACACGTTGAGATGGCATCAACTGGCGAGGTTGCGTGTTTTGGAGAAGATTTAGAGGAAGCATTTCTAAAGGCTGAGCTTGCGGTTGGAGGAAAAATTCCAAAAAAAGGAATATTTGTAAGCCTTGGCGGAGAAGAAAATAAAATTAAATTCTTGGAATCTGCAATAAGTCTTACGAAACTTAATCTTCCAATCTTTGCGACGGAAAAAACAGCAAAATTCTTAAAAAATCATGGTGTAATCACAAAACATCTTTACAAAATCCAGGAAAAAAAATCACCAAATGTGCTTGAGTCTTTCCAAAACGGAAAAGTGGATTTGGCTATCAATTTAGTCGAGACTCAACTCCAAAAAGACGAAGGAGACCATTATACCATCAGACGAGCGGCAATCGACCACAATATTCCTCTTTTTACCAACAGACAAAAAGCGCAGCTTTTTGTAAGAGCAATTACTTCGCTAAAGCTTGAGGATCTAAAAATTAAACCCTGGAGCGAATATATTTCTTAATTTCTAATTACTAATTCCTAATTTATAAACAATGACTAATGTTAAAATGCCTAATGCCTAAAGGCTTTAATTATTGGAATTTAATTAGTCATTAGATATTAAAAATTAGAAACTTTATGCTTACCTTACATGGTCTTATTGATCCCCATGTTCATTTACGAGATCCTGGGCAAACGCAGAAAGAGGATTTTTATACTGGAACTGTAGCCGCTTTGGCTGGCGGATATACAACAATTCTGGACATGCCAAATAACAAAGTGCCGATAACGACTCTTGCAAGACTTGAAGAAAAAATAGCTATTGCAAAACAAAAAATCGTCTGCGATGTAGGATTTTATTTTGGATCAACAGGGGATAATCTTGGCGAGTTTGAGAAGGTAAAGAATAAAGTAATGGGTCTTAAGCTGTACCTTAACGAAACTACCGGAAATTTAATAATTGATAAAAAGTTGTTGGAAAAGATATTTATTAAATGGTCCCAAAGTATGTCACTACGTAGCGGCATACTTTCGACAAAAAATGTAAAACCGATACTTGTGCACGCCGAAGGAAAAAGAGTAGAGCATGTAATAAATGTAGTCAAAAGTATAAAAATACCGACACATTTTTGTCACATAAGCCTTGCTTCTGAACTTAAGATAATCATAAAAGCAAAAGAAGAAAACTTACCAGTAACCTGCGGCGTTACCCCTCACCACTTATTTTTAACAGAAAATGACATTAAAACACTTGGTCCTTTTGGCAAAATGAAACCAGCACTTAGAACAAAAAAGGATGTAGCGTTTCTTTGGAATAATATTAATTTAATAGATGTTATTGAATCTGATCACGCACCACACACAATAAGAGAAAAAAATGTTCAAACCCGGTTTGAACGAGGTAGACAAACCCAGTTTGTATCACCTTTTGGCGTTCCGGGGCTTGAAACAACTTTACCTTTACTTCTCACCGCAGTTTCCCAAAAACGACTAACAATTGAGGATGTAATACGACTTTGCTTTGAAAACCCATCGCGCATTTTTTGCTCCAGCAAAAATTGTGATGCCACAATTGAGGTCGATTTATATAAATCATATACTATAGAAAATAAAAATTTATTTACCAAATGTCACTGGTCACCGTTTGACGGATGGAAAGTGAAAGGAAAAGTACAACGAGTTTGGATTCGGGGAGTAAAAGTTTTCGATGATGGAAAAGTTTTAATAAAACCAGGATTCGGAAAAGTTCTTACCGAAGCGTAAATATGTTAACAATACGGGATTGTTACAGATATAACACTCCTGTAAATTTCATTTATTTCCACTATGAAACGCCTCATGGACCTCACGTAATTGCTTATTTGTGACGTGGGTGTAGATTTGAGTGGTAGATATATTCTTGTGTCCCAACATTTCTTGCACGCTTCTAATATCCGCACCGTTTGATAACAAATCTGTTGCGAATGAATGTCTTATAGTATGGACTGTGGCATCCACTGGCAAACGAGACAAACGAACATACTTTTTAACAATTCTCTCAACGCTTCTTGCCGTTAGCCTCATTTTCTCGCCATTATTTTCCTCAACTACTCGTCCAGAATAGCGAATAAACAATGGCTTAAATTTATCTTTTCGCACATTTTGATACTTATTTAACCACATAGAAGCTCTTTCCGAAATAAAAACAATTCTAGCTCTTCCTCCTTTTCCAATTACCCCAAACTCACGGCGCTCAAGATTTATGCTTTCCCGATTTAGACTGACTAGTTCCGAAACCCTAAGCCCCGTAGAAAACAATAGCTCTAAAATTGCCCTGTCTCTTAAACCTTCTTCTTTGGAAATATCTACACAATTTACTAATCTATCAATTTGCTCCTTTTCTAAAAATTTTAAAGACCTGCTTTCTGTTTTTGGTAAATCAATCTTTGAAGGTTCTAAGGTTTTATGATCATTTTTTATTAAAAACCTCAAAAAAGATCTAAGCGCTATAACATAATAATTTTGAGTAACCCTTTTTAATGTTAAACCTTTAGCATCAACTCTATTTGCCAAATAAACTCTGTATTTTCTTACAATTTGTAAGTCAAGATCAGAAATTGTTTTGTTAGGAAGGGACGCGGCAAACCATTCTGCAAATACTTTAAGATAATGTCTATAGTCTCGAATAGTAAGTTTTGAACAGTTTTTTTCTATTTCGAGGTATTCTAAAAATTGATCAATTAAAGCAGGCAAATTAGTATTCATAAAATCTTTTTTGCGATGCAAACGTTGCAAAATGGATAAACTAAAATATTATAACATATTTATTTTGCGACGCGCTAGCGTTGTAAAATGACACGAGTTTCGCACATTTGTCATTCCGTGCTTGACACGGAATCCATACAAATAATTATTGGTATAGATTCCCGCTTTCGCGGGAATGACATGTAGGTATTCTACTAGAACTGCGAAGCTCGTAAATGAATCAAGATTATGCGATGCAGGAAACAACTTAGGCGATTTCCGCAGCTTGTTGCTGCGGGGAGATCGACGTAGGAGTTTTGTAAATTGGACTTACGGAGACTATTAATCTGTATCCTAAACCATGTACTGAAAGAATAATACTACGCTTTGTGTCTGTATTTGACCCGAGTTTACCTCGCAATTTCTGCACATATTTCTTTACCAAATCATTTTTTGTGCCATCGCTCACCCCCCATATCCTTTTAACAATAGTCTTTTTACTTACAGTCCTACGTGCGTTTTTAACTAATAAATTAAAAAGTTCATTTTCTGTCCGAGTTAACCGTACGTTTCTAACGCTTTTATCAAGCTCTACTGAATCAAAACATTGATCCTCAGGATAGTAAACAAATCGACCTTGAGCAATACTATACGCAATTGGCGTAGGAAGGATATCATTATTTTCTACTGGAGGAGGATCCTCAAAACCCTCTTCTTTTAAACAATCAACATACCCCTTTAGCCTTTCCGCAAAGTTTTTTTGTTTTGAGCCGCTGGGGGCAATATCGCCTATATATCTAATTGCTTTTTCAAGCATATGTATTTTTATTCGGATGGAGCATACTACATTCTTATTTTTTTCGCAAGTAGTAATTTATAAATCCTATAGTTAAATTGTGGGGACCAAAATTTATGGTGCATAAAACTGCGATAAAATTGTAGAGAAGCAAGATTAACTTTTTAAACAGCAAACAATTTTTGCCAAAAATAAAAATGGTTTTGAAGCACTTCCCTAAAGGGCAGAAAATGAGATATGTCGCAAAAGTATTATTGTACGACATAATCATGCTCTCTTCTTTTCTGCTAGTTTTGTAAAAAATTGCATTATTTGAGAGAGATCTCCTAAACTAGAGAATTAAATGCTTACTTAAATCCCACGGAACATAAATATGTCCTTCTCTCTTGTTAACAATAAATCACTAATACTTTTATAATATTCACGTCTTAAAGAGGGACTCTACTCCCTGTGGCTGGGAATATACCTTAATTTGGATTGATTTATCAATCTAAACTTTATATTTTAGCCTCAATTTTATGTAATTATTCATATGTGGATTTATCGTTCGTATTTTTTTCATTAGAAACCGTTTACGAACCGCCATCACGCGGAGAGTGCAAAGCTCGCTCTTTGAGCCGCGCTACGAACAGTAGCTAAGGCGAAAGTAAGAGCTGGCGGAAGCTTTCGATTAGGCAAGAAGATAAGAGGGTTATCCAACATGAAAAGTTTCCTCAGATCCCGTGAAAATTAAAAGTTATTCACAATTAACATCCTATAATAATTTACGCTCCCAAGAAAAAATATATCAAACTATGTCAGGTACTTCTCCACCCCACCCTAATTGACACGCTTTTTTATGTTCTCTTAAAGGCAAAAAGTATGAAGACCAAGAACACTAATACGCCAACCCATATATACTCCCACATTATACTCTTAAATAATTTTTTTTCGAGCCAAACATGAGAAAGCCCAACGATAATATAGAAAAATCCAGTTAAAAAAAGAGCAATTACTGTTGGCAATATTGGCCAAAACCACAAGGCAGCAGCGACTTCAACTAGACAAATGCCAAGAGACAATATCCACAAAGAGTTGGAAAAGAATTTACTCCCTAAACTGTACGTCCAAAGCGATTGAAGTATAAGAGGAAAAGAAAAAGCGAAAACTAGAATTAATGTGAAAAACACGTTTAGATGCATTGAAAACACCACATTTGTAAGAAAAAAATAGGATAAAAGAGTAATTATAAAAGATACCGTGCGGGCTGAGGACAAAAGCGCGATAGTTCTAATCGAGGAAACAACAAAAATATTTACGCTTAAGAGTAATGAGTAAAACCCAAGAGCGTATAGTGAGGTCATTGTGAGTCGAGTTAAAAAACTAGCTGGAACTAAAAAATAAAATAATCCAAAAGAAAGACTATAAAAAAATGGAGCAATAAGTATTTGAGGAGAAAAATTATTTTTTAAATCTTTACCCACCGACAAAAAGAGCAAAATTATTGTAAAAAAAGAAAGAAAAAAAGCAATGTATAACCCAGATTTCCCAAGCATTTGTTCTGCCAAAAATAATAATGAAGACGAGCTAATAACACTTATTATAAATTTCTGCCTTTTACTAATACCAAAAAAAATCTTTTTAATCAGGCGAAGCCACGTCTGACGTGGCGAATGCCTGAGAAGCCTGATTAAAATATGCTTTAAAGATAACCTTCTATTCTTATTGCTGAACATCTAAATTTGAATAAATTTTTTGTACATCATCAAGCTCTTCTAACTTATGCAAAAAATTGATTGTTTTGTCTAATTTTTCTTTATCAAAAATTGGCATCAGCACAATAGGCTTTCTTATAAGCGTAATCCCTAAAACTTTAAACCCCTTTTCTATTAGTTTGTCTTTAACTTTTCCAGCATCTTGGGAATTAGCGTAAACCATAACTTTTTCATCTATATCTTCAATATCTTCTGCTCCAGCCTCAACTACATGCTCAAATATTTCCTCAATAGTTTTGGAATCTTTACTTACTTCTATGCTTGTTACTTGTCTAAACTGATAAGACACGGCTCCTGGTTGTCCAAAAGTTGCTCCTTCTTTATTAAAAAAACTTTTAATCTCACTTGTAGTCCTTTTGAGGTTATCTGTTGCCGCCTCAACTATTACACTAACTCCCTCCGCAGAAAATCCTTCATAAATTACCTCTTCAACTACGTTTTCCCCCTTTCCTGCTGCTCTATTGATTGCTCTTTCTATTGTTTCCTTTGGCATGTTTTCGGATTTAGCGAAATCTACTGCTAGTCTTAATCTGAAGTTGGAATTTACATTAGTATCCCCCCCACCCTTCTTTACTGCCAGGTATATGGCATTAGAAAGTTTGGTAAATGTTAATCCGCGCTTAATGTCCATTGTCCCTTTTTGTCTTTTAATTGTGGCCCATTTAGAATGTCCGCTCATAACTAATTTATTATACCCTTCCATATTGACTTTTGCAATAAAAAGGAGTAAAGTGTATGACGTAAATTGTCATAATGACACCATCAAAAAATCAAGCAATCCAAACTGCGCTCCTTGGAGATTGGCAAAATGCAACCGCAATAAATAAAGCGCTTCTGAACCATAACCCAAATGATATTGAAGCCTTAAACCGTCTAGCATTCGCACTCACTGTTTTGGGAAAACTAAAAAATGCAAAATCTATTTACAAAAAAGTCTTAAGAATCGATTCTCTAAACCCTATTGCGTTAAAAAATATAAAACGTTTAACCTCAATTTCGCCTCAAAAGAAAATAAAAAACTTGGCGTTAACTACAGTTAATCATGCTTTTCTGGAAGAAACTGGTAAAACGAAAGTTGTTGCGCTTGTAAATGTGGCTCAGCCCAAAGTTATTGCAAGACTTACTGTTGGACAATCCCTAGTTATTTCTATAAAACGCTTAAAAATATTTATCCAAGACAAAGCCTTACAATACATTGGAGTACTACCAGATGATATAGGCAAAAGACTTATCAAATTTATAAAAGGTGGAAATGAATACGAGGGATATGTAAAATCAGCAAATGATCACCATGTCATTATATTTATACGAGAAATAAAAAGAGCATACAAATTTAAGGATCAACCATCTTTTCCTTATGCCACAGACAAAAGCTTAAATTTTGAAAAAAAGTCTCCTAAAGCAGTCCAAAAAGAAAATAAAGAAGATGAAAAAGATGAAAAATATTTGTTTGCAGAAAACGAAGTGTCCTTAAAAATTAAGTTTAGCTAAACTATCTTTTCCAATCACTATAACTATATCTGCTATTGCTTTTTTGTCTAATTTATTTAGTTTAAATCCTAGAATTTTACTTATTTTTTCAACTGTATAAGTTTTTTTACCAAAATACGAAATTGTGGATATATTTTCATTGCTATCCGATGACGCAATTATAACAACATTTCCTCCCATATTAGTAATAAGTCTACCTAGTCTATTTCCAAGTCCAGTTACGTTGATCCCGTTGACAATTTTTATGCTAACATTTTCTTTTTCTATAATTTCGTCGCTAAAAAGTGGTGGAATAATTTTATCAAGACTTGAGACATTCTCTGATGTAGAAATTTTTTTATCGTAAATATAATTTATTGGAAGTGTCTTTGAAAATAAGTAAAGTCTCAAAATATCTACAATGGTAAGATTGGTTCTTATGCTCTTGTAATTTAAAATGAACTTGAGCATCAAATCTGACACTTTAAAATCTTTTATAGTTAGAGAGCTCTTCGCTTCCCCATCGATTGGAATTTCCAAAAATCTATTTATATTTAAACTTTTTGTGTCTCCTTCTATTTTTAATACCGATATAGATTGCGATTTTGGAGAAAAAGATATAATCTCCAAATCTTTGCCGTTTGTTACACTAATCGTGAAACGTGTTTTAGTATCGAATCTACTCTTGCTAACAATTAAAACTCCCTTAAAAATTAGAGATATCAGAATAACAATAAAAACAAAAGCAAAAAATTTGATAGCAATTTTGGTGTTATTTAATCCACCATCGAGTTTTTTTTTAGCTCTCATAAAGAGTTAGTAGCCGGGTTTCTTTTTAGAGATTATCTCGGGCATAGAAATGATTGGGCTGCCAAGCCCTACTGAGGAAACATTTTTGATCGGCCCTTTTTTCTTCTTTTTCTTTTCGCCCTTAAAGTATCCACCAAAACTTCCCATAACCTCATCTCCTCGCATAATACTACCAAATCCCGAGGAAACAAATCAAGAATGCTGAAGATCTCCCAAAAATTGCCTAAGTTGATTTGGCAATTCGCTCTCAAAGTAAATCAGCTTACCAGTTTTAGGATGATAAAAAGAAATTTTTGAAGCGTGCAAAAAGATACGGGGTAATATTTTTCTGTCGTTTCTTGCAGTTTTACGCCCGGCATACAAAGGGTCAGCAAATATAGAGTGATTCAAATATTTAAGATGCACTCTTATCTGATGCGTTCTACCAGTCTCGGGATAAAGCTCTAATAGCGTCAGGCTTTCATTTTTTATGTCACCTGCTCCTCTGTCATTCTGAGCGAAGCGAAGAATCTCATTAGATCCTTCGTTCTGCATAGCAGAACTCAGGATGACACTGCGCAAAACTTTATACCTCGTTACCGCTTCTCTTCCTCCTGCTAGCACCCCAAACCTCTTCCTATTCCACGGAAGCCGTCCAACCGGAACATTAATTTCTCCTTCTTTAAACTCCACTTTCCCATGCACCAAAGCAATATAGGTTTTTTTTACTCTTCTTTCTTTAAATTGCTTTTGCAAATTTTCGAAAGATTGCGGATTTTTGGCAACCAAAAGAATTCCCGAAGTCTCCTTATCTAATCTATGAACTATTCCTGCTCTTTTATAAAAATCCGTCTCCTTCGTGTCATGCTGAACTCGTTTCAGCATCTCGTTTGAACAGGGATCCCGAAACAAGCTCGGGATGACAAGATGAGCCTCCACCCACTCCTGCACCGTCTTCTCCCCTACTGTTGTATCCGATCGATTAACTACAATTCCCGCTGGCTTATCCAAAACCAAAATCTCACTATCTTCAAAAATTATCCTTGGTTCCATAGTTGCTATTGTCGATATAATTGGTTATGACTGGGTCACAATTGTCATTTCGAGCTTGCCGAGAAATCTCCTTCAACGA
>ERZ1292623.594-Hain-H51-01um-R1-594-length-38299-cov-26_pt1 | contig 38299 bp, 34 predicted proteins | sample MGYA00564398_ERZ1292623 | MGnify/ENA primary metagenome ERZ1292623 (study PRJEB36523, sample SAMEA6512633) | groundwater metagenome | collected 2019-01-07 | study: AquaDiva: Metagenomics assemblies of 32 groundwater samples
TACACAGTAGTTAGTACCTTCATCGCTACTCCACAGTTCTAAAGACGATAGACGACTAGACTTAAATAAACTGCCGCGTCTCACCTAAAGGGCGCGGCTTTTTATATGGGGTACAAATTGTGACTTACCCACAGACTGTGGGTAACTACATCTGTTAGCAACTTGCCAAAACATCATGTTTATGCTAAGGTTTTTTGTGGGAGTAACCTAAAACAAAAACTAACCTTAACAATCAAGGAGAAGAAACATGAATCGAAGTCTATCTTCGTATTCACTAGCGTCGCGCACCACACGACGACTAGTAATTGTTGCTACGGCTCTTGTACTGACCTTGGCGGGTATGTTGCCTTACATATTAAATGGCACCGCTCAAGCAGCTCAGCTTCAAGACCGAAAAGCAACAATAAGCACTAGCGAACCAAGTTCAACCGATGTTGAATTTATTTTCGCATACAATAACCAAGATACCGCAGCTGCAAAGCAAGGTATTCGATATCAGTTTTGTACAACCCCATTGGGTGCTTGTACAGCCGCGGGATGGACCTTAACCGGTTTCACTCACGATAGTCAAACTGGTTGGCCAACAAACGCAACCGCCTTTACAGCTCACGCCGCAGCCGACGAAAACGATTGTTTACAAAGCACAAATTCAACCAGCGAGATTTGTTTTGAGCGCACCTCGGCAACCACCGGTGGTGGTGCTGTTACGCACACCATAAGTGGCATCAACTTTAACGCTACTATACAAACGGTTTACATAAGAATTACCACATATTTAGACAACGACTTTCAGTCTGTTGACCTACTCGACACTGGCGTAGTAGCCGTAGCTGTTGTTAGACAGTTGACAACCACTGGTAAGGTACAAGAACGCTTAGAGTTCTGTGTCTTCGCTATCGACGACGCTACTGCCCTACCAACCAACTGTGCAGCTGCACCAACGACCACCAGCATAGATATTGGTGTAGTCGATAACTCGTCTATAGTTCAATCTCCTGTCAACGACTCAGCTCCAACTTCATTAGGTAACGACGATTACGGTGCACTTCAGGTCAATACTAATGCCCAAGACGGCGTAGCCCTCACTTGGTTCCCAGACCTTGCTGCCTCAGGAACTAACGAACTCCGTTCCTTCCGTGTCTCTGGGGCTACTTGTAACGCCTCAGGTACAGATGTAACTGACCAATGTTTCGTAGATGCTGCTAGCACTGGCGAAGCATTTACAGCTGGTACTGAACGCTTCGGTGTATACATACCTTGTCGTGACACAACCCAGGGCACTACAACTGGCCTTGGTGCTGGTGGAACCGGTTCTGGAAGCTCTGGAACCTACAACACCGCTTACAGTGGAACAGACGACACTATTACTTCTGCTGCCGACTGTGAAAACGAAGCTAGCAATGTAAAATTTGCCTGGAACGACTCAGCAACCGCTGCTGCTCTAATAAGTAGCACAGGTGTTGTTGACGATGAAATACTCAAATTGCGACATGGTGCAACTGCAAACGCTACTACCCCAACCGGTACGTACACAGTAGTCAGTACCTTCATCGCTACTCCACAATTCTAACTAAAGTAAAGGGTCTTTAGGTTACAAATGTTCCCACGCAGCTACAGGCTATTCGTTCGTAGAATCTGCATCACCTGGCAGGCACTGCTCATCATGAGCGTGCCTGCTTTGGCATTGACATTTTATAAATCAGTATCTGCGGCAGATCTAGCCAACAGATCAATTACATTAGGAACTTCAGTCGCTAGCAATGTAACAACTCACAGTTATCAATTTACAGTTCCAACAGCTGGCATTTTGGGGTCCATCCAGTTTGAATATTGCACCAATACTCCATTTGTAGGAACTGCATGTACCGCGCCTGCGGGGTTAAATGTATCTACGGCAACAATTCAAAGTCAAATTGGCATTACAGGATTTAGCGTTCATGGTAGTTCTACTACCAATAATTTAATAATCACCAGAGTTGCCGGAGCTGTAGTACCACAAACTGTAACCTATGTTTTTGGTACCATTACAAACCCGTCAGCAGTTCAGCAATCTGTTTATGTAAGAATTAGTACTTATGCCTCTACGGATGCAAGCGGGGTACGTACTGACGAGGGTGCTGTAGTGTTTAGTACAGCCCGCCAAATTGGAGCGCAAGCTTTTGTACCGCCATATTTAACTTTTTGTGTGGGTGTAACTGTTAGTGGAGATTGTACATCTGCAATTGGCGACAAAGTTTCTCTTGGTGAATTAAGCTCTAGTTCTACCAAAACTGGTACTTCACAAATGTCTGCGGCTACTAATGACGTTGCAGGCTATGTACTTTATTTATCTGGGACAACCCTCACTTCTGGTAATATCATTGTCGACCCCATAGGCACACCTGCAGCTAGTATTGTCGGCAATAGTCAGTTTGGCATTAACTTAAGAGCTAATACTAGCCCAAGTGTTGGCCAAAACCCGACCGGCCCGGGGACTGGGTCTCCTACAGCCTCGTTTAATTCACCAAATTTATTTAGTTATACCAACGGTGTTATTGCTTCATCGCCAAATTCTACCGAATTTACCATTTTTACTATAAGTTATATTGCCAATGTACCCGCCGGTCAGGAACCGGGAGTTTACACTACTACTGCTACTTATATTGCAACCGCCAACTTTTAAAAATGTTGCGAAATAATCACTATCTATTTGTCAAAAAGCTCATCCTTGTTATACTGCCTGCATAAAGCAACTATAGATATCAGGAGGGTATGCATGTCTAGTATTAGACGAATTCTATTGACGGTGGGTGCAGTTTTGGCAGCGTTGTTGCCACTCACAACAGTAGCCGCACAAGGATCGGAGGGCGGTAGCGGGTTACAAATTTCACCTATAAGACATCGATTGACGATGAATCCAGGTGAATCAAAAACAATATTAATCATTGTTAAAAACGTTACTCAGGGGAGTTTGGTAGCAAAAGTTGGACTAAACGACTTTGAATCAGATGGTGAATCTGGAGAGCCAAAAATTTTAATTGATCCCAAAGAAAGAACTCCGAACTCATTAGAGAAATTTATAACTGGTTTCCAAGATATCTCGCTTAAGTCTGGGGAATCAAAAGAGGCCAAATTATTTCTAAACGCTCCCGCTAATACACCAGCAGGTGCATATTATGGCGCGGTAAGGTTTACGGCGATTCCAGAAGGTGCAAATGATGATGATCGCCGTGTAACATTAAACGCAAGTGTCGCATCATTGGTACTTGTTGAAGTAGCAGGAGATATAACAGAATCTATTCAGCTATTAAGTGTCAAAGCTACTAAGGGTAAAAACGCTGGTAGTTTCTTCTTTTCGGTTCCTGACCAGTCGGCCGTGACAGTTAAGAACACGGGTAATGGCTTTTCGCAACCTTTTGGTCGCGTAAGTGTTACCGGCATGAATAATAAAGAGGTTTATAGTTACGAGCTTAATAACAAAGACCCACGGGGGAATATATTGCCAGATAGCACTAGAGTTTTTCGTGACGAGCTTAAAAATATCAAAAATCCTGGCAGATATAAAGTTACTGCAAATATTTCTCATGGATCGGGCGGACAAGTATTAACTGTTCAATCGACATTTTGGTATGTACCGGTTTGGCTACTAGTAACCATCTTGGTCATAATAGTAGGCCTAGTGGTTTTGGCGTATGTGTTTTATCGAACCAGGCTAAATCGACAGCTCAGACACCATCGACGCTAGAACTCTATACTGCTGCTGCTTAATTTGTTAGTATTGTAAGTAAGATGAGTTTCGTTCACAAAACAACGGGATGGCTGTTGCTCTTACTGGTCTTGGTGGCAACCACGATTACAGCATTAATTAATTCGACGGTTTTTGCCGCTCAAGAACAAGGTGCAGTTGGTATCGAGGCGACAATTAGTGCGCCGCCACCATCCCAAGGGGCTACAATTAGCATTCCTCGCGACGGCCAAACTTTTACCACGCTTCCGATTACTGTCAGTGGAATTTGCCCAACTGGGCTTTTAGTTAAGCTATTTAAAAACAATGTATTTTCGGGGAGTACACAGTGTAATAACGGTAGCTTTTCTATCGCTACTGATTTGTTTAGTGGAGTTAACGAGCTGGTGGCTCGGGTATATGACGCATTAGATCAAGCTGGCCCCGATTCAAATAAAGTAAATGTTTCATATAACGATGCAAGGCCTGGCACTAGCCCAAGAGTAACGCTTACTACTAACTTCGCTAAGCGCGGTGCCGACCCTGGTTCACTCTTGACTTGGCCTATAACAATTTCGGGTGGCGATGGTCCCTACGCACTAAGTGTGGATTGGGGAGACGGTAAAGCTTTGGATTTGATTAGCCAAGCATTCCCGGGCACATTTGAAATAAAACATACATACGATAACCCCGGGGCATATAATATTATCGTCAAAGCTAGTGACAAAAACGGCGGTGTAGCGTACTTACAGTTGGTGGGTATAGCTAACGGCAAATCAGGCCAGGCTAACACCGGCAGTGGAAACGCAGAAGGCGGGGGAGGAAACGCAGCCAATAACCAACAGGGCATAAATACGTCTGTTAAAACAAAAATTGTTTGGCAACCGGCTGCCGTGGCCGTACCGTTTTTAGTTTCAACTTTTTGGCTAGGTAAAAAATACGAAGTAAGAATGCTAAAACGCAAAATCGAAGAAGGTATTCACCCATTCAAGTGATACCCCTGTTAATACGAGCATAACTTTGATATAATTACCGACATATGTCAAAGAAAATTAAAGTATTTGTCGGGCTTTCTGGTGGCGTAGACAGCTCGGTTACGGCGGCTTTGTTAAAAAGGCAGGGCTATAACGTAACGGGCGTATACATGAAAAACTGGAGCCAAGATTTACCCGGTTACCCATGCCCATGGAAAGAAGATTATCAAGACGCCAAGAGAGTGACCGTGCAGCTTGGAATCCCATTTTTAATGTTTGATTTCGAAAAACAGTACCATCAAAAAGTTGTCGATTATATGATCGAAGGATTCAAATCAGGCATCACCCCAAACCCCGACATCATGTGCAATCAAGAAATTAAGTTTAAACTATTCTTGGATACCGCTTTAGAGCATGGAGCAGATCTCATAGCTACTGGACACTATGCTCGCACCAAAAATGGCAAGCTATTGACGGCTAAGGATGTCAATAAAGATCAAACGTACTTTTTATATCGAGTTACTGAGCAGGCTTTGCAGAAAACATTATTTCCACTAGGAGATTACACTAAGCCGCAGGTGCGCAAACTAGCCGATGAGTTTGGACTAGTTACTGCCAAAAAGAAGGAGAGCATGGGAATATGCTTTGTTGGAAAAGTAGGTATCAAAGATTTTCTAAAACAATACGTAAAAGAAATGCCAGGTAAGATTGTTGATCAATCTGGCAAAATAGTAGGTCGTCACGACGGTGCCATATTTTACACCATCGGCCAGCGACACGGCCTGGACATAGGGGGTGGATTGCCGTATTACGTTACAGGTAAAAACATGTCAAAAAACGAGGTATTTGTAACAAATAATTTAAATGATAAAAAACTTTGGCGAAAAGAGTTTAGTCTGACCAGTTTGCATTGGATAAATGATGCGCCAAAATACGGTCAAAAACTATCGGTACGCACACGTCACCGTGCCCCACTAGAAGATTGTACAATTTCACTAACTGGCAAGACGGCTACCATCAAACTTGATGGTCAGCTTCGTGCCCTAACCCCCGGCCAATCTGCCGTTTTATATGGTGGCAACCATGTTCTCGGCGGCGGTATAATCTGTTAGAATGGCAATAGTTATGAACGCACAAGGTATTCGAAAGAGTTATTTAGATTTCTTTAAAGCCAAAGGTCACGCGGTGATTCCTCGGGCACTTTTGGTGCCTCAAAACGATCCTACAACGCTATTTACAGGAAGCGGCATGCAGCCAATGATTCCGTACTTGCTTGGTGAAACGCACCCCAAAGGCAAACGCTTGGTAGATAGCCAGGTGTGTTTACGGGCGCAGGATATTGATGAGGTGGGTGATGAGTCGCACACTACTACATTCGAGATGCTTGGCAATTGGAGTCTTGGTGATTATTTTAAGAAAGAACAGATTCCATGGATGGCTGAGTTTTTGTTTGACGAAATCGGTCTAGATCCCGCGCGTGTTTACGTTTCGTGCTACATCGGCAACGAGAAATACAAAATCCCTCGGGACAATGAGGCGATTGAGCTGTGGCAGGCTGAGTATAAAAAACGTGGCCTTGATGCCAAAGTGGTAGAAATTGGTGCTGCTGAAAATGGTGACAAGGTTGGGATGCAAGGGGGGCGTATCTTTCTGTATGACGGTAAAGAGAACTGGTGGAGCCGTAATGGAGCCGAAGAGACAACCTTGGTTGGTGACCCTTGCGGACCGGACTCTGAGATGTTTTTTGACTTTGGCGAACAGTATCACGATGAGAAAAAGTGGGGTAAACCACACCCAGCCAGCGATTCGCCACGTTTCTTCGAGATTGGTAATAACGTTTTCATGGGTTATAAGAAAACTGATGACGGGTTCGTGGAGTTGGAGGCGCCAAACATTGACCAAGGTTCTGGTCTTGAGCGCATTGCCGCTGCTGTTCTGGACAACCCCGATGTTTTTCGCATCAGCTTGTTCTGGCCGATCATCGAGAAGCTAGAAAAAATTAGCGGCAAAACGTACGACAGTCACACCAACGCCATGCGGGTGATTGCTGACCATGTCAAGGGCGCAACATGGCTAGCCGTTGATGGTGTAACCCCGAGTAACAAAGAACAGGGTTATGTGATGCGTCGCTTGCTACGCCGAGCTATTCGATACGCCTTTGAGCTTGGGATTGAACAGAACTTCTTGGAGCTGGTAGTGCCGGTCATCGCAGATATATATGAAGAGGATTTTCCAGAGGTTAAAGCCAAGCGTCAAGAAATCATTGACACTCTAATGAAAGAGGAAAAAATCTTCCGCCAAACTCTGCGCAAGGGTCTTGGAGAATTAATAAAAACTGCAAAACGTATTACTGATGAGAAAGTTGAAGCTGTTAAGCGAGAGATGAAAAAAAGTGCACTTGAGAGAGGTGTGACAGGAGGGGTTGGCGGTGACGGACCAGAGTCCGTTCTGTTAGGAGATGAAATCTTTAAACTGTATGACACATATGGATTTCCATGTGAATTGAGCATCGAGGAAGCTTATATGCAGAATATTTGGGTGGATCCGGAATGGGAATCAACTTTCAATAGTGAGATGGCTGAGCAACGAGCGCGCAGTCAGACGGCCGCGAAAGGTACTTTTAAGGGTGGACTGGGTGGTCAGACTTTGCAGCACAAAAAATATCACACGGCAACGCATCTGATGTACCAGGCATTGCGAGACGTTTTGGGCGACCATGTAATTCAGCGTGGCAGTAATATTACCGAAGAACGCTTAAGATTTGACTTTAGCCATCCCGAAAAAGTTACGCCAGAGCAGCTGAAGCAAGTAGAAGATATCGTGAACAAACAAATTACCAAAGACCTCATCGTGACATGGAAAGAGTATCCTACAGAAGTTGCAGTAAATGAGAAACATGCGCTAGGGCAGTTTGGCGATCGCTACGGCGACACGGTGAAGGTGTATAACATGCAGGCCGATGGCGAGGAAAAACCGTTTAGCTTTGAAATATGTGGCGGCCCCCACGTAGACAACACACTGCAACTAATTGAGGACGGCAAAAAGTTCAAAATCCTCAAAGAAGAAGCCTCCAGTGCCGGCATCCGCAGAATAAAAGCAGTATTGCATTGAGTTTTGGGAAGAGAAGCCCACGGCTCGGATTTAATCCGGGCCTGGCGCGATGAGAAACCCATTCATGGGTGTCTCATAAGGCGAAGCCGTAAAGAAGAAGCCTCCAGTGCCGGCATCCGCCGCATCAAGACGGTTTTAGTTTGGTGCTAAGGCTGCGTCGACAGCGTAGGGAAGGTCATCGAGAGTTTCGTAATGCTCCAGCTCCTGTCGCTCTATCCAGGTATAGGTTGTGTGTTCGCGGTCTAATTTAATAGTCGGTTTGGAAGTGAGTTTTATAAGACACGGGAAAACAATATAGTTACGCTTTTCTTGAGGGTTGGAAAGTGTATATGAATCGGCAACTTTGACCTGTTGGGGTTTGATTTTTAGTCCTATCTCTTCAAGGACTTCTTGTATCGCAAACGCAGTGATAGACTTATCCTCATCAATAAAACCGTTGATTGTCGACCAAACACCTTCCGCATCAGCCAAGCCATAACCGCGTTTTGCTAGGAGTATCTTGCCACTAAAAACAAGGGTGCACATAATAATTGGGGCAATTTTGGCTTTCGTATAATTTATTCGACCGTCTTTAAACGACGGGAGTTCTTTCGAAGCTTGTTTTAGCCATTTTTTAAGATCTGATTCAGATATTCCTTTTTCGATAGAGTACGCCACAATTTCATTTTAGCAAATAGTCATTTCGTAGAACTCGCTATTTTTCCACACACATCATTGCAAACTTCTTTCATCATCGGTGGGCGTGTTATAATCAAAACGATTATGCTCAAAAAACTCAAGGCCGCCGCCCAAAGTGTGAAAAGTCGTAGAAACGGCCAAGACCCAAATAGCCAATTCGTTGTAGCCCTAGACATAGGAACAGAGTTTGTAAAGGTTTTAATAGGCAAAATAAATGGTGATTCTATTGAAATTATAGGTGTCGGTAAAACCCATCAAGAGCTAACCGACATGCAAGCTGGTGCAATTGCCGACATAGCTGGCGTAGTTAATAACTGTGACCAAGCGCTGTTAAAAGCTGAAAAATCGGCCAATGTAAGCGTACGAAGCGCCGTAATTGGCATAGCCGGTGAACTTGTCAAGGGGACCACGACTGCAGTCAAAGCCAATCGAAAAAATAAAAACAAAGAGCTGGATTATCAAGAATTAGAACGAATCATTGGCTTGGTGCAAAATCGAGCCGAAGAACGAGCCAAACAGCAACTGGCCTGGGAGCTTGGCGGCAAAGACGTAGAGATTCGAATGGTGAACAGCGCTTTGGTCAGTATAGATATTGACGGATATACCGTAACAAATCCATTGGGTTTTCAAGGTAAAGAAGTTCGGGTGCAGCTTTATACAGCATTCGCACCGCAAATTCATATTGGTGCGCTAGAACGCACTGCTCAAGAGCTTGACTTAGATCTACTGGCTGTAGCCGCTGAACCATTTGCTGTGGCTAGATCGGTTGTTGGTAACGCAACCAGTGGCGGCATGAGTGCAATTTTAATGGATGTAGGCGGTGGAACTACAGACATAGCAGTTGTTCATGATGGTGGTGTGCAGGGCACAAAGATGTTTGGTATTGGTGGCCGGGCATTCACCAGAGCTATCGAGCGCGACATTAGCGTTAGTTTTTTGCAAGCCGAAGAACTTAAGTTAGCCATTGGCACCAGCAAATTTCCGCATGTTAAAAAGGCCGATGTCGAAGCGGCACTTACTAAAACACTAGATGTATGGCTTAGTGGGGTGCAGTTGGCGCTGAGTGAGTTTACGAAATTAGACCATCTGCCACACCGAATACTACTTTGTGGGGGTGGCTCGTCACTGGATATGTTGGTAGACCGGCTGGAATCATCAAATTGGTACACCGAGCTGCCTTTTACACGTAAACCCACAGTTCAGCATATTCAGCCCAGTGAAGTAGCTGATATAGTTGACAAAACAAGCGCGGTTACCGATCATACATTCATTACGGCAATGGGCCTTTTAAGAGTTGGGGTAGACACAATTCAGCAAGGTGCTAACGGCAATACCGGGTCAATCAAAGAACGAATCGACAGGATGTTACGAATATGAGCGGTCAAAAAGATATTGTTTACATCGACATCGACGATGAAATAACCAACATTGTTAATAAAGTTCAGTCCAGCAATCAAAAAATAGTGGCTTTAGTATTACCAAAGCGCGCTAGTGCCTTGCAAAGTGTAGTTAATATGAAATTATTAAAACGTTCTGCCGAAGAGTCTAAAAAAAGCCTGGTATTAATTACTTCTGAAACAAGTCTGATGCCTTTAGCTGGTGCAGCAAAACTGCATGTTGCTAAAACTCTTCAGTCACGACCGACTATTCCCTCGGCGCCGGACCTTTCTGACAAACCGCTGGTAATTAAAAGTAACGAAGCTCTTGAAGATTCGGTCGATGCCACCAAACCAGTTGGCGAATTGGCTGGTTTGCCAGATCAAAATGATGACACAGACGAGACAATAGAGCTAGACAACGACGAACCAATCGATGACGAAGCTGATGCAGACAAGAAAACCAAAAAAGGTTTTAATAAAAAACTAAAAATTCCTAGTTTTGAGAAGTTTCGAGTAAAATTGTTTTTGGCCATTTTTGGCGTAATTTTACTTGGCGTTGGCTGGTATGTGGCAAATATTGTGCTGCCAAAAGCCACGATTACAATTAAAACCGACAATTCCACCGTTACTAGTGACTTAGTTATTACTGCCAACCCAAAAGCTACCGAACTTGATCTAGATAAAAAAATTGTGCCGGCAACCATTAAAGAAATAAAGCGTACAGACACCGAAAAAGGTGCAACCACAGGCCAACGTGACGATGGTACCAAAGCAAGCGGAACGGCAATTTTATTTAACTGTAGTACTGCAGATAAATTGGACGATAAAGAGCGAACCGTTCCGGCAGGAAGCGGTATAAGTTCGGGAGGACTGACGTTCATTATCCAGGCTGCGGTAACTGTTCAGCCAAGTGGATTTACTGGATCTACCTGTAAATTCGACAAGCCATCTTCAAGTGTGACAGTAGTTGCCCAGGCTGCGGGCGATAAGTACAACGTAGCCGCCAAGGATGGCTACATTGTAGCCGGGTTCTCTACGATTACGGCTGACGCTTCAGCTATGGGCGGTGGAACATCAAAGCTCACAAAAGTTGTTAGCCAGGCCGACATCGATACTCTTAAAACAAAATTGACTGATAAAGGCACCGAAGACGCCACCAAATTGGTGTTAGACGAACTTAAAAAAGCTGGTTTTGTTGGGTTAGAAGACACCATCGCCACCGGCACCCAAACTGTGACCAGCAATCCTAAACTAAACGAAGAGGGTGCAGAAGTGACGGTTACAGCCGTTACGGCTTACAATATGCAAGGACTAAAAAAAGAAGATCTAGAGAAACTAATCAAAAAGGATGCCGAAGGAAAAATCGACACCAGTAAGCAAAAAATATTAGACACCGGAATTGACAACGTAATATTTCGCATCCAAGACCGCAAGCCAAGTGGCGAAATTACTCTCTCAATGCAGACTCAGGTTGTAGCTGGTCCAGAACTTAACCCCGAAGAAATCAAAAAAGAAATCGCTGGTAAAAAGAAAGGTGACACCATCAGCACTATTCAAAACCGACCAGGCATAAAACAAGTCGACACTTCCTTTAGTCCATTTTGGGTATTTTCGACACCAAAAAATGTTAACAAAATTACCATCAACATTGTAAAATCGGATGCTACCAAATAAATCAATATTAGCCTTAGATGTGGGTGATGTTCGCGTTGGCGTGGCTTTGGCACGGCCAGAATCTGGTCTGGCGCAACCACACAAAATATTATTAAACGACGATATGCTAATACGAAATATCCAAGAAATTATTTCGGAATTTAATGTTGGTGTTTTGGTGGTTGGACTACCTAGAAATTTAGATGGCCAAGACACAGCTCAAACAAAAAAAGTGCGTATGTTTACCGAAAGTTTAAAAACTCAAATCACGGCTACTATTCACTGCCAAGACGAAGCACTTAGTTCAGTTCGAGCCCGCGAGGCAATTGCCTTAGGAAATTCAGCTGGGGAAAAAGTAGATATTGACGCCATGGCTGCAAGCTATATACTTGATGACTACCTAAACGAGCGGAAAATTGCTAAAAAATGAGCTACTCACTACTTAAACCAAAAAAACATGTTTGGAAAATTATTGTCACATCATTAGTTGTAGCATTAATTGTTGCTGGGTTAACGGTATATGGTGCTAGGTATGTTTATGTTCGAAATCTCAAATCAGTAAGTGCATCGGAAAAAATTCAGCTGGTTACTATACCTTCCGGTGTGAGTGTGCAAGAAACCGGAATTATACTCAAGCAGGCCGGTTTAGTTAGGCAGTCATGGGCATTTGAATGGTATATGCGGCAAAATAATCTGAGTGACATAATCCAAGCTGGAACTTACGCGCTTCGCCCTAACATGAGCATTCAGGAAATTGCTAAAATTATAACCAAGGGTCAGATTGCAACCGATTTATTTACTATTCTACCTGGCCAGCGAATCGATCAGGTGAAGCAAGTTTTGGTAAATGTCGGGTACAGCGTAGAATCGGCTGACGCGGCATTAAATCCCGCCCAATACAAAGATCATCCCGTCCTGGCTGGCAAGCCTAGCGGCGCTAATCTCGAAGGCTATTTATACCCTGAATCATTTCAAAGAACTACATCTACCAAACCCCAACAATTAATAAGGGCTTCGCTAGATGAGATGCATAAAAGACTAACTCCAACAATTCGTAGTCGATTTGCCGAACAAGGTTTAAGCGTTTATCAAGGTGTAATCTTAGCGTCGATTATCGAACAGGAAGTCGGCAAAACAGAAGACAAGGCAAAAGTTGCCCAAGTGTTCTTGCTACGAATCAAAAGGGGTATGCCGCTAGGTTCGGATCCAACGGCATTCTACGGGGCGTTATTGGCAGGCCAAAAACCCAGCGTGATTTATGACTCACCTTACAATACCCGCCTCCATGCTGGTTTTCCGCCTGGGCCAATTAGTAACGTTAGTCAATCTTCGCTTGACGCATTGGCCAATCCTACCTCGGGTGACTTTTTGTATTTTGTGGCAGGCGATGATGGTATAACCCATTTTTCACACACACTTGCTGAGCATGAAGCTTTAACCGCTAAATATTGCAAGAAACTGTGTTCAGAATAACTCAAAACAGAGGTAGTATTCAATCAAATGTCTTGTTGACGCAGGCGTTTTTTGATATAATCTATGTCGTAATTGCGCGGCCATTTTGCCAAGATACATCGGCGGCAGTTACCCTGAGGCTGAAAGTAGGAAGTAAAAACAAGGTGGTCGAATGTCGACCTTCTTAAAAGTCAAGCTAAGATCCAGCCCTTGATAGCTTGCCATAATTGAAAAGCAAGCAGGAGCGCAGTATCCGTACTCACTCAAACACACTTAGCCAAAAGCTAAGTGGCATACAGGCAGAGAAAGTTAAAAAGCGTGCCAAGCGACGTTTTTTTGGTAAATCTAAAAAGCGGACCATTCGCATTAGTTTATTAGTTGCGAACGTATTATTATTGGCTGTTGTTGCTGGATTTGTAGTTAAAAGTCCAAGTACAAGCGGTGTTATTCGCCAAAGTAAAAGCGCCATTGTGGGTACCGACACCAGTGAGTCAAGCCCGCTCGACCAACTTTCTTCGGCCGATATTGCCGTGCATGTTGCCAGATTAGCAAAACTCGAAGAAACTACCTCAGTAGTAAATTATGCTGACACTGTAAATACTCAGCTAGTTATTACCCCGGCTGATGAAAAAGTTATCGCAAAACCACAAGTAGTAGCTACAGCTGCAAAAAGCCACAAAGATATTCGTCAGTATACAACCGTAGCCGGCGATACACTAGCTAGTATTGCTGCAAAATTTGGAGTAACAAGCGACAGTATACGATGGTCGAATAGCCTTACGTCAACAACTGTTGCTGTCGGTAAGGTGCTTTGGATTGCGCCAGTTAGTGACGGTATAGTTTATGAAGTAAAACAGGGTGATACACCTGATAGTCTGGCCACAAAATTCCGAGCCAATAAAGATCAGATAATTGCCTTTAACGATGCTTACCCCGAACTAGGTGGTTTAAAAGTTGGCACTAGGGTTGTAATACCAAATGGCACTGTACAATCGGCGGCAAGTACGGGGGCATATGGATACGGAGGCGGCTTTGCATGGGGTGGCTTCAGTGCGGTTTACAGTAGCAATGGTTATGATTACGGTTGGTGTACATGGTGGGCTGCCAAGCGACGTGCTGATATTGGTCGTCCGGTACCGTCTAATATGGGTAATGCCTGTAACTGGGTGCGTGCAGCCCAACTTGCCGGAATCCCAACAGGAGGCACACCAGCCTCGGGAGCTGTGATATTTACCAAGTCTGGTTGTTGGGGTCACGTTGGCTTTGTAGAAGAGGTTTTGGCCGACGGTTCAGCATGGGTAACCGATATGAATTCGCATGGCCAAATCTCGAAAGATAATCCTGCTCCGGCAGGTGGCTGGAACAGAGTTAGTTGGCGATTAGTCACACCAGATCAATTTGATCGATTTTACTTCATCTACTAAGCCAGTAATACTGGAAAAAAGTATAAAAATATGATATATTATTATCTTTAAAGAGATTATTTAATGTTTGTAGATAAAGCAGATGTAGTGTTTCAGGCTGGCGATGGTGGCGATGGAAAGATTAGTTTTCGACACGAAAAGTATGTCGATCGCGGTGGTCCTGATGGCGGAAATGGCGGAAATGGCGGTGATATATTTTTAGTGGGTAGTCTTAGTCAAAATACTTTAGCAACTTTTAGATACCAAAAATTATTAAAAGCTGAATTTGGAAAACCGGGTGACAAGTCAAATAAACATGGTAAAAGTGGAAAATCTCAAAAAATCCTTGTGCCACTCGGTACGGTTTTTGTAAATGAAAAATCAGAAATTTTGGCTGACGTTGTTAACAAAGATCAGGAAATATTAATTGCCCGCGGCGGCAAAGGTGGATTTGGAAATGCGCACTTCGTTTCATCTAAAAGGCAAGCACCACGAATTGCCGAAAAAGGCGAAAAAGGCGAATTAGTACACGGTACACTGGAACTAAAAATGATTGCAGATGTAGGCTTAGTTGGATTGCCAAATGCTGGAAAGTCGACACTATTATCTGTTATCAGTAATGCTCGTCCTGAAATAGCCAACTATCCATTCACTACGTTAAGGCCAAATTTGGGGGTTGTTGATATAGATAAAAATAATAGCATTTTAGTTGCCGATATTCCCGGATTGATTGAAGGCGCCAGCCAAGGTAAAGGTTTGGGCGACGAATTTTTAAGACATGTTGAACGGACGGCCGTGATAATTCACATAATTGATGCTTATCAATCAGATTTAAAGGCAGCATACCATACCATCCAAGCCGAACTAGCGGCTTATAAAATCAATCTTTCTAAAAAACCGCAGATAGTTGTTATCAATAAAATCGATGGCCTTGATGAAGACATTGTTGCCGACAGAATTGATGAATTAAGAAAATTAATGCCTGCTAAAACTAAAATAATGGCCATATCAGCACAAGCCAAAATGGGACTCGAACAATTAAAATTTGCAGTCCAAAAAATTGTAAATTCAGAGCGCACCAAGATTAATAAAAAAGCCATCAAGACTCTCAAGGTCATTCAACTAGATCCCGACGAGCGCACTTGGAAAGTTACAAAGCAAGGTAAAAACTTTATTATTACTGGCAGAAAAATTGAACGCTTTGCGGAGCGTACAAATTTTGAAAGCGACCACTCGATTGAACGATTGCGCGACATCATGAAGAAAATGGGTATAATTCGTGAGCTAAATCGCCAAAAAGCAATCTCAGGTACGGAAATATTTATTGGCGGTAAGGGAAGTATCGAATTTTAAAAAATAATTAATTTCATTTTTAACTAAAAGGTGTCGCATAATATTTTTTGAGGCATAACATGGCAACACAATCATTTTTCTTTTACGATCTTGAAACCAGTGGCTTTAATCCCCGCGAAGCTCGAATTATGCAATTCGCAGGTCAAAGAACATCGCTAGATCTAGATTTGATTAATGAGCCAGTAAACCTATTAATAAAGATTACCGCTGACGTTCTGCCTGACCCGGACGCTATTTTATTAACTGGCATTACGCCACAGAAAACTTTGTCCGAGGGGATTACTGAAGCCGAATTCTTAAAACTATTTCACGAACAAATAGCGTTGCCCGGGACAATTTTTGTTGGTTATAATTCGATACGTTTTGACGATGAATTTATGCGCTATTTGCATTATCGAAATTTTTATGATCCTTACGAATGGCAATATACTGACAGTAAAAGCAAATGGGACTTATTAGATGTAATGAGAATGGCCAGGGCATTACGCCCCGAAGGTATGCAATGGCCATTTGACAGCAATGGAAAGCCTTCGAATCGACTAGAATTACTCAGTGTAATTAATAAAATAGGCCATAAAAATGCTCATGATGCATTAGCTGATGTAATTGCTTTGATTGAATTAACAAAAAAATTTAAAAAAGTTCAGCCAAAATTGTTCAGCTATCTTTTGGGTATGAGAGATAAAACTGCAATTGAAACATTTATAAATAATTCGAAAACTTTTTTATACAGTTCTGGAAAATATCCTGGTGAATTCCAAAAAACTACTATCGTAACTGCAGTATCACCTCATCCAACAAGGCAGGCGGTCCTTGTATACGATCTTAGATATGACCCTCGGCCATTTATTAACATGACCGCAGATCAACTTGCCGAGTCCTGGAAATTAAAATACGATGACCCAAAGCGGCTACCGGTTAAAACTATGCAATTTAATCGCTGTCCGGCAGTCGCGCCAATTGGCGTGCTAGACCAATCAGCCCAAGATAGAATAAAAATAGACCTAATTTTGACTGAGACATATTATAAAATGATTGCCGAACATCCTAAATTCGCTAAAAATCTAAGTCAAGCTATAGAAATTCTAGATAAAGCTCAACAGTCACAATTTGTTAGCACAGAATCAGATGTCGATTCAAAAATGTACGAAGGGTTTTTTAGTCGATCCGACAAATATGCCATGTCGGCGGTACGAGCAGCCGATGAGACAGAGATAGCAAGTATATCGCCAACATTTGAAGATAGTCGACTAGATGCTTTACTTACTTTATATAAAGCTAGAAATTATTCTAAGAGTTTAAACGATGAAGAACGAAAAAGCTGGGATCGTCACATCGAACGTAAACTCTTGACTGGTGATGACAATTCCAGGGCAGGGCAATTTTTCAAGCGTATATCAGAATTAGATTTAGATCCAAAAACAACTGATTCTATGAGATATCTTTTACAGGAATTACAATTATATGCTGAAAGCATATTGCCCTAAAGGGAATTTAATTAAATATTAAATTGTAATTTCACTAAAATTTTGTATTGAAATTTGGAGTGGTTTACGTCTATATGCTCGACGAACATTTATTTCTAGACTAATAAATAAAGTTGCAAACAGAACTAGTGACCACCAGAAAGTAATTTCAAACTGAGTTCCGGGTATCCGGCCTAAAACTATCAACTCCAACATGTCTACTCCTAAGTTGAAGCAGATTATAATATAAATTAGGAATTAAAGCAATTGTATTTGTAAAAATACTAATGTTTCGAATTAAAAATCGATATTTTTTTATAACGTCGGCGATTGTATAAGAGTACCGTTAATGCTAAAATTATTGCTGAAAAACCAAAAATTCGTAGGTATGCGTCAAAATAAATTAGCAACCATAACCCAACTGTTAATAAACATATACCAAATACGTCCAAAAGTGTCATAACCCAAGGGTTAGCGACAAATATTTTTTCAACCACTGCTTTTCCTTCGGTTCGGAAACGTTTTAAAATTCGCTTGGCCCAATGATGGTTTATAGACAGAATACTAAGCCCTGCAATAAAAACTGGAAATGCCCCTGGTCCGGGAACAGGTAAAAGCAGTAATGAACAAAAAAGAAGTAATATACCAAGAATATCTAATAAAATTTGTTTTGTACGCCGACGAATAACATCCACATTTAAAGTTTACCCTTTTAAGGACTTATACACTAGTAAATAAGCTGATTTTAATGTATAATTTCGTGCTTAAATGAGTGATAATATTAGAGTTCAAGGTGCCCGCGAGCACAACCTAAAAAACATTACCGTCGAATTGCCGCGTAATAAATTAGTCGTAATTACTGGCCTTAGCGGTTCGGGTAAATCAAGCTTGGCTTTTGATACGATTTATGCCGAGGGACAACGTCGCTATGTTGAATCATTAAGCGCCTATGCTCGGCAATTTTTAGGACTAATGGAAAAACCGGACGTAGACCAAATTGATGGTCTAAGTCCAGCTATAAGTATTGATCAAAAATCAACAAGTCGAAATCCACGTAGCACGGTTGCAACAGTTACAGAAATATATGATTACTTAAGGTTATTATACGCACGTATAGGAACACCTCATTGCCCAATTTGTGCCAAGCCAGTCACAAGGCAAACATCTGCGGCAATTGTGGATCAGATAGGTTCATTATTTAATGGTAAAAAATTAATGATTTTAGCGCCGGTTGTGATAGATAAAAAGGGTGCTTATGAGCATATTCCAGAACAATATATGCGTGTTGGTTATGTCAGGGCAAGGGTAGACGGGGTTATTTATGCTCTAGACGAATTTCCGTCTCTCGATAAAAACTATAAACATATCATAGAGATTGTGATAGATAGACTTGTTGCCAGTGAAGACCAAAGGGGTAGACTTGCACAGTCAGTAGAACAGGGATTAGAGTTGGCCGATGGTCGTTTAACAGTTCTAAACGCCGACGACAACCAAAACTCTAGTTTTAGTTTACTTTATGCTTGTGAAGATCACCCCGATGTACAAATACCCGAGCTTGAACCCAGAACTTTTAGTTTCAACAGCCCGCATGGTGCTTGCTCGACATGCACCGGCTTGGGTTCTAGGTTAGAGGTCGATCCAGAACTGGTGATTCCAAACGGTCGTCTAACCATTGCCGAAGGAGCCATCAGGCCATTTAACCGGATAAACGCCGATGCTTGGTATTCTAAAAAAATGCAAGCTGTGGCTGAAGCTCACGGATTCAGTTTGCACGTTCCGACTGCCGAGCTTAAAAGCAGCGACCTTGAAAAATTACTTTACGGAACTGGCAGTCAAAAATACAAAGTTGCTCTGGGTAGCGGAAGATATTTCGATACAACCTACGAAGGCGTGATTCCTAACCTAGAACGTCGCCATAAAGAAACAGAAAGTGATTTCATGCGTCGCGACATCGAAAGGTTCATGCGTGAAAAACCATGCCATACATGTGGTGGAAAACGGCTCCGTCCTGAAGTATTGGCAGTTACTGTGGCCGAAAAATCAATAATGGACATTTGCCAACTTTCAATTGACGACGCTTTGTCGTTTTTTAAAACTCTAAAACTTGACACCAAGCAACTTCAGATTGCTCACCAAATTATAAAGGAAATTTTAGCCCGGTTAACTTTCATGCAAAACGTAGGGCTAAATTACCTAAATTTACTTCGCAGTGCCGTGACGCTTTCGGGCGGCGAAGCGCAACGAATTCGCCTAGCAACACAAATTGGTTCTGGATTACAAGGGGTTTTATATGTACTTGACGAGCCTAGTATTGGATTGCACCAGCGCGATAATGCTAGATTGATCACAACTCTCAAGCATCTTCGTGATCTTGGGAATACTGTTTTAGTTGTTGAACACGATGAGGAAACTATCCGAACAGCCGATTATCTTTTAGATATCGGACCAGGTGCGGGGATTCACGGCGGCCACGTTATAGCCGAAGGCACTCCTGATGATGTGGCTAAAAATAAAAAAAGTATTACTGGCCAATATTTACGTGGCGAAAAAAATATTTCCGTTCCTAAAAAGCTACGAAATGGCAATGATAAACGACTAGTTATAAAGGGCGCCCGCGAAAATAATCTTAAGAATATAAATGTCTGTATTCCGCTTGGAAAATTAGTAGTAGTCAGTGGTGTTTCGGGGTCGGGTAAATCAAGCCTGATCAATGACATATTAGCCAAAGAACTTTCTGCCCGCTTAATGCGTAGCCAAGAGATTCCGGGTAGCCATGATGAAATTGAAGGCATTAAACTGCTAGATAAAGTTATCAATATTGATCAGTCACCAATTGGTCGAACACCCCGCAGCAACCCAGCCACTTACACTGGATTATTTACACCGATACGTGAGTTATTTGCCGCTGTTCCCGAAGCTAAAATTCGTGGCTACGGGCCCGGTAGATTCAGCTTTAACGTACGCGGTGGCCGCTGTGAAAATTGTAGCGGTGACGGAATAATTAAAATCGAGATGCATTTTTTACCAGATGTTTATGTGTCTTGCGAAGTTTGTAAAGGTAAACGTTACAATCGTGAAGCATTAGAAATTCACTACAAAGGTAAATCCATCAGTGACATTTTGGCGATGACCTGCGAACAAGCCTTGGGCTTTTTCGAAAATATTCCGTCGATCGCTCGAAAACTACAAACAATGGTTGATGTTGGTTTGGGTTATATTTCGTTGGGGCAATCGGCCACGACCCTATCTGGTGGTGAAGCCCAGCGTGTAAAATTGGCTACTGAACTATCTCGTCGCCCTACTGGCCGAACACTTTATATTCTGGACGAACCAACTACTGGGTTGCATATTGATGATGTAAAAAAATTACTTGGTGTTTTACATGCTTTGGTAGATGGTGGCAATAGCATGATTGTTATCGAGCACAACCTCGACGTAATTAAAAATGCCGACTGGATTATAGACATGGGCCCAGAAGGCGGGGAGGGCGGAGGATTAGTAGTGGCTGAAGGGACCCCTAGTATTGTCGCTAAAAATCCAAAATCGTACACCGGCCATTATCTAAGGAATTTATTATGATAACTAACCCAACGGATCATGACGCAATGGGTCGCATGATAGATACACTTCATAATATGGAAAGATATTTAGATGGATGTCGCAAAAAAGGTTTATCTGATGAGGATATTGCATTAACAACAAGATTTGGCGAATTAAGTTTAGCGGCTCAAGTTGCCGAAAACGAATGGTGTGGCCATACTCCGCTACCCGAAGTTTACCTAAATCTCGGCCTGGCTACATCCGATTACGTAGATGTCAATTTCGCCTAGCCACGTAGAGTAATTCGCATCCACCAGCGACGTAAAGAATCGCTAATACTCTTTCTAATTTTGCCGTCTTTAAATAAATGATAGATGGTCGGGCCAAAAGTAAATGTCGTGGCTACAATTAAAACAGGAAATACGTATGTCTCGATATTTGGGATTTTACTACCCAGGAAATAACCGGCTAATGTTACGCCAGCACCCCAAAGTAGCGCCCCGACAATGTTATAAGCAAAAAATTTCTGTCTAGACATATTGCCGACACCTGCTACCATAGGCGCAAAGGTGCGCACGACTGGCACGAAGCGCGCTAGAATAATGGTTTTACCTCCGTGTTTTTCGTAAAAATTCTCAGCTTTAGTAATGTTTTCGTGTCTAAAAAATACACCGTCTTTCTTTTTAAAAATTCGTTTTCCAGTTCTTTTGCCTATCGAATATCCAACGTTATCGCCAACTATTGCTGCAAGTACTATCGAAAATATTAACCAAATTATAGAAAATTTGCCTTGTGCAGCAAAAAATCCGGCTGTAAAAAGTAAGGTATCACCCGGTAGGAAGAACCCAATTAAAAGTCCCGACTCGGCAAAGACGATTAGGGATATAAGTAAAACACCACCACTTTCTATTAATTTGTCGACATGCAAAAAATCCATGTGACAAAAGTGTATCGCGCTTTACCCCTTCACGTCCAGGCTTTAATCTGTTATAATTACCACTAACGATAAAAATATTTCGGAGGATCCATGTCAAGTAAAGACATAAACGTTACATTAGAAGATCGATCTGTGCTCGGTAAAGGCCTCAAGAGTTTGCGCGCCAGTGGAAAATTGCCCGCGGTGGTTCATGACCATGGCCAACCATCACTGCACGTTATGGGTGATTCACGGGCTCTCGACGCTGTATATGCCGAAGCTGGCAAACATCATCCAGTCCAAGTAACTGTTGGTAAAAAAGAATTTCTAACTATTATTAAAGATGTAGACACTGACCCAGTCAAAAACCGTATGCGACATTTGGTGTTTCAGGCAATCAAGCAAGATGAAAAAGTTGAAACCGAGGTGCCGGTGCACTTGATTGGAGAAATTCCAGCCGAAAAGCAAGGACTTATGGTAATTCGTCAACTTGACCACGTAGAAATCGAAGCGCTACCTAAAGATTTAATTGATAGTTTGGATGTAGACGCTAGCGGATTGGCAGAAATTGGTGATCATATAACAGTTGCTGATATAGTTGTGCCTGCTAACGTTACAATTTTGACTGAGATTAATCATCCTATTGCCACTGTTGAAGAAACTAAAGCCCAGGAATCCGAGGAAGCAGTTAGCGAAGAAGACGAAGCTGCTGCCGTTGCTGCCGCAACTGGCCAAGACGAAGAGGGCGCAGATGCGCCTGCCGAACCTAAAGAATGAATTAATCCTCTAAAAAGCCGCCAGATTGGTGCGACCAAAGCTTGGCGTACAGACCGTTCTTTTTCTTTACTAAATCGGCGTGCCGGCCTTCCTCGACTATTTTACCTTTATCTAGTACCACAATGCGATCCATATGCTGAATAGTGCTAAGGCGATGTGCAATAACAATTGCCGTTCGATCTTCCATTAATTTCCACAGAGCAGCCTGAATTAGCTTTTCACTTTCACTATCTAGAGCGCTAGTTGCTTCGTCCAATACCAAAATTGGAGCGTCTTTAATCATGGCGCGGGCAATGGCCACCCTTTGTCTTTGGCCTCCAGAAAGTTTAACGCCACGCTCACCTACTAGGGTGTCGTAGCCGTCTGGTAATTGTTGGATGAATTCATCGGCATATGCTTTTTTTGCAGCAGAGATTATTTCATTTTTACTAGCGTTAAGTTTACCATACGCAATATTTTCGGCTAGTGATCGATGGAATAAAAGTGGTTCTTGTGGTACATAGGTTATATGCTTTCGCACATCGGATTGCGCTGATTTATTTATGTCTTGACCGTCGATGGTAATTGAACCATCTTGAATGTCCATAAAACGTAACAGTAATTTAGTGATAGTGGTCTTACCGCCTCCACTTGGGCCAACCAGGCCGATTTTTTCTCCGGGCTTAATATTTAAATCAAGCTTATTAAATAAGGCATTGTCGTGGCCAGCTTCTTTATACCAAAAAGTTACACCATCAAACTTGACCAAGCCTTTATCTACATTAAGTACAGTTGGGTTTTCTGGATCAGATACCTCCGGTTTAATCTGTAAAATATTTGTCATGTCACTTGCATCACCAAAAACTCGGGTAAATGCACGAAATGTGTTATTCAAATCCCATAACCTTCGCATTATGCCTATGGTGTAGGTGAGTGACAAATAAATAACACCTACATTAATGTTTCCCGATAGTGCCAATAAAACAGACACGATAATAGACATCAAGTTTATGCTTCTTTGCAAAGCACCGCTTACTAATTCTTGTCGCATGGCTATGCGCATCGTGTTTATGGAATTTTGATGCACTTCATTAGTGCGTGCTGCCATTCGCTTATTTTCCAATTGCTCATTGGAAAATGATTTGACTGCCACAATGTTTGAGATAGCGTCAGCTAATTGTCCGGTCCTTTTAGTTTCGGATTCTGCCCAAGCAACATTATATGGAAGTTGTCGTTTTCTAAAATGCCAAACTACAGGTATGTAAATTAAGGCAATTAACCATATACCGATCACCACAGGTAGTGCTGATGGCGCTAAAATTACAGACGTAAGTATTATTGCAACAAATAATTTAAAAACATTCCAAGTTAAAGGGTCGGTCAATCTTTCGAAGGATCCAACAAACTTATTGGTTTGATTCACCAGTGATCCTGCGAATCGATCTGAGAAAAATCGATAACTCATTTTTTGTAAATGATCGAATACAGTCATATTCAAGTCGCGCATTATCATATCTTGTGTGCGCCAAAAGACCGGAACTACTATTCTGTTCCAAATCAAATGGCCAAATAATTCAAGAAACATTATTAAAATTAATGGTTTCCAAACCACATTTGCAGCTAAATTTTGGGTGTTTCCTCTGGCAATATCGGTAATGATATTACTTACCAAAATAGCTTGTAAAAAATCTTCACCAAATTGCGCAACTACCATGGACGGATATATTATCCAAAGTTGTCTTTTATATCGTTTGGTGTGCTGCCAATAAATGGCTAATGTTTGAGAGGTGGTATGTTTATTCATGTCGCGAACAGCCTCCTAAAACTGTCGCAAAAATAAATTTATTAAAAAAGAGTACGTTTTGACTGGAAATTGGCGAGAGTTTACGCCGTCGGGCGACACGCACTTGTAGAAGAGGTTGCTAAGTACATTCTGGGTCGCCCTTTCCGTTCAATAATATTAGTACTTCATTGTAGCACAAGCATCAAATAACTTCAAAACAGGGGTAAACATGATATAATTTTTAAACTGATGGAAAAGATAATTTTATATTACAAGTTTGTGCCACTAGCTGACCCAGAGTCGGTAATGCACTGGCAGAGGCAGTTGTGCGAACGCCACGAATTAAAAGGTCGAATTATTATTTCGAAACAAGGCATTAACGGTACGATTGGGGGGAACATTGAAAGTCTTAAAGCTTACAAAAAACAAATGAACTTGCACCCAAGCTTCAAATCGATTCCTTATAAGTGGAGTGACGGAAAAGCAGATGATTTCCCGCGACTTAGCATTCGGGTACGTGACGAGCTAGTTACTTTTATGGCGCCAAATGATATAAAAGTAACAACTAAAGGTGTTGTTGGAGGTGGCAAGCACATTAAGCCCAGTGCTTTACACGACTTAGTCGCCAAAAAAGGGAGTGATGTAGTTTTTGTAGACGGTCGAAATGAGTATGAAGCAAAGATAGGAAAATTTAAAAACGCGGTAGTGCCCAATACCCGAACTACGCGTGATTTTATTAATGAGCTCAATACCTCCAAAATGCAATCGCTTAAAAATAAAACTTTAGTCACCTATTGTACGGGTGGGATTCGCTGCGAAATACTTACGGCCCTCATGAAAGATAAGGGTTTTAAAGATGTCTATCAAATAGATGGTGGAATTGTTAAATATGGCGAAAAATATAAAGACGATGGCCTGTGGGAAGGTAAGCTTTATGTTTTTGATAAGCGAATGACAGTTAGCTTTAGCGACAAAGCAAAAGATATTGGTAAATGCAGCTTGTGCGGTCAAAAAACAAGTAATTTTATCAATTGCGGCGACGTTAGCTGTAATGACTTAATTTTGGCCTGCCTAGATTGTGCTAAAAAGTCCAGATTTTGCAAAACACACAACGTGATTATTTCGGATAACCTAGTTTAAAGTAATTGACAAGACTGCATGTAATCTGTTATAATTTGATTTCCGGCTAATTTTAAGCCACTTAATTTTGTACTTTAAAAGCTAATCTTCAGGGACACGAATTTTTTCGAACCTAAAAAATCTCCAGCGCCGAGATACGGTGCAACGGAGAGGAGGAACCATGAACCGTCGTTCTGGGGCGCTCTTATTGTTAGTCGCCTTTTTGGTGACTTGCTCGGTGAGTGCAGCCCTCGTGATCGATGTCTTCTTTGAAAAGCCCGAGCCGCACCAGAAGCTGATGCTTCAGGGAATGATCGGTGGCGCATGCGTCATCATCATGATCATCCTGATCACTGGCATCTGTAGTCTGCTTGGAATTTCGTTGAAGCGCGATCACGACTAATCGACGGAGACGGGCGGAGTATGCCAGTCTTTCAGGGGTCTCCTTAAATCGAATCGGGCGGTGGCAGCGCTGTTATTCCCTACCCGGGTTAAAAGTGCTGCCATTCAGGGCGGAGGGATGATGGAAGCTGGTCGCGCGAGCATCAGATGCGAAGGTGAAAACACCTACCGCGTCGTTTGCTGCGACTATCCCATCCCTCCGCCCCCTCCTTTAAAAATTCGTGTCTCAATTACCCTGAAGAATAGCTTTTTATAAAGCAGAAAAACATCTCGTATACTGTTAGATGTGAATAATATACTTCAAACTAAGCTTAAACAATTGCCTGCCACTCCTGGAGTTTATTTTCACAAAAATAAATCAGGCCAGATTATATATGTGGGAAAAGCGGCGGTGCTTAAAAATCGCGTGCGTCAATATTTTCATAAATCGCGCAGCCGCGACCCAAAAACCGAAGCTTTAGTAAACGAAATTTCGGACACCGACTGGGTCGAAGTCGACACCGAATTAGACGCATTATTCTTAGAGGCCGAGATGGTCAGGCGATATTTGCCTCGATATAACATCTTACTTCGTGACGACAAAAGCCTCACCTATATTCGGATAGATTACAATAGTGATTATCCAACTGTTTCAACTACTCGTCGACCACTTGATGATGGAGCAAAATATTTTGGCCCGTACCTTAGCGTGCAAAATGTGCGCACAGCATTAAAATATTTACGTCGAGCATTTCCATATGCAACAAGTAAAATGCCAAACCAAAAACGTGCAACCTTGCATTATCATTTAGGTCTTGATCCTGGACTGGAAAGCGGAAGGACCAGTCTAAAAGATTACAGATCGAATTTGCGAAAACTTATAAGTTATATAAAAGGCAACCGTACAAAAATTATTCATCAAATTGAACGGGATATGAAACTAGCCGCAAAAACAAAAGATTTTGAGCAAGCCGCTCGATATCGCAACCAGCTATTTGCGCTGAAAAATCTCACCAAACAAATCGTATTTAGCGACAAAGAATACCAAGATATTTCAAAAGACCATGCTCTTACTGAGCTTGTGGATTTACTGCGATTGCCGGTGTCACCACGTCGTATAGAAGGTTACGATATTTCTCATCAACAAGGTACCGATGTGGTGGCTAGCATGGTTGTCTTTACGCATGGCGTAAGCGATAAAGCTCAATATCGAAAATTCAAAACCAAGACTGATAAAAATAACGACTTTTACAATATGCATGAAACAATTCGCCGTCGTCTGTCAGAAAAAAATATTAAATCGTGGGGATTACCTCAATTAGTTCTTGTCGATGGTGGTAAAGGTCAGCTCGACATTGCCACACGTGCTCGCGACGAGGCGGGGCTTGGTAATTTGATTTTCATTGGCATCGCTAAACGCGAAGAACAAATTGTTATTCATAAAACCAAGTCGCATACAGATCTAAATATTGACGTAGTTCAAAAACTCGGAGGGTATATTACCGAGTCAGAAGATTATTTGCTCGTAAATCTGCCGCAAAGCACCAATGTAGTTAAGTTGTTGCAGCGAATCCGTGACGAATCACATCGCTTTGCAGTAAGCTATCACTTGGTGCTAAAAACCAACCGCCAAACAAAAAGTTTACTTGATGATATACCGACCATTGGCCCGGCAACGCGTAAAAAACTAATAAAAACTTTTGGCAGCACGCGGGGTGTAGCCCAAGCTCGCCAAGATGAGCTTATTAAACTTCTCGGCAAGAACAAAGCTACAATTCTGAAGCAATACATCCGAACCAAAAAATAGTATCTTACTTTTACGTAAAATCCGAAATATGTGGCGTACAATTATAATAACCTATAGTGGATTATAGTTGTATGGATCGTCTGACAGAGTTGTTGAGTGAAATAATACAAACTTATCGGCCAAAAAAGATAAGAAGTATCCAGCAACACTTATTTGACTATTAATAATACTAATATTGCGAAACTGAAGTGCGAATAATTATAATTTTTGCTTGCTCGGGACTTTCATTTTCTGGCACCGGTATACTCACCGGCTTTACCCTTAATTCTATACTTTTTAAGGTTGAACTAGCTGTTGATCGCGACACCTCTAAACATTTACTTGATGTTTTTCTTGTTCCGCTAGAATACGGCTCTTGATTTAATTCGACAGTCTGAGATGTCAAAACTCTACGTCCAGATCCGTTATTGTATGTAACATCAAACAATACTTTATTTTTACCCCAAGGATTGTTGCTAACATATGCAAAACAGAAGATATAATAGTTGATACCCGGTGATAAACTGTAATTTTTGTATGGGCCGTACCACATATATCTACCGTTTATGTCTCCACTATGAACCAACCAAGATCTTAATGACCCTATATCGAAATTTTGAGTCGCTAATACTCTGCCGGTAGAATGTCGTATTCCATCGCTACTCTGATAGTAATAAAAAGTATTAGTGATGGCGAAACTTTTGTAGGCAAAATATCCGCCACCGGCCAAAGCAAAAATAAGTGCAAAAAGTGCCATACCGCCCTTTGGTGAACGCGGGTTAAAAATACTAAAGAGTTTACTAATACGCTTTTTGTTATTTTTTGAGGTTATTTTAGAACTCGATCTTTTAGATGCCATATTACTAAAGTCCCATATTACATAGTAAATAGTATTAGCGTTTTCACTATAATGTCAAGCGAATCTGCTATACTGGTAGTCTTATGAGTTCGAGGTTTGGGCCCGACTTTTTTCGGCGCAACCGTGAGCGTTTGGTGACTTTATTTGCAGGTACAGCACCAATTGTCTTAACGGCCAATGGTCGGCTGCAGCAAGCAGGTTCAGAACCATATCCATTTGAACAAGATGGATCTTTTTGGTATTTTACAGGGCTTGATCAGCCCGATTTTGTTTTAGTTTTAGACAAAGGTAAAGAATTTATTATTTTGCCAAAACAAAGCGATTATTTAAACCTGTTCGAGGGTGGTCAAAGTTTAGAAAACTTACAGAACTACTCTGGTATTGCAGACATCCTAGACTGGCGAGAAGGCAATAAGCGACTCGAAGCTAGGCTAAAGAGGGTAAAACACGTGGCTACCATTGCACCTGCCCCAGCGTTTGTAGAGGTATATGGTATGTATGCAAACCCGTCTAGAGCCGCGTTGGTAGATCGTATGAAAAGTGTTAATTCTAGCCTAGAAATTTTAGATCTTAAAACCCATGTGGCAAAACTACGCATGGTAAAACAGCCCGAAGAACTTACCCAACTGCGCCAAGCCATTAAGATTACCTATAAGTCACTACAGCGGGTTACGGGCATAAAAATCTCTAAATTTTCGACGACTTTTGAAATAGAAACCGAGCTTTTACGTCAATTTCGAAGTCGTGGTGCTGATGGTGAAGCCTTCGAAAGTGTGATAATTTCGGGCACCGACACCTGCGTAATTCACGGCCATGCCTCTAAAAAACCAATTACTAGCCGTGGTGCTTTCTTGCTGGATGTTGGTGCTCGTGTAAATAAATACTGTGCAGATGTAAGCCGCACTTATTTTTTGGGTGGTGCCGCAAAGCGCCATCGCCAAGTACATACTGCAGTTATAGAAGTTTATGATTATGCTAAATCGCTGCTAAAGCCAGGAGTAGTAATCAGAACATACGAAAAAGAAGTTGAGCAGTATATGGGCGAAAAATTGCGAGAACTAGGGCTTATCAAATCACTAGAGCGCGAAAATATTCGTAAATACTTCCCGCATGCTACATCGCACTTTTTGGGTATTGATGTACACGACGCCGGTGATTACGATAGCCCAATATCTAAGAATGTTACCTTAACGATCGAACCGGGAATTTACATCCCAGAAGAAGGTTTTGGCGTACGAATTGAAGACGATTTTATTATTACCGATAATTCTTGCCAGCTTTTAGTCGATGGCTTGCCGCTAACGCTAGACTAGCTTACAATAGAGCTAATTCATGAGAGGTCCCGTTTCACGTTTTTTAGTTCGTTGGTTTGTTAGTAGTCTTGGGCTTTGGATTGCTGCCGGTTTGTTTAGTAATATCACATACGAGCGAGAGCCAGGTGTTATAACTATTGCTGGACTTATTTTGGCTTTAGTCAACACAGTTATAAAACCAATAGTTGTAATATTATCATTGCCAGCAATTTTGTTCAGTTTAGGGCTATTCATGATTGTAGTAAACGGACTAATGGTATTGCTTGTTAGCTGGCTTTATGAACCACTGCAAGTTTCAAGTTTTACATCAGCCATACTTGCCGGCATGGTGATAGGACTGGTAAACTATTTGGTGACTACTATCTTAGATGACCGAAAGAGGTAAAATTTTGAACGTAGCAAATTATGTAACTATTATTTCTGGCGCAATTGTAATTGTTTTGATTCTGCTTCAGACCCGAGGAGCCAGTTTAGGTGCTGGCCTTGGGGGTGGTGGCGAGGTAAACACCGTGCGTCGTGGGTCAGACAAAACTGTACATCAGTTGACAATTATTGTGGCTTTTGTATTTTGTGCATCGATAATTTTGGGTGTTATTTAGTATTCGGGCCTTGATGAGGGGGTGATAAATTGTTTGATCGCGCTACCAGGCTACGTATTCGACGAAGTTTTAAACGCAGTCGTCGCCAAGTAGAAGATATCGGTTATCAAGCCGAAGAACAACTTGAAAGGCATGTAATACGCCGAATTAATAAGTTTGGTTCGGTGTGGCGGTTTGTAGCTAGTTGGTTAATCTTGTGTGGCCTGGCTATAACTTTGGGCGTATATCAAATACGTGGTTTGTCTGTCTACTATCAAACCACTCAGCCAATCTCTGGTGGAACTTTTACAGAGGGTATCATCGGAACGTTTACCAACGTAAACCCGCTTTATGCGGCTGGTGCCGTAGATACCAGTGTTTCGCGTTTGGTTTTTTCGGGACTACTAAGATACGATCAAAAAAACCGTCTTGCTGGTGATTTAGCCGAAGGCTGGAAAGCTGACGAATCGGGGCGTATATATACGGTAACGCTACGGGATAAACTTCGTTGGCATGACGGCCAGCCGCTAACTAGCGACGACGTGTTGTTTACTTATCAAACAATTCAAAATCCGGACGCAAAATCACCCCTACTATCAAGCTGGGCGGGCATTAAAGTAGAGGCTATCTCGGCCAGGGAAATTCGATTTAGCTTACCGAACGGATTGGCTTCGTTTCCTTATAGCTTAACCACCGGTATTGTGCCCAAACATAAACTTAAAAATATTCCAGTTGCCGAACTCAGATCAATCAGGTTCAACACTGCCGACCCTATTGGGGCTGGGCCGTATAAATGGGAGGCAATCGAAGTAGTTGGCGACAACGCCGCCGAACGAGAAGAGCGAATTGCGCTTTTGCCAAACGAATATTACCAACTGGGTAAACCTAAACTGCAAAGATTCGTAGTCCGTACATTCCGTGAAGAAAAAAAATTGCTTGAGGCTTTTGAATCCCGCGAATTAACGGCGATGGCAGGTTTAGAATCGGTTCCCGATAACATCGAAAATCAAACAGGTGTTATAACCCATAGTATTACTACGACTAACCAAGTGAATGTGTTTTTACGATTAAGCAGTGGACCGTTGGCCGACGTTAAAGTTCGTCAGGCACTCACCATGGCAACATCTTTAGGTGAAGTTGTGGCAGATTTAGGTTATCCGGTTGTAACGTCTCGCTCACCCTTGCTTGATGGTCAGCCTGGCTACGATAGAACATTATTACAGCTCAGTTTTGATCAAGTCGCTGCTAATAAATTACTAGATGAAGCCGGCTGGACAAAAGGTGCTGATGGAATAAGAACAAAAGACAATCAGAAACTACAGTTTAAATTATTCTCTCAAAGTACCAGCGACTACCGTGCCATAGCAGCCAAATTACAGCAACAGTGGTCAAAAATTGGCGCAGACGCTGGTGTCGAACTTCAAGAAGATGCTGATCTACAAAACACCATCACCTACCACACCTATGATGCACTTTTGTACGGCATTTCAATTGGTGTTGACCCTGACGTATTTGTATATTGGCACAGTTCGCAGGCCGACCCACGCCTAACTAGTCGAACGAATTTTTCCGAATACAAATCTACCGTAGCCGACAAAGCACTCGAAGAAGGCCGTACCCGTACCCAAGCACAACTTCGGGCTATAAAATATCGACCGTTTTTAGAGGCCTGGCGGCAAGATGCCCCGGCAATATCACTTTATCAACCTAGGCTAATTTGGGTTTCGCGCGGCGAAGTACATCAATTTAATTTGCAAGTAATCAATGGGGCCTCGGATCGCTACAATAATGTTCATAACTGGATGATCCGCGAAGCCAAAGTCACCAACCAAAACTAACTATTTCACTAAGAACTTGGCCTATCTCTAAAATTGTTGCATAAACATAGCTGGTACTTGTTGCCAGTTAATAAGACTTATGTCTTTTCCCGAAAGGTATTGCCTAATGTTTGAGTCAATGAGTGACGCAAGTTCTTGCTCTCTATCCGCTGTTTCAGCCGTGTGCGATTGTGTCGATGTCTCGCTGGACTGAGTCCAATGTGTTCAACAACGAGTCTAGCCGCATCGAGTCTACCTTCTGCCTCGCCTCGATTTGAGACAGGTGCTCAAGTATAAGCTTGAGCCTTTCATCGAGATCACCCGACGGTACGATACTTGGTGACTGTTCTGCCATTTCTGTTGACATTGTAACATGGACTGCCAATTTCCGATTCGTACGGATATTCCTAAACCTGCCCGGGTATGCCTTGAATCCGCCCTCCCGCCGATACCGGCGCCAGGTTCCTCGATTCCATCATAGCTACTTGTAGCTACGCGGCCTTGTCTTGGTTGTACGCGTCGTGGACGGTTGGCCAGTCCGGTCCGTAGAGCTCTTCGAGCGACTCACGCCCGAAGTCGGCCCAACGTGCCCGATCACTGTCGACGGCCAGATGGACGATGGCTTTAGGAGGCCGCTGCTTGCCACTGGTCGCGATTGTTCCCGAACTATCACGGAACCTGAGCGCCCCAACTTTTCGAGAGTCCTGCGTTCGTCGGGCCAGCGCTCTGAGACACATTTCTTAAGATCCCAAGTCTTTGGCTCGCCGTCGATACGCTCAAACCGATTGTTGGGCAAGCGGTACCGGTAGTCGATGCCGTCGCGTGTGAACTCGGCCTGAAGGAGATAGACCCAGGCAATGTGCATGTGGACTAGAAAGCCTTCGAGGCGGCGAGGTTGTCGAGGCTGGTTGTACAGATCAACCGCAAGCAGCCCTTCGTCCCGCGCGCCCTCAAGCATCACACGCCATCGTGCCTTCATGTTGCTAATTATCTCACAGCGCGCTCAGCCAGCGATCGGACTCGAACCCAGAACAGGGGTAGGACGCATGTTGTCGATCCCACAGCAAACAACATGATGTGACTTGAACCCACCGAACAGATGAGAAATCGTTGCAAGAAATGCAACGGGCTAAGAAGATGGGTTTGAAGATTCGTCTGATAACAGGGGGGAAATGAGAATGATTCTCAGTCTGGTGGGGATGAGAGGACTTGAACCTCCACGCTCTTGCGAGCACTAGCTCCTGAAGCTAGCGCGTCTACCAATTCCGCCACATCCCCAAATATCTATCGTCCACCATTCGCTGTACAGCGAACCGCCACATCCCCACGTAAGCGTTAATGTAGCAGAATTAATCGTTAACGTACAGAGGTAATATACAATCGCTGAAGATGTTATTTTGTGATATTATTAGATTCGTAAATGACTATGCTAATGTTTAATCGACAGATTTTTGATTGAATGAATAAAGTTGCGCATTATCTACAAGAACACCTTATAGGCGAAGTAATGTTGGGCAGTGATGCCCGAAATTATTTTTCGACCGATGCCAGCATACTGAAGATCGAACCAAGCATTGTAGTCTACCCTCGCAACGAAAATGATGTACGTAAAACAGCTCGTTTTAGCTGGCAACTTGCCGAACGGGGCAGGGTTATTCCAATCACAGCACGTGGCTCTGGTACCGACCAAAGCGGTGCGGCCTTAGGCAGCGGAATCATGTTGGTATTTCCGGCCCACATGAATAGAATTCTAGAGCTCGACAACAAAAGCGGTTCGGTAATTGTCGAACCAGGGATTAATTACGGTAAATTACAACAAGCCCTACATACCCATAACCGTTTTCTGCCGCCATATCCGGCGTCTATGGAATATTCGACCATTGGCGGTGCCGTGGCCAATAATGCTTCCGGAGAACGAAGTTTTAAATACGGAGCAACAAGAGGTTTTGTACGTGAGCTTCGAGTTGTGCTAGCGAATGGCGAAGTTATTGAAACACGTCGGTTAAATAAGCGCGAATTAAACAAAAAACTAGGTTTGGCTAGTTACGAAGGTGAAATTTACCGTACACTCGATTCGATGATTGAAGAAAACAAAGAGTTAATAGCTAATATGGCTCCCAAAGTTTCCAAAAATTCGGCCGGTTACGCGCTGAACGAAATCAGGAAAAAAGATGGCAGCTTTGACTTGTCGCCACTTTTTGTTGGCTCGCAGGGCACCCTAGGCATAGTTACCGAAATCCAGTTTGATACCGAGCCGTATAACCCCCACACAACCTTGGTATTGGCATTATGTGACGACTGGCAGGTTGCCGAAGAAGCCCTAACGGAAATAAACAAAATGGGCGAATTACCCAGCGCTGTCGAAGCTGTTGACAGTAAGTTATTAGACATTGTCCAAAAGAATAACCCAAACCTATTAAAGGATGTGCTTCAGCCACCGTTTCCCAAACTGGTACTATTAATCGAGTTCGACAATACCAGTGAACGAGTTCAAAAAAAACTTGCCAAAAAGGTTTTAAAAATCCTGCAAAAATATCAAATTACCAGCAAAATCGAGGAAGACCCCACTAAGCAAGAAGAACTTTGGAAGATACGCCACAGTGCGGCATCGCTGGCGGGCGGTGATGAAGTCGGAGCAAAGGCCATACCATTTATCGAAGATGGAATTGTGCCGATGGATCAATTCCAAGAATATGTCCAAGCGGTTTATGGCTTATTTGAAACTAACGGGTTACAGGCTGCGCTTTGGGGCCACGCCGGCAATGCTAACCTACACATTCAGCCATTTTTAAATCTTGCCAAAGTTGGCGATCGGCAAAAAGTGTTTCGGCTCATGGATGATTATTACAATTTGGTGCTATCTATGGGTGGCAGTACCAGTGCCGAGCATAACGATGGTCGAATAAGGGCACCGTACCTGGAAAAAATGTTTGGACCAGAAGTTTACGAGTTGTTCAAGAAAGTTAAACAAATTTTCGACCCTTACGGAACGTTAAATCCTGGTGTTAAACTTGGCACAACTCTCGATGACATCAAACAGCAACTTCGTAGCGATTATAACTTGGACCACCTATACGATCACATGCCCCGTAGCTAAAAATGGATACAAAACTAGAAATTATAGGAATAGTAGGTGGCCTATTTTCACTTATTAGGTTTGTGCAAGTTGCTACTAATATAATAAATGGAACGGCAAATCATTTTGGTATGTGATTTTAAATGTGCTGCTTGGTTACTACTCGTACCAAAAAAACGCTTATTCAAACATAGCACTTAATCTGATATGGGGCGGTGTCGCGGTTTTTGGCGTGTATCATATAGTGTCCCGTCACAAACACCGAAAACCCACAATAAAGGTTACAAAAAAATACTTACGAAATTAAGCGTTCTAGCGTGGTGCGCGAGAGAGGACTTGAACCTCCACAGCCTTGCGGCCACCAGAACCTCAATCTGACGCGTCTACCGATTTCGCCACTCGCGCTTAGTCTGGAATTATAGCATTTCCATCGATGTTAATAAAGCCCTCCCACTTCGATCTTTTTCGATTTAAAAATAAACCCTCGGAATGTTTATATATGGATTTATAGAGTAAATAAGAGTCGGCTTTGCCATACACTAGGCTCATGGAATGTGCCCTGTTTCTTATTGAGTTGCCCTTAACGCCAATGATTTGTCGGTTTGCCGTACTAATAAAATCTAGGAATGCAGGGCTTGCACTACTAAAACTCACGTAATATACAAAACTAGTTGGCCATCTTGGGTCATAGTAGCCATAACAAGAACCATCTCCGTCAAATAGTCCGCGTAAGAACGGTGCATAGTATTCGGTGGGGATATTCAGTTTGCCTAATGTTTTACTTTTATTGGGAGTGAGGCCTACTTGTAATAAAAAATCATAAAACGCTACATCACTAAATTGAATTCTATATGCTGTTACAGCTGAAGAATTGCTCTTTTCGCTAATGCGCATGATACGACCTATACCTTGGTTAAAATTTTCTAACTGATCTGTGTCCACAGATGTTATATCTAAATGTCTACCATCAGACTGTAGGCACCCATCACTGGCCATAAGTCCAACGATATAGGCAATAGATGTAGACCAGTCATAGTGACGTTTCTTCAAGTATCTCACAGTAATAAGTATACCATTTCCTTGCAATTCCTCTGGTATTCATGTAGTTTATGTAGGTTAAGGGCGGTTAGCTCAGTTGGCTAGAGCACTTCGTTTACACCGAAGGGGTCATAGGTTCGAGTCCTATACCGCCCACCACAATTATCAATGACGGCTCTTTAGCTCAGTTGGTAGAGCAGAGGCTTGAAGAGCCTTGTGTCCCCAGTTCGAGTCTGGGAGGAGCCACCATCCCAGGTATTCGACCGGGAATAAGCTGAAAAAGCTCATTCACCCCTGTTAAATATCTGGGATTTTCAGTTCCAGATTGTAATTCGCTGTAACGCGGAATTTTGTCGAAAATAGCTCCAAATAACTGTGCTTTTCGTATCGGATCAATCTGTTTTTTCATGATTTGATCCAAGTTTTCCAGATAGTACATAACCCTCCCTAGGACAACGCCTATATTTATGCGATTAGAGCCTTCTTGCTTGCTCTTATCGTTTTGTAATTGTTTGACCCGCTTGTCTATGCGCACAATGTCCTCCTCCATAAATTTAATTGCTGTTGCCGACTCTAAATACTTGAGTTTACGTAAGGACTGCTCAGACTCAAAGGTTAGTTCCTTGATCTGTCCATCAATTAGCTCCAAGTCTTTATTCTTAGCAGTTTGACGGCGATCCCACTCACCCGTTACCCGTTCGCTGATAATCTGAGCGTTTTCTGGTGTAACAACAACCTTATTGATGAATGCCATAATAGTTGCCTCAAGGTCTGCTTTTGGTACTCGGAAGTAATGACCTTTGTCGCAGTGATAAGCCGGATAATACGTGCCGTTTGAGCCCTTTGATGCGCTACCATACAGCGGCTTGCCACATTTCGAGCAGCCAACGAACTTGCGAAATGGAAATTCAGGGTCACGACGCCCTTTATTCACTTGATGAGTTGGTGTTTCTTCGGTGGTAATCGTAATATCGTCACCTCGCTCAGTAATCACTACCTTGCCTCGATTTGCCCTGTTAAAGGTCTCAATATCCACTAACCCTGGGAATACGAACTTTATAGGCTGCCCGTTCGTCCATTTCTCATTATTCACTCCAGCGTAGATTGGATTACGTAGTATCAGATCCATAGCGTCTTTATCCAGCAAGTTTCCACCACGTTTGCTAACCACACTGGTTCTATCGCTTTTGCTACGAATATAATGCACTCGCGACTGATAGCCCATGCTATTTACTTCGTCAATAATCTCACTATCGTGCTTAATGCCAGCCGCTCGCAGTTTAAAAATACGGATCACAAACGGTGCTTCTTTGGGGTGTGGTTTAAGTATGGTTCGCTTGCCATTTCTGGTCTCAATCTTTTCACTGCCAAATCCGTATGGATTTTGCCTCATCCAATACCCAAGACGAGTATAGCGAATGGATGCACCGACCATTCTACTCAAAATGTCTCTAAGCTCGTCTTTTGCCCGTTCAGCCTCAAGATATTCAGTCTTTTGACTGGGTGAGTAAACGCTCCAGTCGTACTTTATATCTAGGTGTTCCAGAGTATTCACTCGCTGTGTGCTAATAACCCCGTATAAATCAACGAGCTGGACATCAATCTCATCAAGTTGCTTTTTGAGTGGGCCGTAAAAGTCTGCACCACCTCTCGTAAAACGGTCAATCGACTTAATAATGAATAGCTGTATATTATTCTTTGGGTCCCGACAGTAATCAATAGCCTCTTGCATTGGTTGTTTAACCTTTGCCCCTGATTCAGCGAATATAAAGGTTTTCTTGATCGTTGCCTGTAGCGTATCGGCATGACGAACTAATTGCTCCCGTTGAGCTTCTGGAGAATCGCCCTCATTGAACTGCTTATCCGACGATACCCGTATGGCTATTACAGCATTACGCTGTTCTAGTCCGCGCATAGCTCCTCACAAATAATCTCTATTAAGAGCCCGGCCAGCAAATCAAGTCGCTCTTCTTGTGAAAGTGTCAGCTCTTTTGGCTCGTAAGTTTGTGTGGAACTGCTCATTTTACCCTCAAATTCTGTTCCTTATATAAGATAGTATAGTCCTAAATAAAGATACTTACAAGCACTTTATACCTATTTTCCTGTGGATAAAACCCCCACTAACGATGTCATGTATTGTTGTGTTACTCTACCTCTGTTATATT
>ERZ1292623.595-Hain-H51-01um-R1-595-length-38247-cov-24_pt1 | contig 38247 bp, 65 predicted proteins | sample MGYA00564398_ERZ1292623 | MGnify/ENA primary metagenome ERZ1292623 (study PRJEB36523, sample SAMEA6512633) | groundwater metagenome | collected 2019-01-07 | study: AquaDiva: Metagenomics assemblies of 32 groundwater samples
TCGGATTTTTCGCCAGCTCCGGCGTACGCCGTGTGTTTCTTACTATGCCCCACCAAATCACGCGGCAATAAATATACGCGCTTAGGCATCATTTCCCCCTTTCTTTTTCAAGAGATATGTGTTATTTTGCTTTTGTGGCTAGGGAAGGCGTCATGACCCTTCCCGAACACCCGGTTTCCGTGCCGGGCGCCACACCCATCACGGACCATTTACCAACAAACGGAGGTTGGTCATGTCTCCTGATATTCCATTCGGCTTTTGTCATTGCGGCTGCGGTCAATCTACCGATATTGCCACCTATACTAGAACATCCATGGGCATTGTCAAAGGCCAACCCTATCGATATCTCCATGGTCATTCTACTCGAAAAGACGCCAAGACGGTTATGTGTCCAACGTGTAACCAATCGTTCCAAATTAAACCAAGTCGGCAGCAGATATACTGCTCACATTTATGCGAGGGGAGATCACGAATAACCTCTCCAATCACGCGTTTCTGGGACAAAACGCAAAAGACGAATACTTGTTGGCTGTGGATAGGTGCACATAAGAAACGAGGATATGGAGTCATTAGCATCCGTATTAACGGCCATCCGCACAATATCCACGCTCATCGTCTCTCTTGGATCATCCACTATGGGACAATCCCAGACGGAATGGACGTTTGCCATCACTGCGATACACCGGCCTGCGTGCGACCTGATCATCTTTTTCTCGGTGATGCTGCCATGAATATGGCAGACGCCAAGGCTAAGGGTCGCATTCGTAACGGTCCTGAATGGCCATAGCCTTCTGCCGACAGATTGCAGCGCGCGAAGATCACCATGGGTCCAAGACGCATCCTGAACGTTTCGGTATAAATCGAATTCTTCACGCCATCAGGCCCATTAGACCGGTGTGATATTGGAGAGCCCCATCATCGAGAGCATGTCCTTCTGCTGCGATACCGTCATGGCCTCATACCGCGTCGTAACGTTTGTCAGGACGTTTTGCTCACGCTGCAAGTACGTCCCTGTAAGGAACATGCCGACGATCTGCTGGCAGAACGTGGCGCTGGTATACACCGAGACGAGCACGGGCTCAGGCAGGGGGGGAAGTCCGTTGTCCTTCCGGAAGTTGTTCTGGTCCGTCCATTGCACCAGGATCGCCGTGTTCTGTGCGCTGATGCGCACATTCTCCAGGTCCACCACGAATTTCAGCGACGCTTCTTGTGCATCAACCAGAGTCACGCTATAGCGAGCCATGATCCCTCCTATGTGGCGATGATCCCGTGCGTGCGCAAGGCAGACAAGATGGCACTGATCGCAGTGCGGGCTTCTGTATCGGACGCCGCCGTCGTGCCGCCGCCAGTCGGATCAGCGATGGCGGCTTGCTGGCTGAGCAGTACGCGCGTGCCCGCAACAAAGAACGCCGAGGCTTGGACGGTACTCGTGACCGTCAGCGTACCAAACATCGATGCCGTGCTCGCCACGGTCAAAGTACTCGATGCTGTGATGCCGCTCTGGACGATCAGCGCCCCGGAGAGCATCGTCGAACCGACCACCTGCAGGATATTGCTCGGAGTCGACGTGGCAATGCCGACGTTGCCCAAACGATCAATCACGATTGCAGTATTAGTAGGAGCCCCATAGACGTCTGATGTGCCAAAATGCATTTTTGATCCAGTCCCACCAACTTCAACTGCAATACGTGCGGCAATCTTTGGCGTTGCTTCGTGAACGGTTCCAAAATCTAATCCTGTCAATTCCCCTAACGATCCCGACCCTGTGATCATAACAGTTCCGCGTGCTGAAACTGTAAAACTTACCAACGCAGTTCCACGAACATCGAGATTATTTAGCGGAGTCGTCGTCCCGATGCCGACGTTGTTATTGATGATGACTGAATTCGAGAAAAACGCAGATCCCGTCACCGATAACGTGGAGGATGCTGTGAAGCCTGAAGTTACCGTGAGCGTGCTACTCAGCGTCGCACCACTGGTCAGCGTTAACGTAGATGATCCAGTAATGCCAGAGGTGACGGTCAACGTCGAAGATGCGGTGAGCGTGCTCGCCACCGCAAGCGTACTGGACGCCGTGATGCCGCTCGTCACCGTCAACGTGCTTGATAGCGTCACGCCACTGGTCACGCTCATACTTCCTGATACGGTCACTCCCGATTTAAATGTTGCCGAGGCGGCCACATTGATGCCAGCCGAGAACATGGCGGAGCCAAGGACTGATAACACGGAAGAGATCGCCACTGACTGAAGAGTGGCAGACGCGACGACGTTGATCCCACCAGAAAACAGGGCGGATCCATTCACTTGCAAAATACTCGATACGATGACACTGAACCCTCTAAGCGCTCCGCTGACGTTAACATCACTGATGAATGTCGCAGAGGTCGCGACGTTAATCCCAGCGGAAAACATGGCGGAGCCGGTGACTGACAACGTATTTGAAAAACGTACACCACTCGTCACGAAGAGCCCAGCCGACAGCACGACATCGCTGGCGAACGTCCCACTGCCGCCAGAGCCTGCGCTGACGCCGACACCCGCCGGGAATAACTCAAATATATTCATGCGTCTATCCCCTTATGGATGCGGATGCCCTTGCGCCGCCATCCACACGATCGTCGCCGAGCCCCCGGTCGTCGTGACGTAGATGAGACTCATCTCAGATATCGCTTGACCAATCGCATCTCCCGCCGAGAGGCTCGCGAATTGGCCAGACGCGTTCCCCACCAAGACGTTGACGGATGCGGAAATCGATCTGTGAGCCTGGACGAGGACTTCGATGCACGCCAGCGACGGCAATTGTGTCGCGCTGGATATCGAACTGATGTTGCTGGTGACGATCTTGACGGCCATGCTTCACCTCCGCTATTTCTGGTCGGTGAAGTTCGAGATGGCCGTCACGGACAGGTACAGGGAACTATTCGTCGCCCCGCCGGAGACCAATCCAGGGGCAGACAAGGCAGAGACCTGGCTGGCCGCGATGGCCGATGCGATGGCTTGATGGATGATGCTCACCGCGCTGTTCAAGAAGCTGACGGCGCTTTGCAGGTTGTTGACTGAACTGACGAGCTTCTCCAGCATAAAACCTACATCTTCCTGAGCCGCGATCCGGTGTACCCGATTGAACCTGACTGCGCCTGTGAGCGCGGCCGTGCTTGAGAACGTATAGACGATGGCCATGGGTCATGCTCCTTATCTTGGCTAGAGTTGCCCGCTCCCCCGGGGCCGACCAGGGGCCGAGGAGACTAAGAATCGCCCATCGCAGCGATGAGCTTATCCACCAACATTTCGATCTTACCGCGCAATGGCATTGCGGCCGGTTGGGTCTTGTCAATCTGAACCGTCTCGACGGCTTGCACCGTTGTCGGGTCTTTCCCGTTCAGGCGCATGAGATATGGTGCCATAAACGGAAGCGGTCGTCGGCGAGACTCATCCAATAGTCTTTGGCAGCGATCGCGGACTCGAGCGAAACGAGCGAATCCAGGATCTTGGGATGCCGCATCCAGCAAGGCTACCGCCTTGGCATATTCGTGCCGGTGCATGGCAAGGCAGCCTGAAACGACCAGCCAATGGGCCGCCGTCTTTTCGTCCCACCACGTTTCCGGCAAGCGACGATGAGCGGCCAAGTAACTCTTCCGTGCCAACAGGCGTATCCACTCTTGCCATGTCATCGGGTTCGACCGCGTCTCTGGCATGAGATCGATCAGCCTCGCAATGGCACCGTCGAGGTTGCGCGTCACCTTCCGCCATTCGTCGGCCATCGCCTGACTCACGGCGAGAATGCGTTCCATCCTGACCCTGGCAAGGTCTTCCGGCGGCAAGGTTCCATCCAACGGCACGTCCGACATGAGCTGGATCAGATCGAAGCGCCTGACGGCAATCATCGAGAACACGGAGCCATCTGCCGTGAACTCGCCTTCACTCGCCAGGATGGCGTCGGCCAACAGCTGTTTGCTCTCTGGCGTTTCGGACGCTTCGTAGAGGCGCTTGCGGTCGAGATTCGTCTCGCCAGACAAGCCGATCTGTTTGACGCCATCCCGGAGTTTGCCGAGATCCGTCAGCAGATCTTGCCACCGAGCTTCTGGAATATAGCGATCATAAGCGTCTTTCAGGATCGTGCCGAGTCGCGCCTTCCCTCCTGCTCTCTGGGAGGGATCAACCGGTTGCCATTCGGACATCATTTCGCTCAATGTCCGGTTGACGGCTCCATCGATGTTGAGTCCACCTTCCGTGCAGTTGACGAAGTGCGCTTCCGGATGATCTTGGAACATCTTGGCGAAGACCGTGCGCATGCTGAGGTAACTGTGTCGCGTCCAGCATGGTTGTCCGTACACGTCATCGGCAGCGATATGGGAATCAGGGCTGTCCTCGACGTTCGTATCCTGTGCCCCGGCACCCGGTGCATGGTGCATGCCTTTCGGCTGGCTCAGGTCTTGGCCGAGCAGAATGATGGGATCGCAGCCCATTTCTAATGCGGCCACGACGTTGAGGTGCGCAACCGTCTGGACCTGCGCAGCAGAACCTTTATCCTCGGCGTACCGCAGCATCCACTGAGTCATGTCACTGGCGTTCCGCGCGACGAACTTCGGGCCGGGCCAGCGACGCCCCGTATCTGGGTAGGCCGAATGCAAGTACAGCAAGCTGCTGCGTGGATCGACGGATACGTTGGCGATCTGGTCGGTGTAGTTGAGCCGCTGGAAATCGATGGTGGTGACGAGATCCGGCACGATGCCTAATCCCTGGAGCAACGCGTACACTGTCGCGACGCTCAGGATGGCCACATCGGGAAATCGCCGCTGGACCTCTTGTACGAGATGGAGGTTCTTGACCAGGGACGGGCCGGCCGCCACGCAGATGGCTGGCTTCCCCTTCCAGATGTCCTTGAGTGCCGTCATGCCAGGAAGGGCGAAATACTCGGGCAGGTTGGCGACGTCGTTGTCGCCGATGTGCGCGCCGAACTGCTGCCAGGTCGCCAATCCCACGGCGTGATAGCGCAGCATGTCCTGGCACTTCATCCCGAGCGTGTCGTATTCCGCCTTGTTGTAGATGTTGGTGAATCCGGCTCGCATCGGTTCGGCGATGTGCAGTTTCTCGTGGCTTTCGAACGTGAGGAACCACTGCTCCAAATGTGGGGATAATCCGTCGCCGATGAACGTATCCATTCTGCTGTGACCATCGATCAGCGGGCCGATGTCGATGGCATGCATGGCCGCGCGATACAGGATGGGGCTCGTCTCGAAGATCGCCATGCGCTGGTAGGGTTGGAGGCGCAACGCCATCTCGCGGGCGAAGTAGCCGAGCCCCATGCCGAACAAGATAAACACCTTGGCTTTCGGTTCGTAGAATCGGTCGGCGTCGGTGATCGCTTCGGCGACGGGGTCTTGCATGTTGCAGAGCGGGACCCATTGCTGAGTGTTCGTATCGAAGCTCGCGCCAGCCAGTGCGCCGGACGCCGAAGGCCCGAGCTGCAGGTTGATGAGCGGGATCTGGTTGACCTGCGTCGCGAAGGCTGGATCTTTCAAACGTGCGAGCAAATCAAGATTGACTTGATAGAGTTCTTCCGGGGTCTGTGGGAGGAGGGCTATTTCATCCATGCGAATCATTTCCTCTTTGTCAAAAGGCTGTTATAGTACAGGGCAGGCATGGCTTCAGACTCACGAGTCTCCCAGGGGAGGGACGACCAGCGAAGCCTCGAGGATGAAGCCATGCCCACGTCTTGTTACGGTTGCGCTCTCGTGCCTAACGCCGACAGGTCGAACCCTTGAATCGCCCGCCAGTTCACGATCACCATGGACCCGGCGAAGGCGAAGTTGCTGCCTGCGCTGTTCGGGACGTTGAGCCAGCCGAGCGGAACCATGCCTGCGCTTGCCAAGGGTAGCGGGACGGAATTGTAGAACGCGCTCTGCCCGCCGCTCGTGCATGCCAACGCGCTCGTCGCGAACAGCGAGCCGTAGACGAATCCCATCGTGGCCGACGTGATCGCGATGGTCGAGGTCGCCTCATCGGCGGGAATGTTGATCAGCAGGCCAACCAGGACCTTGCGGATCGTCGTGCTGGTCGTGGACATCAGGCTCGTCGGGGCGCCGCTCAAGAGCCCAGTAAAGGACAGCCAGAATGGCCATCCGTGAACAATCCCGGCGATTCCCGAGAGCGCCGTCGGCGATTGGACGACGATCACGCTGCTCGCGCCGCCGCCGCTCGTGGTGATCGCTGCGGACTGCGTGGTGATGCGATTGTTCAGCTTGAACATCATGTCGTACATCGTGCCTAGGTAGGCGCTGATCGCCGGCTGCACGGTGCCAAGCGGCCTCGTATCCAACCCGCTTGTCACGACGGACACGAGGGCGTACAGTTGTTCGGTCCTGATCTCTGCCATCTACTTATCCCTCCTTCATCATGGCGAGGAGATGTGGCTTCCGCGCCCCCCGCATCCATAGTTGTACGGCGGCAAGGCTGACGCCGATACTCTTTGCTACCGCTGTAATCCCCTCACCATTCATGACCCGTCGCATGGCGGACAGCGCAATGATGTCATTCGTTGAAACGGGTTTATATCGCGCGCCAAATCGCCGAAGGCTTTCGCGTTCTTGCTCTGAAAGTTGGGCGAGCAAATAACCTCGCTTGGTCCCACCAACCCATTGGCTTAATGCGGTCCGTTCGATGTGAAGATCTTTTGCAACTTTACTCATGGTTTCACCGGCGAGAAGGCGTTTAAGTGAATGAATTGCATCTTTATCGGTCACCGTTGCGTTACGATGCTTCTCGCCATGATTCGGTGGAGTCGCCTTCCAGATTGATAGGCAATGCCTGATCTGCTCTTGGCGTTTTGGACTCATCAGTGGATAGATCGTCATCATCAAACCCACGGCTTGCGGTGCTTGCGTTAGCGCCCAGGAATGGCAGAGTTGCTTGCCAACACCTGAAGGCTTTTTAGGCGAAATCCCTCCGCCGAACAAAATCTTCAATCTCTCCAGCGGCATCAATTCAACCTGAGTCGCCTGCACCCGTGGATGTTTCGCCGGTGTCCCACCAGACAAGGAAAATGATCCTTCGCCTTCGAGAAATCCCACAGTCCATCCCAAGTCTCTCTCGCTCAACATCGTAGGCTCCTCCTGTGATAGGTAATGGTTGGCTTGCTCACCCATTATTCTATCACAGTAACGAGCCTAACGCTAGACTACCTTATTATTGTGACCACCGTATGACTGTAGCTGGTTAAACCACTCTCAGTGGTGCCCTGGCTCTGCGTCGCATTGGCCTTGCCCTTAAAAACCACGCTATCGAAGAGCACGACGGCGTAGCGCGTGGCAATGTTCCCTTCAAGGCCGAGTACGAACGTCCGCGGTTCCGGGCTCGTCAGATACACTCGTTCGACCAACGCCTCGCTCAGGATCACGGCCCGGTAGTCCGTCTTGCCGGTTTCGGTCGTGCTGCCTCCGGTGGCCCCGTTCGGAAGGGACCAGTCCGGGATCAGGGGCAAGAGACCGGCCTGCGTCGAAAGCCCGTTGACCGTCAGCCCGCCGGTGACGTTGTTCAGGACAGTCTGGGGCATTTGCCTGTGGTTCAGGCGCTCCTCCTGGTCGATCAAGTCCCCGAGGACCGGATTGACGTAGATCGCGGTCGGCCGCACGTCGAACACTTCGCTGGCCATGAGGCTCGCGACTTCCGCCTTCAGCCCGTCGATGATGCTGGCCGTGCTGGCGATGCTGGCCGTGCGGTTGATCTGGGTCAACCCGCCCACGTATTCGAACGTGGTCGGCACGATCAAGTCGGTATCCGTCCCGTTCCAGATGGCCTTGTCCGAGGTCCGCAAGGTGCCCTGGACGGTATCCGTGATGTCCTTCGCGACCAGCATCGAGAATTGCCCTTGCTGGCGCGTGACCTCCACGTCGAAGATCCCGAAATTGATCGCCGAGTAGATCGCCTTCAGCGTGACGAAGCGTTCCCGCCGCGTCGGATCTGGTCCTGGCGTGAACGTGAGAGCCCGAGGATCCTGGAATGCCCCCGAGACGATCCGCGCCTGCTCGAAGTAGCGATGCGGTTGGCCGGTGGCCGGTACCGCACGGATGCGTTGCCCGAGGTAGCCACGGCGCCGCACCATATCCAGGATCTCCGACTCGTAGCGTGGCGTCTCGATGGCGCCAGGCCCGAGGAAGTCGGCTGCCGCGCTCATGTCGCCGAAGCGAGAAAGATGTTCCATCGTTTCCGTCTCCCCATCACATCTCGGCTCGGCTCCGCTCCCCCACGGAATCGGGCGCTGCTGTGGAATGCTGCATGGCGATCGTCAGGCCATCCGTTGGCTACGTGTTAGTTCCGAAACATCCCGCGCGCTTCCATGCTGTGCTTGATGCCGATCCTCGTTTCTGGATTCGTCACGCCATTGTCTTTCAAGATCTTGTCGATCTGAGGGACCGTATACTTTGAATCTTCTTCGATCCCGTATTTCTGGAGGTAGAACTGCTCTTCCCCGGCGTGGAACGTCTTCCGTTGGACGTTGAGCTTATCGTCGTTCCCGTTGCCTCTTGCTTTCAACCCGCCGTCGGCATCGGTCGCCGTCTTGTCCGTCTTCAACCCTTTGTCGTGCGCGATGTAATCGGTCAGCAGCCCACCGATCTTCGTGACGGCATCGGTCAAGAGTCCCATCGCCGCTTGCATGTCGCCCATCTGCGCTTGCAACGCCTTCGTCGCGGCACTGTCTCTTTGACCCATACCAGCTTGGGCCATGCGACCGCGCTTGCCACGATACATCCGCTGGACCGCCTTCATGAGCGCCTCTTCCTCTTCCGGGGCTTCGACATCTTCCATCAAGCGCTTAATCATGTCCTTGTCCTGCTCTTCGTCTTCATGCTCTGAATCTTGCGCCTTCAGACGGGCAGCCTCAGCATCTGCGTTGCGAGCCATCTCGTCTTCTTTCTTTTTGTCCTCTTCAGCTTTCAGCCTGGAGGCTTTCTGTTCCTCCGTCTCGTCCTCTTCGTCGTCACCTTCTGCGGCGACGTTGAGTCGGTCCAGCAAGGACCCGAGCTTCTTCGTCAGATCGGTCTTCACGGCCATGAACGCCTCCTCCTCATCTCCGCCGTCATGACGGGCCTGCAGGCTCGTCTGCCTATATGCGGCGGCGTCCTTGCGAAGGATCGCCCCGCCGGTGAACACCAAGTTACTGAGCCGCCAGATCTGCGCGGCGGCATCTTCCACGTCTACGTCGGTAATCTCGTAGGACATGCCCAGCTCGTCCTTCATCTGCTGGACGCGCGTGACTTCCTCGGGGAAGTCTTTCGCGAACAAATAGCCGCTGACCCCCAATTCTTGGCCTTGGATGGCTGCCTGGGTGATGATCCCGATCTTCCGCTTGGCGTTGTGGTCGGTGAGCCCACCAGAGACATCCACCGCCATGCCGATCAGCGTCGGCAACGCCTTCTCCGCGACGGCGCGCGGGATCTCGACGCGATGCCCTTGTGCCCCGTTCGGCGGTCGGTCGCTCGGCACATCGACCAATGTCAACACCCCGGCAAATGGCACGCGGTTCGGGTGCTCGCCTTCGATGTCAGGCAGCGTAATGCCGATGGCTTCCAGATCGAATGTGCGATACCGGTAACGGATCATATCTCTTGATCCTTTGACGGGACATCTTCTATCTGATCATATACAGCACCACCACATTTCTGACATCGCTCGCCGTAATGCAGGACGCAACATCCAAATAGCCCGTCTGGACATGAGACCACCGTCAAAACGAATTCCAGATTGCAACGAACGCAGAGTTTCATGCCGGTTTCCTTACCAGGCCGCATCCCATGTCTGCATTTATCGGAGGACTCCAAGCGGGGAGCATGATCATATCCCATCCCACCATTAATTCCCTGATCGCTCGTTCGATATGAGGATGGAAGAAAACGTCGTGAAAGATTCCGATGCCTTGCGGACGCAAGACTCGCTTGACTTCCACGATTTCTTCCCGCACATGGCCTTCGCTATGGTCATCATCGATCACGATGAGATCGATGCAATCAGGACCGACCTTCCTCAGATAGCCGAGAGCCTCTTCATGGACGTGGGAATAATGCGGATAGGCATACAATTGAGCAGGGTCGGAATTCGTTTCCACGCCGATCACCTCGCCATGGGATTCTGTGCTACCCAAGATCAACGCCTCTGCCGTGATTCCCGCATCCAATCCACATTCGATAGATTTCGTCGCTTTGATCATGAACGCTAAACTGGCAATGAATAAGCGCATCCCTGGAGCGGTATGAGATCCTGCCGCTCCTGATGATTGTTGCAATCCCATGATCAGTTCATCAAAAAACTTCTGTGCATCGCGCAATTCTTTTTGAATGACGACAACCATCAACTCATTGAATCGCCCACGCAAATAGTCGATGCTTTGTTGCATTTGCTGGGCATTAAAACTGCTGATGACCGCATCGTCCGGCAAGGATTATTCTCCAGGGATTACTCTCGATCTTGTACCGCCATAAGGATTTGCGGATCAGCAGTCCAGGCCATGCAACACCCGGTACTCAGGCTGATCGGCCCACCTTTGATGGCACAAGACCCTTGGTCATCTTCGATGCGCCGCGCATAGCGGCAGGTGCCGCATTGGAATCCACCGGGTTTCTCCTGGTACAGCATCGCGGCATCAGGCATCTGCGAATTCGTCAGGAGGAGATGTTGGATCAAAGATTTCATCATCTCTCCTGGATTCTCCACTGCACGTCACCCGAATCGATAAAAACTTGGCGTCAAGATCTGCGCCTGCGCGTTGACGTTCCCCTGCGCCGCTTGATCGTAGACGGCCAAGAGCGTTCCGGCCGCACGGTCGGCGTGGAATTGCCTCACGCACTCGGCGAGTTGATCGTCCGACAACGCGGCAGCCTTCCCGCCCTGTTTGTGAAACATTGACCAGGCGACGGCCCAAGGATTGTCAACGCCAGGCTGCTCTTTCAGCCGTTGAACGACGTCTTCCATGCCAGGCGGCGTTACGCCTTCAAGGATAGGCATGCATAGACTCCGACCAATTCTGGTTCACTGAACGAGAACACCATACCGATGAATCAGTTAGGACAGACGAGATGCTCGCAACGCGGCGGCATGGGCCTGGATCGCTTCGGCAAGGTGCTCAATCGCCACGCCAAGGGCCTTGAGGCTTGCCGCTGAGTCCTGGCTCTGCTGTTGCGCGCCTTGCTGCGTCGCGAGCAAGGAAGGGAGCAGTTGGAGGAGTGAATCGAGGGAAGGGAGCTGTTGGTGGTCCATCTGAATCGCCTATCAGCATACGCATTTCTTATGGGCGTATGCAAGAGAAAAGTTTACGGAGCAACCAGATCCCGATGTTTTCCGTTGCGGCCGAGCAATGCTTGTGCCTCTTCAACCGAATCTCGCCACGTCTTCCCGTGGCCGTTGGTCTGTGCACGCCATGCTTGAAGCTTTGCCTGCGTTTGCGTGAGAAGGTTCGGTGATTCCTCTTCCGTTTCTTCGATGGGAAGCGGCGGCTCACTCGGCTGACTGCGATACTCTTCGTCGAGCGACGGAGGGCCGCCCATATAGGGCTCAATGGGTTGCGCCATGGCCATCGCGGCTGCTTCGTAGTGAGCCTTCGTCATCTGCCCGATGCCGCCAGGCAAGGGATCAAGCTCGTAGGATTCGCGCAACTCATCGACGGTGACGATGTTTGTTTCGTACTTCTCGCGGTTGATCTGGATTTGACGCAGCTCGTCGGCATCCTTCCGCACGAACTTGAATTCGAGATCCGTATAGCCCAACGCGCGCCAGAGAAACCGCTCGGTAATGTAATATTCAAGTAATCCGACGATCGGGCTGATCGAATCCCAATCCTGCACGTCTTGCGTTTCAGCTGTAGACCGATTCACGTCGCGCTCGATCCCGAGCGTCATCGGGCTCAACCCAAACGCCATGGCGATGATGCGGAGGAGCAGTTCCTGCCAGGCCAGATAGAGCTCGTCGGTGCCGGTGCCGCGGAAGTCTAAGACCTTCGGCTCTTTCCCGCCGCCCAGGATCGGGACCATGCCGTACCCTTCGATCATATCCGTCCAATAGGTGCGGAACGTGCGGACCTGCTCAGGCCCGAAGTTCTCGCCGAGGTGAATGCCGAAGTTCGGCGTAGCATTGCTGGCGCGTCGTTCCGCATATTCAAACGACCCCAGCCAAGCATTCATCGCGGAGAAAGCGACTTCCAAATAGCCGAGTCCAAACGGCGTGTTCGTGCGCGGATTCAGCTTCAGGTAGACGAGTTCATCGTTCCTCAGCTTCACCGCTTCGTGCGTGCCGACGCTGATCCCCACGTAAGCCAATGCCTGCGCATAGCGAGGCTCATCTGGATCGCCGTCCCAATTCGCGTTGATGCGGATCGACTGACCATCGACGGGAAATAGCGCGATGGGCCGCAGAGGCTTTCCCGTCTTGACGAGCTCTATCGCCCCGTAGCCGCCGACCACGACATCTTCCAGCACCGCCTCGGCAAACGGACGCCATCCCTCATCGTCGTTCGGTTGCTTCAGGCACCGGCTGGCGATCTCTATTTGGAGCTTGTCCTCTGGCGTTAAGACGAGGTGCTTGCGGTTCATGCCTTCCGGGACTTGCTTCTCGATCTTCCATTCCATGCCCAAGATGGGATTGCAGATGGCATTGATGGCTCGACGGGACGGTGGGTATTCCGAAAAACGGCGAAGGTTGAAGGGGGTTGCTTTCGGCAACGTCTGCGCGATGGCATAGCGGGCGCCATGGCCGAGCTGCGAAAGGATCGGCCATGCGGCGGTCTTGCGGTCCCCGACGCCTTGCGCTTCCATTTCTTTCAATTGCTGGCTATAGAATGCGGTCACGGCGGCGGCAGCCATCTGCGGCGACTCGCGCAAGGCCCCGAGCACGGTATCGGGATGGCTCGCTAAGTAAGCCCCGAGCCGTGCTTGTTGACGCCCTTCCCACCAACTACGCAGACCCATACGGCGTCTCCTGCATGAATCGTTTGACCGATGCGACGTAGGCATTGTCTGGGGCAGGAGGTTTGCTGCCCATGCCAGCGTTCCACATGAGAATCGCGTGATCTTGGTTGATTGCCTTGTTGATTCGTTTTTGAAGCAGGCGGCATCCCAATTCCAAGTTCGTCATGGGATCATACAATGCGGTCAAATACCGTGGCGCGAAGCCATTTTCGCGGGCCACTTGGCCCATGATCTGAAGCAATCCAAAACTAGAAGACCGAAGGTAGAGTTCTGTTTGGGTCGTTGGCACGCCATGGTGGCGTTGACTCCATGCCTGCGCTTCGCGCTTCACGACTTCATTGGCGAGATAGCCTGGTTCCACGCGGGATGCCCATGGGTTACCGCCAGATTCTTGCGCGATCAGCGCCTGTACCAGCACCTTGTCGAGATCGGAGGCTTCTGCCGCCTCGGCGATCAGCGCATCGAATGGAGTCTTCATGGCTTCTTTCTCCGCCCATGATATAGCCATGGCCTCGACCCTCGCGGATTGGCCCCGCGCGCCAGCATCTCCGACGGACTCATCCGATGGACCAGCCTCAGCAAGATATCGACTTTCTCCGTTTCGCTGAAATCAGCCAAGCGGCGAACAGGACAGTGCTGGAGCAATGTGTCTTCTAATTCCTGGTTGAACTTTGTATGTTCGAGACGGACGGCAAACTTATTCGATCTCGCCTTGCTCGGCATCACACGCCCCCCACGCTGGCGACGTAGGGGATGATCGCCGGAGGCATCAGGCGTTCCGCCTCCAGATCCTGGATCGGGACCCATCGAAAACGCAGGTGAGCTTCCTTCGACTGAGGTAGCGCCTCGTTTTGTAATGGCGGATATAGCTTAGCAGAGAAGAGATGATTTGTCTCGTAGATCGTCGTGCCGCCCTTATCAAAGGTATTCTCTAGTTGCCCAAGGTATTTGACTTCAGAGACGTCACGCCCCAGTTCCTCTCGCAGTTCTCGCAGTAGCGCGTTCGCTGGTTCCTCTCCCGCCTCGACGTGACCGCCAGGCAGATGGGAAAAGGAGTCGCCGATGCCTTGGGCGACGAGTACGTGGCCTCCGATGGTGATAATCCCCCGCGCCACTTGTTCGTAGGATTCAATCATGGTCCCAACTCCGAAAAGCCAATATCTTCATCGCTTTGATAAAATTCGCGTAGAAAAGCTGCCCGCGGCCATACGATCCCAGGCGAATGTGCCAACAAACTCTTGCTCCGCCTGCATGTCAATGGCGCCGCGTTTCCGCAATTCCTGCTCCTGCTTCTCAATCAACTTCATCAGCGCGATAAAGTATTGGCATGCTCGGCAATGGCATGAATGCCCTTCCATCCACGTATCTGTTCCTACCGGGTGATTCGTCACTTCGCAACGAAGGACTTCAGCCATGCCGTCTAACTCCATGGTCCCATGCGGGATTTCGCATGATTAGAGATCAGTGATTCCACGCGTCATCAGGAACTTGCGGAACTTCAGCATGCGATCATCCATGAGGCCGGCTTCTGCTAGCTCTCTGCGCAGAAACATCGGGAACTGGTTTGGCGCGTCTTCCAGCATCCATTCTTCGGCCTGCTCTGCCAACTCCATGCGCGGGGTACGCTGCGGTGCCGGTGGCATCTCAGGCTGAGCGGCTTCAGCCGTCTCGATGATCGACGGTTTCTTCTGGTTCTGGCGTAGATCCGATGCTTGCCACGTCATGCCATGATCCTTCCGATCTCACGGCTCCGGAACATCCGCAGCCGTCGTGTAATCGCATGGCGCCATGCGGGATTTCAGGCTGGGGCTTCGATTTCTTCACGTCCACTTTTTGTTCCATCAAAGAATGCTTCCTTCAACGTATACGATGCTCGCCGTTCCTGCACGGTCAGCGCGCCGAAATGATGCCTAGGATTCCCGCACATTTCGCAGGAACAGAGCGTCCGCACCGCAGCCCATTTCCCGACGATGCGTGGGTCGTCGGCCATCGTTCGCGCGCCGCTATACCTCATATGCTTGAATCGATACCGGACCTGAGCTTTCCGTCGATCAACGGCTAAGCGTCGGATGGCTCTATTCATCATAGCGTGCTCTTTGCTTTAACGTAATTTTCGAGTAGTCGTACCGCGCCCTCGACGGCATCTGGCCCGTCATCGTGGCCTGCATCTTTGAGGGGTCGAAAATTTCTGAACTGATAAAAGAACTCAAATGGCAAGCGGCTTGAAAACCAGAGCCACCGATTGCTCACCTGCGGTTCCAGCGTCGAGATGCGGATCGGCTTCGCGCGCGTGTGCTCGATGGAAAGGTACTGCGGTGCCCAATCGGAGTGCTCTTCCAAGGCGCGTCGCGCCATACCCTGTTTGAGATCATCCATGAACAGGGACTGAAAAGAATTCGTCTCCATGCCAAGGCGCGACGGTTTCCACCGCCAAAGCAAGTCTACCATATGCTCGACTTGTACCGACGGCGGTTCATCGTTTCGTAGATAGCAATCGAGCACATATTTCCAGTCGTGCGAATCCTTCGCCACGATAACGAGCGCGGCGTAATCTCCCTTTTCCCCGCTTTCGCCGAGCGCCGGGTCGCAGAAGCCTACGACATCAACCAGATCCACGAACGAGACAGTGAGCCCATCATTACGCCGGATCTCCCCCGGCCCCACGTCACAATACCCGGCCTTGTCCATTTTGAACAGGTAGCGCACGTCACCCAGCGGTTCGTTCTGCTTTTCCAGGAAGAAGGCGGTGTCTCCCTCCACCAAGCGCATCACCATGAGATCATAATAGGATTCATGTTCAGGCCAAAGTACCTCGGCGTCGGCTAGCATGTCGCGCGCATGTCCTTCGAAATAGTCGCGTGCATCATCGACACGTCGTGCGTTCGCCATGTCCACGAAGAGATCCCGCCAGGGCTGCCACAAGTCCACGCGCGAGGCGAAGTTGATCACGGCCTTGTACTTGGCCTGCCGATAGCCGGGATTCGTCAGGAGCCAAGCCATCAGGCTCTCCGGATGCTGCACGGTCCCGATGACGTCGATGTTCGTACCGCCTTCCCCGAGCTTCGAGATGTCCTCGGTGAACCATTTCCTGTGCTTCTCGCGCTGCGCCTGCGTCTGGACGTGCAAGGCGTTTTCGGCGTCGTCCAGGATGATCTTCGTCGGGCGCTTGCCGTCGTGCTGGAAGCCGCGCACTTGGCTCATGGGGGATGCCGCCATGATGCGGATGCCGGACAGCGTGACGAAGTCGTTCATGTTCCAGCGGTTCGACTGCTGCGGGCCGAATGCCATCTGGATCAGTTCATTCGATTCCAGTTCGAGCTTGATGAACTTCACTTTATCATCGGCTAACGTGGTCGTACTTGAGAAAATAGGGATGAAGCGCTCCAATCGATAGCAGACATCGTGAAGCGTCTTGATCGTGACTTTGTGCGTGGTCTTGGCACTGCCTCGCGGTGCCGCTGTCACATCCCGAAGTCCACGCTTCCCGTTGTCCGCCCGCCAACGCGCATCGAAGTCCCGGTGCATGTTGCAGGAAACGTCCGGCGTCAAATGCGGGCAGAACGCCCGCCCGAAGCGGTCCACGTCATGGCGGCAGGCATCGACCAACATGCGCATGCGCCTTCGCATTTCGGCGCTGAGTTGCACTTGTTCGAGCCCATGGAGGAATTCCTCCGGTTGGGCAATGATGCGTCGTCGTTGGGCCATCGCTTACCGGACTCCCTGCTGGCGGCGCTGTCGGATGTAGTAGTTCGCTTCCGCCAGTACCTCGTCCACCGTCATGCCATTGTCCCTGGCCACGTCCTCGGCATTCTGCTTGAACATCAACTCCACTCGCTCTGGCGCGTGCAGGCCGAGCAGCTTGCATTCCTCTGCGATGCACTTGTAGACACCGTCCAGGTACGCGGGATTCCCCGTGCGCTGCTCCCGCCGTACTTCGGCCCTGCGCTGGCTGGTCGTGTTCGGGCCATGACCGTTGGTCGTCGCCGTCGCCGATTCCCCGGTGGTCTGCGCCTGCACGGTGGTCTCCCTGGGGGCCTTGCTGGCAAACCATTCGTCCCAATACGTGCGCTTCAGCATGCGGAGTTCCGCCAGTTTCTGCGAGACGTGCTCGTCGTAATTGGCGTCCTTCGCCAGCAGCCAATCTCGCCGCACGATCTCGATGTCATGGTACACCGTTGGTCTGGCCAGCGCTCTGTCTGAACGCCTCTGCAGAATATCTCGCACGACATCCGCCGTTTCCCATCCCTGGCACAGCAATTCGGCCACGCGTGCCCGATCCGCGAGCAATTGATCTCGATTTCGGTTTGGCCTTCCCTGTCCTTCAGCCATGTCGAAGATCCTCCCGAGTTCTCGCCGTCATTGTTCAACCGACAGGAAATAGCGTGCTTATCCAATTAATTGCAGGGCATCGACACAGGTCGGACCTCCGCATGTCGTAAAAAACATATTGACGTTCAAGCGGAAGAACGCCACAATACGGCATATGGACACTCTCACGCCGGAAACCCGATCCAGGATCATGCGAGCCGTCAAGGGCAGGGACACCGAGCCGGAACGCCTGCTGCGGTCCGCGATGTGGCGCCTCGGCCTGCGGTTCCGCAAGCACGACCCGCGCCTGCCGGGCAGGCCGGACGCGTCGTTTCCGAAGGCGAGGGTCGCGGTCTTCGTGGACGGCGACTTCTGGCACGGGCGAAAATGGGCCGAAACCGGCAAGCTCCCCGACACCAACCCGGAATTCTGGCGAAGGAAATTCAATGGCAACCTGGCGAGGGACGCGAAGGCCGATAGGGCGCTGTCAGACATGGGATGGCTCTCGCTGCGAATCTGGGAATCCGACATCCGCAAGCATCCCGTGGCCTGCGCCAGGCTGGTTCGCGCCATCATCTCGCGCAGGCGGCGCGAGCAGCGAAGCGACGTGGCGGCCGACGGCCTCCGCCATGGGCGGGGCGACGCTGTTGCCGATTAACGACCATGCAAGGGCGAAATCCGGCGGAAACGCAAACCAATTCGGAAAGCCTTGCAAGATTCTGGCTTCCTCGATGTTCAACGACCGCCATTCCGTCGGATGCATGATCGTGGCGAAACCTTTTCCGCATTGGGTTTTCGGCAACGTCGGAGCGGGTTTGTCCGGATGCGGCTTTACGCAACTGTTGAACCCTTTGCCTTGAAGGACGTCGCTTGCGTTGCCGCCCCAAGGCACCAAAGGCCACAATGCGCCGTAACGATCCATGCCGTCGGCGATCCCGGCGAAGGCCGGAGGACATGACGAAATCAACAGCCTCGGACCGGACCGCCGCAGCGTGTTCGCGGGCAGATCGACGTCCCTGGCGCCATCCCCGGAAAGAAACCGCCACGAATCGTACGACGATCCTGACGGCAGGCAAAGCGCCTCCGCGACCGTCGTGGGACGCCTAACCGTCGGCGAAGGGTGCGACGGGGCGATCCCCAGGTCCTCGCGCACGCCGATCCAGATGAGCCTGCGCCGATCCTGCGGCACGCCGTACCACCAGGCGTTCAGCTCTCGACACGAAACCCGGTAGCCCGCGGCCTTTAGCGCGAGCGTCATTTCCGCGAACACGATCCGCATCTTGCCCTTCCGCAGGCCGGACACGTTCTCCATGACGAACGCGCGAGGGCGGAACGCTCCGAGCAGGCGGACGTAGTCTTCAAAGAGGCGATTGCGGGAATCCCCGAACCGGCGTTTGCCTGCGGTGCTGAAACCTTGGCACGGAGGCGAGCCATCGAGCATGTCCAATTGGCCTGGGGCGACTCCGGCCAGACGCAAGGCGTCCGCGTCCGCCAGCGAATGCACGTCGCCTTCATAGGCCGGGACGCCGGGGAAATTCCGGCGGAAGGCCGTCACGGCGCCCTTGTCCCATTCGACGGCCAGCAGCTCCCGATACCCGGCAAGGCGATAGCCCAACGACGAGCCTCCGCATCCCGAGAACAGCGAGACGACCGTCAATCCGTTCGAGGGGAAATCCGGCCTATCCATCGGCGTCCTCTTTCGCTTTGGCATGCTCATGCCCGCATGTGGGACATATACACAATGAGATGCCGTCGGCGAGCGACTCGTCCAGTTCCGGCCCCAGGGAGGGCGGGACGATCCCATGCCGCTTCGCCAAGTCCGCCAGCATCTCCTGCAATGCAGGATCGCCCGTCTCGACCTCGCGCAGCAGGCCGTCGAGCCTTTCCTTGTCCGCGACCGCCATGGCGGAGATGGGATCGAGGGTTGCCAAGACGAGTGCCTCCTCTTGAGGAGCTAAGTCAATATAAGTCAAGGGGATAGCAACCTCATCTCCCTCACGGAGCGCCAACATGACCCGAAGGTGACCGTCGATCATAGTTTCGACGTGCTGGTTTACCCCCCAACTTTCATCCGTGCGTCGATTGACGATCACATCTTGGACCCATCCTACGGAATCCAGCAATCCGAGCAACGCTTCTTGCTGAAGGCGAGGATGGATACGCCAGTTAGACTCTGATGCCAAAAACCACGATGCTGGCTTGACGTCATGGCCAACGATGCGGTTATTCCATCGGGAGATGCTTCCAGATGCGTCGTTTGATGATTGCACGAATCAACTCCCACGAAACGCCATATTGATGACCGAGGCTCTTGTACCCAAGGCCACCGGCGCGATACCCTCCTTGGATATATGCATTGCGGATCGCCAAAACATCTTCCTTCGTCAATTTGGCTTGGCCATTCAACGAACCACGATAAGCCAATCCCGCCGCCGAAGCATGGAGCATGTTCTCTCGACGGGTGACGATGGCAAGATTCGGTAAGACGTTATGCGTCTTAACGCCGTCCAAATGATTAATTTCATGAGCCTCAGGAATTGGTCCGATAAAGGCTTCAGCCATGAGCCGATGAATCAGCCGATTATGGGCAACGTTGTTTCGATACAAGCAAATGGCATGATATCCGGCATTCTGGAGATGCGGATGCAGGATTTTCCCCGGCGACGCGCCTCTCCCGATCCCAATACGCCGAATCCTGCCTTGATCGCTGACTTCGTATAATCCTTCCCATCCCACGATGACCCGCCATATTTCATGCATACATTTCCCCTTTTGGATGTATGCACATTATAGCAGGGTTTTACTTCGATGCAACGAAAATCACGGGATCAGCCTCTCCATAGCCGACGATCCGGTTCTGCCAGACGCCGTTCGCCGTTTCAGCCATGCGATGCCTCCGCAAGAACGATGCCACCCGTTTCGGTTGCCTTCCACTGTACCAAAGCGGGCGATAGGGATGCAAGCAAATTCTGCTGGAGTTCTCAGAAGATAAGAGCGGTTCAAAAAAACTCTCAAAAGGTAAAATATCTATTGACAAATCTCTCTAGAGGTTATATATTATATATCAGTAAAAAGAACGTTTAAGCCAAGAAAGAAGACAGACATGCAGTCCCACGTAAAATATCCAGAGATTACAGTAACACTCTTGGGTACCGACGGCAACGCCTTTGCTTTAATTAGCAAGGTGCGAAGTGCCCTACGCCATGGCAACGTCCATGCCAACGAGATCCGGTCCTTTACTACCGAAGCCATGGCAGGTGACTATGACCACGTCCTGCAGACGATCTTGGCAACCGTCAACGTGCATTGATGATACTGCACAAATTCAAGGGAAACGAAGGCACGAGAACCGGAGGGAATTGACATGGCTCGCTGGCAACATCGATTAGAGATCGCCGAAGAATGGCGGCAAGCAGAGAACGGGGAGCTGAATCCGCAAAGCATGGCTACCGTGATCGCCATCAAGTTGCGGAAGCTCAAAGGGGCCGAGGTCGGTCAGACCTTAGACGAAGTGGCGGAGGAGTTCGAGGCCCTGGCGGAGGATCAGCACGCGGATTTTGACGATTTCGATGCCGTGATGATCCGGCTTTACGATTGGGGGGATACAGCGTTACGTCCTGGCGTGAAGCGATGCTGGATAGCCACTTTCTAATCTTCAACCATTTGAAGCGGAGGGCATGGTATGACCATCTTGGAACAGATCGCCGCCGCCCGCCGGGTCTCGACACCTTTGATTGCCGTCATCAGTCCTGACCCGGCCGCCACGAAAGACCAGATCATGCGCATAACCAACGGCGCGCCAGCCCTATCCTGGGACGTGGTTCATGGGCTTACCGCCATCAACGATGCCGGGGAAAAGGCATTGGCGACGCTCACCAGCGATCCCGGCATGACGCGAGACCCCGTCGAGGCGCTCATGCTGGCACAAAAGCTCCCTGAAGAGAGCATGCTGTTCTTCCGCCAGGCCCAGCGCTTCATCGGCGCGACCGACGTTGCTCATGCGATATGGATTTTGAGGGATGAATATAAGCAGAACTTTCGGACGCTCTTTTTATTGGCTCCGGAGCTGACGCTGCCCTCGGAGCTGCAGCACGACGTGCTCGTGCTCGATGAAGCCCTCCCGACCGAGGCACAACTCGCCGAGATCGTCCGACAGCAGTACGGGAATGCAGGTCTCGAATTACCGCCTGACTTCGTCATCGACCGCGCCGTTGAGGCATTGTCGGGCCTGGCCGCGTTCCCGGCGGAGCAGGTCTCGGCCATGTCGCTGACGAAGGACGGGCTCCAGATATCCGACCTGTGGGAGCGAAAGCACCAGCTTATCAACGCAACGCCTGGGCTGTCCGTCTGGAAAGGGGGCGAAACCTTCGAAGACATCCGAGGCATCCAGAACGTCCTGCATTTCATGCGCATGTTGGCAGCCAGCAAGCGACGGCCTCGTGCGGTCGTGTGGCTCGATGAAGCCGAAAAGCAGATGGCTGGGGCACAAGGGGATACGTCAGGAGTCTCCCAGCGCTTGCATGGCAAGCTCCTCTCGTACATGCAAGACAGCGGGGCGACTGGGCTATTGTTCGTCGGGGTTCCCGGGAGCGGGAAGAGCCTCGTCGCGAAGGCCACCGGTGCGACGTTGGCCGTCCCGACCATCGGCATCGATCTCGGCAGCATCATGAACTCGCTAGTTGGGGCGAGCGAAGGACGCATGGACGCGGTCCTCAAGGTCATCACGGCCGTCTCCCAAGGGCATGCGCTGTTCATCGCGACGGTGAACAACCTCGCGCTCCTTTCACCAGAGCTTCGCCGTCGCTTCAAACGAGGCACGTGGTTCTTCGACCTGCCGACGAGAGAGGAGCGTTCGGCCATCTGGACGCTCTACAAGCAGAAGTTGAACCTGAACTACCCCGTCCCGCAGGACGAGAACTGGACTGGTTCTGAGATCGCTACGTGCTGTGAACTTGCAGCCGATCTCGAATGCACCCTGATCGAAGCAGCCGAATTCGTCGTTCCCGTCGCCGTCAGCGCACAAGATCAGATCGATCGGTTGCGCCGGGAAGCGTCAGGAAGGTTCTTGTCAGCTACCTATCCAGGCGTGTATCGTCTGGAAGGCAACCGTACAGCGGCGACCGAGCAGCCCACGCGCCAGATCAAACTCTAACGCACGGAGGAATCTCATGTTGCAACAACCGCCTTACGACGAACTGATGCGGACGACGCTTGACACTATCCAGGCGCTCCGAGGTTGGCTCTACGATAACCCGGAGCATCCAAGTCGGCGCGCCCGACTTCGCGCGGGCCTCTCGCTGTACGAAGCCGAAACCATGATGGAACTAGGCCACGGCCAGCTTTCGAAGCCGCGCGTGAGCCACGATACCGACATCACCTCTCAGGGTGCCATCACCTGTTTCCTCTGCGGCAAGACCTGCCTTTCTCCCCACGATGCCGAGCATCGTTACTGCGCCAGCTGCCATCGCTTCCACGGTGCGCCGCTCGTCCCGCGTGAAAAGGCATGCCCGCAATGCGGCAACGGACACACGCGGACGCTGCTGTTCTTCGCCGACACCTGCGAGGCGCTGTGCCCCTGCAGCTGTCTCTACCACCTGCCTACTATGGAGGTGAGACCATGATCACCAACGCGGAATGGCAACGGCTCAAAGAGATGGTCTCAGGACTTGTCCAAGGTGACATAGATTTAAATACGGAGACGTACACCTATGAGTGGCCTGGAGGCTCAGCGACGTGGAACATCGCGAAGGCCAAGCAATGTATCCTCGACGGCCGGGCCGCAGGTTGGAACGACGTGCCCCGCGACCAACTCCAGATCATCGCCGACCGCTACGAGTACGACGAGGCCAAGGTGACGCTGGCTGATCCCTCCATCCCAGGCATCGCCGCGCCCATCCTCGACCAGGACCAAGTCGTCTACGTCATCGTGGATGGGATCCACCGCGCCGTTCGGGCCTATCGGGATGGACAGCCGTTCATCGTGCTCATCTTGTCGGACAGCGATAGCCGGACCTGTATCCTGGGATCGTGGGAGGGATTGGTACCATGAGCGAACTGACCTGGGAACCATGGCAAGGATGGCCCAACCAGAAATACTACATCACGCATTTACATTTGGGGAAAGCACGGGGACGGCATTCGCTCTGCATGATGGTGGGGCCTGAAGGATACCAAACGTCGATCGCTGGCCGTCACACGCGTCCCTACGCCAACCTCGACGACGCGCTCCGTGCAGCGCTCCGGCTGCTGCGGACGTTCCTGCGCGACGAGATCCGGGCAGCCGAGGCCGCGTTAGATGAGGTGAAGGCGCTACCCATGCCAGAACCTCTAGCGCAGGAGGCTGCCCGATGATCTGTCCACGCTGCGGATGGGAGGCCCTCACTGACATGCCGGATGGTGAACCGTCCCTCGTGATCGCCACAATGAACCCGAGCGAGATCCAGCAACCGCCGCGTTTATTCGAGGAAATGCCCACATGACACACGGTAAAGCGGTCAAAGACATCTGTGCCGTGCTGCAGAAGACGTTCGACGCCTACGGTCCGGTAGAACTATTCCGGGGCTTCGTGGACGCCTGCAACCTGGCGCTCGAGGAACTGCCATGCCACCTCCACTATGCCGTCACGCGGGAATCCATCGTGCCTGCGGACTCGAAGGAACGTTGGAACAAGGCGACTGGCCGTTTCGCTCCCCAAACGCTGGAAGCCTTTGCCTATGGATTCAGCGTGCTGCTAGATGCATGCCAGTTCGGTCCGGACCCGGCCAGCACTGATAGCGGCGGCGGGCCGGACGTGATCGGCAGCGTCTACATGGACCTACTCTCGAGCCGATCAAACAAGTGGAACTACCACGCCCAATATTTCACGCCGTGGGGCATCTCGCTCATGATGGCCAAAATGAGCGCCGCGGAGGACCTGGAGGCCCAGTTTCATGCCAAAGTGAAAGCCCTCATCCACGAGGACCCCCTGCTGCAGGCTATGACGTTGGCGGATGCAGTCGTTTGGCAGGCCGAGGGCGATCAGGGCAAGGCTTTTGCTTGGTGGCTACGAAAAGCGTGGCCGCTCATTCGACCGAAGATCGAGCCCATCAGAGTCTGTGACCCGTGCGTCGGCAGCGGAATCATGCTCCTGGCCTTCGCCTCTTGCCATCCCCTCTGGCTCTCGCAGATCGGCTATATCCAATATTATGGGATCGACATCGACCCACTCTGCGTCGAGATGTGCCGGCTCAACATGCGGCTCTACGGGTTGGATCCGCTGCGGATCACGCCTGCGACCACTGAGAAGCTGCTGGAGTTGGCGGGACAGCTCGGGCCGATGGAGCAGCCGTATCAGGAGGTCATCCAGGCACTGCCGGAAGAGCGTCCGGCTAAGGAAGCCGTGCTCATCGAGCGCATCAACGCGGCACGCGTTGAACAGCTCAACTTATTCTGAGGGAGCCGTGGCGATAGAACCATCTAAGCAATGGTCCTTCTTCTGCTGTCGTCCCTGCGGCTGGGAGTTCGCCGTGCCGGGCCTCATGGACGCCTACACCTGTGCGTTCTGCCAAGCGCTCCTGACGGCCAGACGAGCTACCGTTTCCCAGAAAAAGGGGCTGCGGACGCCAAAAAAGCAAGGAACACGCAAAAAGACTATTGACATTTAAGGGGAGAGGTTATATATTATATTTAGAAATTAGGACCGTCGTGAACCAAGGATCAGGAGAGACAACATGGCCAAGACGAGGACGTACCTGAAACGTTTCAACAGCGAAGACGACGCTGATCGCCTCATGCGCGTACTGAATCGCGCAGCGAGGGATCAGACTGTCTTCTGCATCGTAGATGGCCCGGAGGACGACTTCGTGCTCGTGGATCTCGCCACAGCCATCGATTTGGAGATGCCATACCGATGGGCATGCTAAAGGAGAACCACATGGACTACCCCATCATCAACACACCAGAATTCAACAATTGGGAAACACGAGTAACCACACGCCTCCGGCTCGAGGAACCCATTCCTGAGAGGACGTTGGAGGCGTTGCGCCTCTACGTCAACGAGCGCATCCCGACCGGCGGGTTCCTGCGCGCCTGCCTAGAGAACGACTTCACCGTGGCCGTCTGCGCTGCTGACAACGAGAACCTGCGCAGCATCGTCAGGCTCGCCAAGTGGATGTACGTGAATCTCCCCTCCGCGTGCTGGGGCTCGCCAGAATGCGTGGACGCATGGCTCCGGGGGGAAGGAAAAGGGGAATTGGAGGACAAGACATGACAGTCTCGTATCCGCACATCCACGTCAAGTTGGTTGGCACCGACGGCAATGCTTTCTTCCTCATCGCCCGCGTGCGGCAGGCATTGCAGAGAGCAAACGTCCCGGCTGATGAGATCAAGGCATTCTGCAAAGAAGCGATGTCAGGCGATTACGACCACGTGCTGCAAACGATCCTGGCAACGGTGAATGCTTCATAGAGGACGATACGGATGCGCCATTTGGTGAAGAGACCACAGACGCTCAGCGATGTTGATGCCATGAGCCGTTCCGAGTTGACCGACTATTGCGCCCAAACGGATATGCGAGATCCGGAGGAGTGGCGTATTTGGGGAGCAGCTTACCTGAGATTAGTGGTCATGGTCTTTCAACTCAAGGGGGATGCCGCTGAAGCCGAACGATGCGAATCCCATTATGCCGAATTGAAAAGGAGAGACGCAAATCCTTAGAATCTGTGCGTGGTGTCAGGGAGAAGGTAAACCGGCCGTCATGGGAGAGACAGCGCCTTTCGATGATCACTCGATGACGCACGGGATCTGCGCGACTCATTTGGCCTCGCTATTGGAGGAGATCCATCAATTAAAGGAGAACATAATTGTCCCATCTAGCGACCGTGAAGAGCCAGCTGAAGTCCATCGAAGCCATCCGCATGGCCTGTCATGAGCTAGGCGTCGTGTTGCGCGAGGGAGGACGGGCACGCTACTTCGACGGCCAGCAGTCGGATAAATGCGATTACACCATCGAGCTGCCGAAGCCGCATGACCGGTACAGCGTCGGACTCAAGCGGCAACCCGATGGAACCTATAGCTTGGTCGCCGACGACATGGTGGCTGGCTGGGACACGAAGCTCGGGAGAAACTACGGTCTCTTCAAGCAGCAGGTTGCATTTGCCACGCTGCGGCTTGAAGCGCAGCGCAAGGGTCTGCGCCTGACCCGCGAGATGCAGCCCAACGGTACCATGCGCGTGATAATGACCGGGAGATTCTAACGTGCTGCGGCTTCGGGAGAAATGGCTGTGTCCCGTCTGTCGGCAGCGCCATCGAGGCTGGGACGACAAGAGGCATCCGTTGCGGTCGCCCTTGCCCACATCACAGGGGAAGGACGTACATGACCAGCAAGCACGTGATCGTCGAAATCGATCTGGACGGCAACATCGTCGTGGACGCCATCGGCTTCAAGGGGGCCGAGTGTGAAAAAGCCACCAAAGCCATTGAAGAAGCCCTGGGCGTGAAGACCGGGGAAACGAAGAAAGCAGAGTGGTACAGCTCAGCACTTACACAACAAGTCAAACAACACGGATGATAAAAGAACGGTACTGTACATCTTTTGACATGATCCCCGCCCTGAAGGGCGATTGCCCAAAGAGGAGGATATGGAATCGTGACCAGCAACCTGGACTATGCTGAAGGCACCTGCGGCTGGTGCAGAAAAATGGCTGAGACTTTGCGCTTTGTTACCGTGCCTTGGGATGCATGGGTGTGCTCTTCATGTCGTGGCGTAAAACCGCACGAAAAGGAGGCGATATGAAGAATTGTACTCACTGTCATATCGTTAAGCCTAACTCGGAATTTTATCGGAGAGGCAATGGTAGGCTTTTAAGTTGGTGCAAGACATGCACGGGGCTTCAATTGAGAGCATGGCATGTAGCAAATGAGGAACGCCGGCGACTAACTCACAGAATGAACTTGAGAGAGCAACGGCTTCGCCATCCTGAGCGATCTGCTGCCATCAATAAGTGATGGCGAAACAAGAACATGCATCGAAAAAGAATCATCAACAAAGTCGGTGAAGCCGTGAGAAGGGCTCTCGCACGCGGCGTGCTAACGCGCTCAAACGCATGCGAACAATGCGGAGCAATCGGAATCGTCATTGAGGCGGCGCATCTAGACTATCAAAAGCCGCTTGACGTGCTATGGCTCTGCCGGTCGTGTCATCGAATATTCGATCGTGAACAACCGAAGACGTTATCGCTTGCTCCGTTGGGATCTACGCCGCCTTGCCGAGAGCTGAAATCCGGCGAACTGGAGGGTTGATATGGACTGGCTCTTCAACATTGCCCCGAACGGAGATGTGACGACGCTGTACACCGAGACGGTAGATTTGCGTGTTCTCGGCGAGCTGGAAGTCAGCCGAGCGAGCAACATCGAGTACGATCATGCCGCGCAAGGGTGGGCAATCGTGCTGAAAGACGGCACCATCTTAGCCGAAACGTATCCCTCCCGCGAAGATGCGCTGGCTGCTGAGGTGGCGTATATCCAGGCACATTGGGATGCGTTCGTAGGAACAGCAGAGATCAGTGGAGGATAATCGATGAGCCAGCTACGCCCGCGCACGCTGATTCGTGTTGGACAGCGCGTCATCCGCTGGGACGGAATTCCCGGCTATGTGGGCACCAATAGCCAGGGCAAAAACGTCCATGGTCCCAGCGAACCCTTCCATGTGGAATGGCTCGATGCAGATGGCAGCGTTGAGGATGCGGAGATACTGACCCTGGAGCAATTCAAGGCGGAAGGTATTCGCTTCGGCCGCGGGCTGATGCGCTGGGCACGGTAACAGAGGAGAAGCGCCGTGCACTGCATAGATTGCCGATGGTATCGGATGAAGGTTGCCGTGGGCGAGACCCCGTCGCAGGAATGGGGGATCTGCGATTCGCCGGAGGTCCGTAAACAACTCATGATCTTTGGATTCGGCATATTGCGTCGTACCAACGTGCCGGAAGATCTGCTGCAGGCACTCGACTGGCGCGTGCGCGGCGATTTCGGCTGCATCCATTTCGAAGAGAGGAGAACCCATGCCGTTTGAAGACGTGACGTTAGAGGTACCATCCGAGACTATCGAGCGATGGCCAACGGCCCCCGTCGTGGAGGCTGAAACCCGGCTGTTGGAAAAAGCCGTCGTCTTGTCCGTGTCATTCCACCTGCTCGGGCGCCAGCGCAAGGTGGATTCCCGCCGCATCGAGGTCAAAGCAGCCGACGACGAGCCAGTTCGCATCACCTCGAACAATGGATTGCTCCAGCCAACAGCCACGGAGCTCTTACGCCAGCCAGATCCGAAGAGCATCAACGTGACCAAGCGCCTGTTTGAAGGAGATGAATACCGCGCCATCACCACGCTCGACAGCCAGATCAAGACGTACCTCGCGACCAAGTGCCTGCCGTTCCCCATGCGGGTCGGGATGTACCTCTTGCCGATCGCGCTCATCCACGAGGTGGACGCGAAGATTGAAGCCTACGCCGAGCTGCGGGAAGAGTTAGTCGACCAATTCCTGGCCGTCTACCCGTCCCTGCTAGACCAGGCGCGGGAGAAGTTGGGCGACCTATTCGACGAGGCGGATTACTCGCCTCCGGACGTGGCCGAGACGAAGTTCGGCTTCCGCACGCAGTACGTCAACCTGGGACTCCCGGGGCACCTCAAAGACATCGACAAGGCGATGTTCGAGCGGGAGCGGCAGAAGGCCGAGCGCTACTGGAGCGAGGCGACGGAAGACATCCGGCTCGCGTTGCGCGAGGGGATGCTGGAGCTGGTAGACCACGCCGTGACGCAGCTGACCGGGAAGGCCGACGGCAAGAAGCGCGCCATCAGGGACGGGTTCGCCGAGCGCATCCAGGACTTCCTCGCCACCTTCAACGCCAGGAACCTGACCAACGACGCGGAGCTCCAGGCCATCGTGGAGCAGGCGAAATTCATCTTCGGCGAGCGCACGGACGAGGAGCTGCGCAACAGCCCGTCGGCGCGAACGTCTATCCGCATGGGCTTTGAGGACGTGAGGGAGAGCCTGAACAAGATGATCGAGACCAAGCCGACGCGGGGAATTCGGTTTACGGACGATGCCGAATGAACCAGAGGAGTGAGCCGATGATCAGTTGTGATGAAGCAGCGTATGTAGTCAACGTCACCAGATATTTCGGTACGGAGTGGATCAGCGATGAAGGTCGTTGAATGGCCGCAAACCTCTGCGAGTATCGTGGAGGCCGCCAGTGCCATGCGGTGCATTCCCTGGAGGACATGAGTTTGGCGCTGGGGATCAAGAACCAAGATTGTGATCGACGCATACAGGAATTCATCGCCCTCCAGGTCGCGGAAGGTCGCGCGATCTATGATCGTTTCTATCCGCAGCCACTCGACGCCGCATGAAGGGTATTCGATAGGCTGATGTGTCTTTGGGGGGAAGCGTAGAGGAGGACCGGCTTTGGGAGAGATCACGGACCATGAGATCGACATCCTTTGCCAGAGCGTTGAATCTGGCGAAGAGGCGAGGCATTGGGAGGAGAGACTGGAGAAGGCACGGGCATGGTGTCTACAGGATCACAACCACGACTTGCAGCAACTCCATGCAGAGCTGACACGTCCACGAGTGCCTTGTCTGCTCGAAAACGAAGACGACGAGATCCCGTTTTAATCGATCACGACCGGGGGAGGAGAGCTCCTTCCCCCTGAAGGGGGAAGCATGGCCAAGATCAAGCACAGCAACGAAGAAGGCTACGTGACGATGGCAATCCTGCCGAGCACGCGGCAGAAACTACGGGATCTACAACTGATGATCCTGAAACAAACCGGCGTACATCTGCCCATGTGGGCCGTGATCGACAAGATGGCTGACGAGACATTGGAGAAGGAGGGGAGCGAGCCATGACCAAGCCTATCGTCCGCCTCGGCGACGAAGCCATGTTTGCGGGTCAGCACTACATCCTGCACGGCATGGCCGAATCGTTGACTGCTTTGCTGACGTTTGCCCTGACGCTGCGCGATCTTGACGCGCTGCGGATCGTCATTGCGCCCATCGCGGCCCAAGGCTATGCGATCTGGTGCCAAGACCTCGAGTGCTGCCTGGACCACCAAAAGGAAGAGATCGACGGACCGGCTAAGGGGACTCTGGCGAACATGTGGGGCGAGGCAACGTGAGGTGCATGCCATGAGACTCAGATCAATTCCGCCTGCGAATCGTCTACACCAAAAAAATGGCCAGCCGCGCACTGGTCTGGGACTGGCCCATATCAGTCTGGGACGAGCGGCGCATGAGGCGCGGAAGGCGCAGAGTGACGGCGCCGAGTCGTGGGCGCCGCATGTGATACGGAAAGTGAAAGGCGCACAACAAGGCTTGATCACGCCATCGATGCTACACGCGGAGCTTGACGCACAGGCACAGTGGTGGAAGGAAGAACTCGATCGATTGCGAGAGGAATTTTCTTCGGCATCGCTGGTGTCGATCATGAATGAACTGACACAACGATTCCATTGGGAGGACAACGCATGAGGAACATGCTCTGGATCGTCGGCGGGTGGATCGCCCTGAGCCTACTCTTCGGCATGGTATGGGCATGCATGTATGGAAGATTCTTTTCAATCGATGTGCGGCATCAAGTCAACCGCAGGCACGTCGTCGAGACGCTGCGAGAGCGGAGAAATCCGGGGAGGGATGATGTGGTCTAAAAATAATTTGACAAAATTATACAGCAATTATATAATTTCTCGCGTGTTTATTATGGAGGGATGAAGCCATGCGAGATACGTTCAAGGCATTTGCCCTGTCACCGGAACTCCTCCGGAGAATCAAGGCGTATGCGGAAAACCGCTCGACGCCGTACCGCCGCATGAGCGAAAGCTCAGTAATCCGGGAAGCCCTGGAAGCGTTCTTGCCGCCAGAGGAAAACAGAGATCGACATCTGGATGCGGTAGCCGAGGAGGAGTCGAATGGTGACTAACCCTAACTATGCGGATTTGCTGAAAGACCCACGCTGGCAGCGCAAGCGGCTCGAAGTGCTCCAACGGGCGGGGTGGATGTGTGAGGAATGCGGCGATCACACGACCACCTTGCATGTCCACCATCGGCAATATCTCAAGGGTCGGAACCCGTGGGACTATCCCGATGAACTGCTACAGGTCCTGTGCGAAAAATGCCATCGGCATATCACGAGTGTCATGGAGGATATTCAACACCTTTTAGCGACCCTGTCAATTGATCAGCTAGAAAAAGTCAGCGACTATGCCAACTGCGGCGCCCCGGACATCTATGAAACTGCAAGCTTTCTAAAGACCGAGGAAGCATAGTCTATGTCAGAGCCGTTATTGGTTCCGAATTCCACTCAGGTACCTAATATCGTACTAGATATCCTGGGGCCATTGTTACTCCATAGCGAATACCGCTGCCTCATGTACGTCATTCGTCGGACCTACGGTTTCCGCAAACCTACTGATGAGATCAGCCTGAACCAGTTCGTTCATGGACTTATCTCAAAAGACGGGACGACTGTGCTCGATTTCGGCACGGGCTTGACCACTCCACCCATCATCGCTGCCCTAAAGTTCTTGGGACGCATCGGCATCGTAGACCGGACAGGCGGAGGACCAGGACGAGGAAATAAACCAACCTATCAATTTAACCCATCTTGTCGGTTGGTTCAATTGCTGGATGAATGGCGGCAGGAACCTGAACAGGCGCGAGCGAAGATGGCATCTATCTTGACATTCTTCCGAAAATGTAAAGACGATATAGCTATAGCTACTATAGATATAATGAATATAGATTTTCAGAGTTTACCTTTTTCTGACCTAAAAGGTAAAGTAGACACTCCAGAAAAGGTATACCTACTATACCAACAAAATAAAGATACAAAACTAAGTAATACTAGAAACCAAGATAATAATATTCGTCTGCCTTCCGATCCCAACGATCCCGGACAAGAGGCAAATATGCCCCCCGCCGAGGATCATATAGGGACGACTGATCAACAAAGCCACAAGCCATCTAAGTCCCTCCCAAAAAGCAAGCAACCTGGCATCATTCCAGCCAATATCGCCTCACTGATCTTGTCCATGGTGTCCGCAGAACTTCATTGCGTCGTTAATCCAAACGTACTGAATGAGGTGTTCTGGACGGCGCAATCTTCTTATGCGCAGAGAACCGGTTGCTCGATGTCGGAGATTCTTGCGGAAGTTGACCGATATTGGAGTACGAATCAAGAAACGCTGGCGACAACCACGACGGAAAAAGGAGCGAGGAAACGGTTGGGAGTTTCGATCGATATCGCAATCAAGAAGCTGCTTGCAGCAAAACGTGAGCATGGACGAATACAAGGCAACCGCATCACGAACAAGGATGAACTCGCCCTATGAAAACCTTCAGCGATTATGGCATCGACTTGGGAAACGCCAAAGGCTCAGGCGCCGAGCGCAAGACGACGTGCCCGCAATGCTCTGCCAGCCGCAAGAAGAGCCGATACCCATGCCTGAGCGTCAACATCGACAAAGGGATCTGGCACTGCCACCACTGCGAATGGTCTGGATCGATCCAGCGCGGCGAAGAGAACCGATCAGCTCCTCCCCGCTACAAGGTCTACCGCCGACCGGACGCGGCACCACAAACCGTCAAGTCAGGGCTGCAAGAATGGTTCGAGGGACGCGGCATCCCATGGGAGATCGTACAACGCTACCGGATCAGCTTGACCACGGCCTATTTCCCGCAGACCGAGGAAGAAGCTGATGCCATCGCGTTCCCGTATTATCGAGCAGGAGAACTCATCAACCACAAGTACCGGACGCTTGAAGGCAAGAATTTCCGGATGGACGCGGCCGCCGAACGCATCCTCTACGGGATGGACGACATCCAGGGCGATACGTTGATTTGGTGCGAGGGCGAAATCGATGCCCTCTCGTTAGCGACCGCCGGATATCAGTCGGTGGTGTCCGTTCCTGACGGCGCGCCAGCGCCGAACACGAAGAACTACGAAACCAAATTTGGTTTTTTGCAGAGCGCCGAAGAGATCCTCTCGCCGATTCGACGACACGTATTGGCAGTCGACAACGACCTCCCAGGCCAAACGCTGGCCAAGGAGCTCGCGCGGCGGCTCGGACCGGAGAAGTGTTTCGTGATCACATGGGCCAGCGAATGCAAAGACGCGAACGACGTGCTCATGAGCTACGGCGTCGAAGTTCTGCACGAATGCATCGACCATGCCGAACCCTATCCCATCGACGGCATCATCACTCCTGGCAGCCTCCGCGATGCGGTTTTGGCGCTGTATCATCGCGGATATGGCAGAGGGCTCAGCACGGGATGGAACAACCTCGACCAGCATTACACGATCAGGCCAGGCGAATGGACATTGATTTCTGGTATTCCGTCACACGGTAAATCGAGCGTGTTGTCGGCCATGGCCGTTCAATTCATCAAGGCCACCGCATGGCCCTTCGCCATGTGCGTCCCTGAGCAGCAACCGCTTGAGCGCTACATCGCTATGCTTTCACAATTGTATTCGGGAGCGCCGTTCTATGAAGGACCAAGCCAACGGATGCTGGAAGCCGAAGTGCATCATGCCATCGATTGGCTCGATACCTATATCCGGTTTCTGTTGCCACAGGAAGACACCCCAACGTTATCCCATATCCTCGATCTCGCAAAAGTCGAAGTCTTCCGCTCCGGGATCAAGGGATTGATCATCGACCCGTTCAATGAACTCGACCACCATCGCCCGGCTGGGATGAACGAGACCGAATACATCAGCTCGTGCCTGACGCAGATCAGGCAGTTTGCGCGGCGCTATGACCTGCACGTCTGGGTCGTTGCCCATCCGACCAAGCTACAGAAAGAGTCGGACGGCACGTATCCGGTCCCCTTGGCCTATGATATTGCGGGCAGTGCAGCCTGGTATAACAAAGCCGACAACATCCTATCAATCTGGCGAGATGTGAAAGAGGATAGCCATATCGTGAAGGTCCATATCCAGAAGATTCGCTTCAGGGATGTCGGCAGACCAGGCGTGGTGCAATTGCGCTATCATCCTGCGACAGGCAGACTCTCTGAAATAGGAGCATCGCATGCGTGAAGGGATCATCACATTCTACAAAGGGCGCCGATACCGCTCGCGCTTGGAAGCAAAATGGGCATCCTTCTTCGATCTGATGGGCTGGCGCTACGAGTACGAGCCATATGACCTGCCAGGATGGATCCCGGATTTCCTATTGCTGGGACATCAAAGGACGCTCGTTGAAGTCAAGCCGTATACGACGCTCGATGAATTCGACATCAAGAAGATCGTCCAGGCGACGGCGGCATATCACGAAGCGCCGAGAGAAGTCCTGCTGCTGGGAGCTTCCCTATTCGATGCCGACGATTGGGAGGATGGAGTCGTACTCGGATGGCTCGGTGAATTGATCGTCGATCATGCGACAAATCGTCTGGTCGACGTGGAATTCGACGAAGCCGTCCTATGTGAATCGGCCTTGGGATTCGGGTTCTTCCATGCCTCACAAAATTGGAAGGATCGCGTGACCGGCATGGATCATCGGCAACATCAAGTAGTCAGCAAAGAAAAGATTGCGCCTCTGTGGCAGCAATCCGGCAACATCGCTCAATGGGAACCGCACCCGTATCTGGATCGCACATAAAGAAGGATGACCGTAGCCATGCCCACCAAGAACGCCGTATCCGCCATCAAGCACCGTACGTTGACTGATGACGAGTTGCTTGCCGACCTGCGCCGCGTGCTCGCGCTGGCCCATGGCAAACGATACCAGCAATGTACTGCCGAGCTGTACAAGCGGCTCGGCGGCAAGCACCACATCAAGACCTTCCTGGCGCGATGGAGCAGCTGGGAGGCCAGCATCTTGGCCGTGCAGGGACAGCTCAGCACGGCTGCACCGACGCGGCCGCTTCGCGTGAGGCAGACGAAGATGAAAATCCGGTTGTGCCTGCGCTGCGACCGGCGTTTCCCATCGGAAGGCCCCCACAACCGCTTATGCAATCCGTGCCGGGCGCTCTTGGATGCCCAACCGTCGGCGCCGGAGTACGGCATCATCACCCAGCCACGCCATCACTAGAAAGGAGTGAGGCCATGCCTAGACCATTGCCTGTACCATCCATGACTCACGACGCGGTACCGGAAACCGTGTTGGAGATCGTGCTGACCTCCGACATGACGTACAAAGAGGCGCAACATGTTGCCGCACGCGCGTTTGTCCTATGGCACATGCGTGATCGCCCGACGATCTCCGTCTTGTTGCGGCGCTGCGGCTTTTCGCGGCCCACGCTCTATCGGGAATTCGGCGACCTGCTCACGTGGGAACACGTGACGTTCAATGTGCATCAGTTTATCCGGAGCAGCTTCAAGAGCTGTCCCTGGCTCAAGGGCGCTGTCTGTGAGAATTGTTGGCAGCCGTTTGAGGAGAAAGAGTTCATCTTCGTGCAGAACGTGAAGACGCGCCATCACATCGTTGTACCCGCGTACCACGCTGCATGCCTGCGCCGCGTGACGATGAAGGCCAAGCAAGCGCTACGGGAGCAGAGGGGACACCGTGCTGCCGTTCGCGCCTGAGCCTGCGGAGTATCCCTTGCGGCTGGTCTGGCTGCCGCTGCCGTGCCTGCGGAAGCATGCTGGCACGTTTCTGGAGATCATGACGCGCGGGGGTTCCTGGTGGAGCACGCTCAGCGCAAACTGAGGAGAGAGGATGACATGAGTCGCATCGTGCTCCAGCATCAAGCGCTGAAGAGAATCTCAGCGACATCAGACAGACCGGATCTTCGGCGGGCGGCCCAGGCGCGGCAACACCAGCTTCCGCTTCGCGCCGACGAGCAGGTCAAGTGGGATGCCCTTCTTGACATGCAGGATGAGCAGCGCGTCCCGAGGGATGTCCGTCTTTCCGTGCAAGTACATCGACGCGCTCTGCCGGCTGCAGCCGAGTACGCGAGAGAGGTCCCTGGGCCAGATGATGCCGTATTGTCGTAGCAAGTCTGACATGAGCATGGGCGGAATCCCCATAAAAAAACTATTGACAAATCACGCGGCATGGCGTATATTCGATACTGTCATGCGGTTAAAATGCAATTTACTTTATGCGCAATGTTTCCGCAAGGGGGATCGACATGGATCAAGCCCTGCTGAGCCCAAAATTCCAAAGCCTCGAGGCGGCGTTGCGACAGGCGGAGCGCGATGCGCTCTTGCATGCCATCTTTTGCGCCAACGGGGAGAAAGCAGAGATCGCCGAGCAGCTCGGCATCTCCAGACGGTCGCTCAACCGTTTGCTCAAGCGCCACGGGTTTGCAGAGGACGCTCATCGTGACTGAGGCGACCATCCTTGACGGAGTTTGTGCTTGTGGCTGTGGGCAAAAGACCACGATCCCAGAAGAGTCAAATTTTAAGTTGGGTCGTGTGCGCGGACGTCCCATGCGTTTCGTTCATGGCCACAATGGGCGCGGAAACCGCAATGCGCGATGGAAAGGTGGCAGGCAGATACACCAAGGCAAGTATGTTTTGGTGCAGTGCCCAGGGCATCCTAACCAAGATCGTTATGGCTATGTCCGAGAACATTGGTTGGTTGCCGAAAAAGCTCTCGGCAAGCCTCTTCTCGTAACTGCCGTCGTACACCATGTTGACGGTAACGGGCTACACAATCAGAACACGAACCTAGTCATCTGTGAAAACCAAAGTTATCATATGCTCCTGGAATACCGTACCCGTGCTTATCGTGCTTCAGGCCATGCTGATTTTCGGAAATGCTGCTTTTGCAAGCGATGGGATGATCCAATGAGTATGTATGTTTCAAAACCAAGTCGCGCAGGCATTTATGCCTGCCATCGCGAATGTCGGAATGCTTGTCAAGCTCCACATAGGAAAAGATGGAAGCAAAACAGAAATCTGGAAAGGCAACAGCATGGATGAGGCGACATGGTTACAGTTAAGAATGCTCGGAATTGGAGGGTCTGACATCGGCGCCGTGGTGGGGATGAGCCCCTACAGTACGGCGCTGGACGTCTACGAGCAGAAGTTAAGGCTGGCTCCGCCGAAGCCGATGAACATGCCGATGCTCTTAGGGCGACTGATGGAGCCCATCGTGGCAGCGCTGTATGAGATGCAGGAAGGGGTCAAGCTATTCAAGCCTGGCTTCCAACGGCATCCCGTGCATCCATGGGTCCTGGGTACGCCGGATCGCTTGGTAGTCGGACAGCGCAAGGGGGTCGAACTCAAAACGACTGCCGCGCACAACGCGAGACGGTGGGGAGAAGCTGGCGGCGATGAGGTTCCCGAGGAACACACGTGCCAATCGCATTGGTACATGCCATTGGTCGAGATGGACGCGTGGGACGTGGCGGTGCTCATCGGCGGCAGCGACTTCCGGGTGTACCATTTATACGGCGACCAGCGGTTCGAGCGTGCGCTTTTTGACCGTGGCGACGTCTTCTGGCACGAGCACGTGATGAAGGCCGTGCCTCCAGTTCTGTCCCCGGAGCAGGTGGCCAAGCTCGACTTGGAGGCACGTTTCCCCCGCGACCGAGATGCCAGGCTGCTGACCGCCAAAGACGAGCTGCTGCCCTGGCTTAATGCGCTAGCCCGGCTGGCGCCTGAGCACAAGCGCCTGGAGAAGGAGATCGACAAGGCGAAGACCATGTTAAAAGCAGCGATCGGTGACCATGCGGGGCTGCGGGGACCGTGGGGGTCCGTAACGTGGCAAGCCAGCGAAGACCAGAGGAAACCGGACTGGGAGAGGCTGGCCCGTTTCCTGGGAGCGACCCCAGAACTCATCAAGGCGTTCACGGAAACAAAGACGGGTAGTCGCCGCTTCCTGACGCAGTTCAACGGCAACCAGGTGTTACCGAATGGAAACGAGGGCGCAGCATAAGGAGAATCATCGTGGATATGTTCGATGGGATCGACGAGCAGAGCGTTGATGGTATCGAGGCAGAAGTTAAATCCCTGATGCCGAGGGACATGCTCCCGGCACAGCAAGTCCGGATGGGCGGATACGTGA
>ERZ1292623.596-Hain-H51-01um-R1-596-length-38240-cov-6_pt1 | contig 38240 bp, 42 predicted proteins | sample MGYA00564398_ERZ1292623 | MGnify/ENA primary metagenome ERZ1292623 (study PRJEB36523, sample SAMEA6512633) | groundwater metagenome | collected 2019-01-07 | study: AquaDiva: Metagenomics assemblies of 32 groundwater samples
TCGAGCGCGTGTTCGAATTTTATATCAAATACGTCAAGATCAAAGAACTTGGCGAGACTCTTTTTTCGCTCAGTTCCTCTCGCATCAATAAATTTAGTTAAACCAAATTGTGAGCAATATGTTGTAATCTCAAAATCTTCTTTTGTTCCAAAAACCTCTCTAATTTTCTTGTTTGTATCTGGTTTAATATCGCCATTTAAAATATTTTCTTTTTGCTTTGGAAGAGTGCAAAACTCAACTTCGTTTTCTACTCGTGGCTCTTTTTTTTCATCCTTTGAATAAAACTTTTTTATATTTCTATCGATATGATAGGTTTTTCCTTCATCCAAGATATCCAAAGATACATCGCTACGCTTACATTTGCGGTTTACGTATTCTCCATTCTTCGTAGCTCCCTCTCGAAACACCGTATTGTGGAGCGCAAAGAACAGAGTATCAAGAATTGACGACTTACCGGCGCCATTGTTCCCGATCAAACCAACTAATCCTGTAAGCTTATCAAAGTCTATTTCGTTGTCCTTCCCATAAGAAAGAAAGTTGTCCCACTTTAATTTCTTAAACTCAAACACTTTATTTCGAGCAACATCTGTATCAATAAATGAATGATATTTCTTGTCTAATTCTGTTATTTTTTCAATTTTATCATTAGAAACATCTTTTAGACGAAAATATTCTTCTATAAGATTTTTAGAAACTTCTATGTCTCGAATATTCTCATGAATAAAATCAAGATTCCCAACTTTTGTAATATTAACGTGAGAAACCGCCTCGTCCGGTATAATAAACGGCACTTCGTTGGAGGGAGAAAACCTTTTCTCGATCTCTTCTCTAATTTTTATTTCTTCCGCAAGATCAATTTCTTTTTTAAGTTTAACTCGAATTCGACAATCTTTTGGAAGCTCTCCCACTTCATCTAGATCAGCCAAATTTGCCAAATGTAGCGTAAAGAAATATCTTTTTTGTTCAAGTATTATGCGTCTACCGACAATGTCTTTTTTGCCGCCGATCTCCCAAAGAATGTACCCCTTGTCAATTGTTTCACCAAAGTTATTTTGACGAATAGAGCCTGGATACGCAATGGTTGGGGTCAGAAATTGGGCTACATGGATATCGCCCAAAAACGCGGCATCCCACCCATCAAAAATTGAAATATCATCTATGTTGCCAACAGAAACCCAATCATTATCTAATACAGAATTGTTAATAGAACCATGGTAAAGAGCAATATTAATATATTTTGGATCCAGATTTTCTTTTTTAGGCCACTTGTCTCGTTTGTCCAAAATTGAAAAATGGTGGAACATTAAATTTGGGAAGTTTGGCTTATAATCCCATGGCTCATAGTTCCGGCTATGCTTCAAATAAACCATGTCGCCATTTACGCCATTTACTATTGGACTAATACTATCAAGTCGGCCTGGATTTGTTAATGCGCAATCATGATTGCCCGGAATAATAACCACTTCAGCAATTTTGGATAGTCTTCTAAAATTATTAATAGCAAAATCAAAATATTCATTAGAAACAGTTAGTTTTGTATGAAATGTGTCGCCCCCAATAATAATTAAATCTACCTTCTGCTCTTCGAGACTTTCCGCCAGCCGATCGAAGGTAAACTGCATTTCATCAAGAAACGTTGAATTTCGAATGTGAATATCAGCCAGGTGCGCTATTTTATATTTAAACATCAAATAATAACCCTCAAATCTTTTCTAAAGACGATCCGAAATTCAAAACCACTTTTTTCGCAAAAATCCTTTCCTGCTTTGTTTTTTAATTCTAGCTCTTGTTGACTTTTCACAAATCCCTTCACCTCTTCTAAGATTATTTTTCCACTATCGTACTCAATTAATATATCCGGAATATATCGCTTAACATTTCCAGAAAGGCCAATATATGGAATTTTTATTCCATGAGATGTAGTAAAATTTTTAACATCTTTTTGATCATCTAAAAACTCAAATCTTTTGAGTTCATAAGAAGAAAAATATTTCATTTCTTCTCCGGTTTTCTTTGAAGTATACGACCCCGTCATAAACCCATTGCTTAGCGATAATTTTCCATTTTCTAATAGTTTCAACATTCTTACAGAGGAGTCTTCCGCCATTTTTCGTTTTATATCTGGTGATATTTTCGCCTGCCCAGCTTTAACTCTTTTTATTAATCCAGGATCATTTCGATACATTTCTTTTTTCTTGTCAGAAAGTTTTTGTTTTTGATCTTCAGTCCACGGAATACCAAGTTTTCTTTTTTCTCCTTTCTTGAAGCTTGCTTTATTGTTTCTTCTTTTTGGTCTATCGTAATCGTTTATTTGTTTAATAATAATCGAAGGATCATTTTTTAAAATTGGCACAATAAGTTCGTGGCTTATTTTAAGTTCTTTTGAAATTTCTATAATTGTTTTATTTTCTTCACAATACAATTTTTTAATTAAACTACAATAACCTTTGTCGTTTCTTTTTCTTTCAAATGCGATTGGACGATCAACTTCAACATTATTTTTCTTTAAAAAAGAAATAATTGTATCTTTACAACAGCCAAGCTCTTTGCCTATCTCGTGTAGATTTCTTATGTCTTCAAAATACAGCCTCTTAACTAATTCTAAATCTAATTCCAACTTCTTCATGCTACGGCACTCCATAATTTTCGTCTAAGGGAATCAAATTTATCTAATTCGTGAGCGTTTTCTATACATGAAATAAATTGTTTAGAATCAATCTCATCTGGTTGTTTATCAAATCTAACCTGTTTAACCGGAATATCATATTCTGTAAATTTAGAAATAGCTTCAAGACTCTCTTTGTCTGCTTCTGGATCGAAGCCAACATAGACCATTGGACAATCATTAATTATAATTTTCTTAAAAAGTTCGTATTTTTTAGAAATATAGCAACCGTTTAAACAAATCAAATTTGGTACCTGCTCAAAGTGCCTACAGTAGGCCTTCACGCTCTCCAATAAAACGACGGGCTTGGACCAGTCTAAGAAAAGTTCGTTAAATACAATTTGACTCAGGCGCCCCCGCGACCAATATTTCATCTTGCTATCATACAGAGCGCGTGAAGTGAAAAAATTAATATGCCCCGCTTCGTCAAAGGATGGAAATATTATCCTATCCCGAAAGTCTCCAGACAAACAAATTCCAAGCTTGTTTTGAATAATTGTTTTTTCCGTTATTTCATACTGCGAAAGATAATCTAATGCTGCAACGCCTTGCGGGAACTCCTGTGCGTTTAAAAGAAATAGATATTCTTCCGGAAGAAAAATCCGTTCAACTTCTTCCTCTTTTAATTCTGGTGCATGTCCTATTAAAGCGTAGTATTTATTTGCCTGGTCGCGTGTCCCGCATTCTTTGAATAGCTTAAAAATGGGCCCGCCCCATTTGCAGACCCAACATGAAAAATTATTCTTTACAAGATTTATTTCTAATTTTTTCTTGTGGTGTGTGTGTTTTGGACAATAGCAAACAAACTCTTCACCCTTGCGGATAAAAGAGTCGGGGAAAATTTGTTTTAAAATTTCAATTTTCTCTTGATTCAAATCACACCAAGGGGATAGACTGCCACGCTTTCAATTACACGGCAAGTTTAACTCAAGCGCGGCGAGGCCCAATACAATAGAATCGCACCGGTCAAATTCGAAATCTTTTGGTCGCCCCGTTTTCTTGAATTTAAATTCTAATTTTGGAAATTTTGCTTCCACAAACGCAAACACTATCTCTTTGGCGTTAGAGCCACGGGGAACCTTTATCCCACAGGACTTTCTTGCGGCGCGCACATCCAAAAAGGCATATGGACACTCACCAAAAGACTTTCTTAGGGCGTAGGTGCCCGCAAAATTCATCTGTATTAGCTTAGCTATAACATGTGACGAAGAGTTGCCGCCCGAAAGCTTTTGGAGGGCCTCCTCTACGAACAACAGATTCGGCTTTACATCCTTAAACTTCTCGACCAAAAAGTCTATTTTTTCAAAATTATCTTTAAAATCGTCCGTTGGTGTCAGGTGCGTTCCAGAATCTAATAGCGCTTTATTTTCAATATCCCAAAGCGACCACCCGCACGCGGTGGTTGATAGATCAAGTGCCAATAATTGTTTCATTCAAAGCCTTTCAAAAATTTAACTTGAGCCGGAATTGGACGCCATCTGACTCGTCAAGCAATACGGGACTTGCCAACTTCGCGACGCCGACGCACTCATAGTCCTTATCATAAAGTGTGATCGATGTAATAAACGCCTTATTTTTTTCTGTTGTCATCTCATGTTTTGTTCCAGATAGTTCAGAAAAAGATGGATTATTAGAAAAGTTAAGCTGTCCCTTCGGTGCCGAGCACAAATACAAATTCATTGGAATATTGTTGGTCGCCGAAAAATTCAGAATTATACGCTCTACTGTACCAGAAAAGTTTTGTGGCGATATATTGTGTCCTAAATAAGCCATCCCATAATCGTAGAATACACACCCAACAAGAAGAGATGAAGAAAATAAACCACCATATCCATCGTCTGTTATAATCGTCGTTGTATTAGAACCCGAGGTTGCTATAGAAAAACTGCCCGGCTTAATACCGGAGCCAACGTAAAAAGACGGTATCGTTAATATCGAACAACTTTGTTGCGCCAAAATAGAGGCGGACAGTATAGAGGAAGAAGCAAAATTGTCAATTTTATAGAATGAAGATGAAGCGTAAATATTTCGAAGTCTATTAATGGTATTTTTTTCTGATGCTGTTAAAACGTTATTAAACATCAATTTTACTTTAGAATAGCAATGGAAAGATTGTGTCATCAAATTTCCAAGAACGTCATTAAACTCTCTTTTTTGCCCAGGGTGTCCAGAGCCGCTATCGTAAAGATAAATCGACGTCTCAAATCCACCACGTGGAGCGCCGAAAAAAGGCATAACTATAGAACGAGTCGGATATGTTGTGTATACAGTGGAGATTATATCTCCATCTTTAAAGTCTAAAAACATTAATAATCCAACCTCACTACAATTTCTATATTTAAATCTGGATCTTTCTTTATAGGCCGGCTTGTTTTCGCAACGGCCAGCACTTCTTGATTTGTGCCAAGAAGTCCAACTGTAGTTATATACGTAGTTGGAGTTCCACTTGAACTGCTAACTGAAGTTAAAATTTCTCCTGTTACACGGGAAAAAGACGGATTTGATGAATAATTAAATTCGCTTGCGTTTGCTCTACAAATTAGATAGCCGCTATTCACGTTTTGCGAAGAAGAAAATGCAATACTACCAAATCGGTGCCTTATTGCGAACAACATATCACTATAGGTTGTTCCAGAAACACCCTTGGCCAATTCATCAAAAACAAAAGAGCCAGACCATGCGTTGCCATCAGCATTAGTGATGTCGGTAAAGGTTGGATTTAATACCATCACCCCGGCTTTAAGAAAGTTTAGCCCCTTATTTTCTCTGCTTCTTCCGTGAAGAATTTTTGTATACGCGCCAGCATACTCATAGTCTAATGAAGACTTTCGATCCGTCATAACATAGGTTGGAACTTCTTGAGTTTCAAACACAGAGATTGATTGTGCATTTCCCGGAGAGCAAGAAAAATAAAAAGTAATTTCTGTTGTATTTTTATACACGGCATCTTTGTACTGATTTCGTGGATAAAGAACAAATATTGCCTCATTCAGTTCTTTATTGTCGATGATAAACTTCTTGTCTTCATCTCCAAGCAACCTTTTGGCAAAAGTTCTATACATTTTAACTTTTTGCGACTGATATTGCCCCACAAATCCAGCGCCGCTAAAATATGAAGAGGCAGTAGTGTGTCCATAAGAAAAAGATATAACCCTACTAGCGGAAGGATCTGTCGCCTTTCGATCAAAACAATCTACATAATATCCACCAGACAAGCTGTTGGTTAAGTAGTAGTTTGGGATGTTGTTGTTTGTGGCGTTCCCAGTTCCGGACATCATCCGCTGGGGGATAGTTATGGTTTCAAGTATGTTATAGACATTATTGAAATAATCATTTTCTTTGAATTTCTTGAAAGACACTTATTATCTCCCAATAACATCAGTAATCAAGTCTCACCTTAACCGTAAATTCAGAATCGGGAGATTTTTTAATCGGTCGATCAAATGAACCGACCGCCAAAATTTCTTGGTTTTCCCCAAGAAGTGCAACTTTAGTTATATAGCTTCTTGTTTGAAGAGAGTTTGTTCCAGACGTAGGTATAATTCTCTGTTGGGTGTCTAGGAAGGACGGATTTGAAGAATAGTTATATTCATCATTTTGCGCGCGGCAGAAATAATAACTCGTTTGAAGATTGAGTTGATTTATTACCGTCATTGTCTTGAATCTATGACGAAGGCCATCTAATAGATTTTCATACGTGCCAGCGCCGCCCGAAACGGCCATAGACTCATAACCAAAAGTCCCTGACCAGAAGTTACCTAAATTGGTAGCAAGAGAGCTTGTGTTCGAAAACAATTCTGGGACAAGAACGATGATGCCCGCATTATAGAAAATTTGCCCAGCTATAATTGCCCCAGTAATAAGATTTCCGACGTCGGCGCGATCCGTTTGACTGTATCTATTTTCTGCGCCTGAGTCGGAGAAATTCTTTTGATCAAACTGAGACTCGGTTCCACCCGCCCAACCACCAGAAAACATTGACACAATCGAAACAGAACCCTTTTTGATCTCATCCTTAAACTGGCTTCTTTTTAACATCAAGAAGATTAATTCATTTCTATTGCTGCCTGAAATTGAAAAAAGGCTATCTTCGTCGCCAAGAAGCTGTTTGGCAAACAATTTATAAATTTTATTTTTTTCTGTTTTGTTTGTTGCGGCAGCATTTGTATAAAGCGATGAAGAAATGGTCTGCCCATAGGTAATATCCATCAACTCTACTGCGGTAGAAGCCGAATAATTGGTGCTAAACATCGCCTGATAAATTGAGCCGGATTTTGAACCAGAAACCCAGTGATTATACCGTTTTATATTTGGTTCAGTTGCGAGAGTTCCAGTAAATATAGTTCCATTAAAGGTTAATACTTCGTTAACCGAAGAAAGGGCCTGTTTTAAATCTCTACCTAAATCAAAAAGCTTAAACATTCAAAAATCTCCGTATCAAGTTCTTGTAAATTCTTCACTTATTACAATAGTAATCGTATTTGAAAGACCAGAATTTATTCCAGTCGTTTTAAGTTTTGTGCTAAGTGTTCTGCTTGGGGCGGCGCCTGCGCCAAACGTGTTCCACGTAGCGCTCGTTAGCGACTGTGGACGTAGTTTAAAAGATACCTGAGAGCCCTGGGACGACTGAATCAGGGCATCATCCCTCTGGATGATATAAATCGCAGTTCCGTATGGTGTAATCTCAACTGGGGTATTGTTTTCTACATAAAGAAGATCATTTGCCAACTCAACCTTGAAGGCCGTGTCTTGGATTTCTATTGGAACAACCTTGGCGTTCTGATTTGTGTTCTGATAAAATCGCACAGTAACACCGGCACTCTGGGCTTTTTCTTCGCCGATGGTTACCGATGATGCATCTGCAGAAAGAATTGGTAAATACTTTAAATTTGGATTTGTAATCGTCATTAAAGGATAATTGATGCTTAATTTTTCATTAACGTTTGCCTCAAAAATCGGCATATTTAAAATTTCTTGATCAACGTAAGACGAACCCGTTGATGGATTAAACAATCCATAATCAATCTCATCATCTGCGAAGGTGTAGGATACCACCTTAAAGGAGTTGTCATTTTTTGCCAACTTTTGACGCCCCACGTCAGTTAGGACTGCATCTATTGTAATCTCTGTACCGTCTTTTGCTACAAATCCCATCTTTTACATTCTCCCAAAAAGGCCCCGAACAGCATCCGCACCAAGTGGTAAATATACAAACGGAGATGGAGGGGGCGTATATCCTCGCACATGGTAAATAGTCATATTATTAAAATTTATTTTTAATTGTTTTGTTAGCCAGGTATCAAGAGAAGTTACCTTTATTACAAAATAGTCTTTATCATAAACGTTGTTAAACAAAGGATTTATGTTTAGATTAATCTTCTTTTTAAAAATCAATATGTCATCAGGCTCTGCTTCTAGCAATTCTTGTCCAAGTTCTATACTTTCAGAAGAGATAAGTTTTTGTTTTTCTTCGCAGAAAGTGTTAGAAAAATTGTTATAAGACACTATTTTGCAAGAAAATTGCGCAGACATTTTAGAAAAATTACCATGGAAATCTACAGACTCTACAGCATAGATATATTCTTGCTCTTTCTCTAGATCGTAATCCACATACTTATTATTTCTTACGTCTAATAACGCGCCATTTAGTTTGATGAACTTTGTCCCCGCTTTTCTACGATACACATTATAACCCACAACGTCTCGATCTTGGTTTTTTTGATTCCAAGAAATAAACAGGGTTTTATTCTTTGAGTTTGGATAAATTTTTATATTATATGGTGACTCAGGTCGCTCAAATTCTTGAACGGGAAATTCAAGAAGATTTGAAAACTCACTATCATAGTAGTAGGCCGGATTTGTTACAGAAAATCTAAAATTATCTACAAACTGATTTGTTTGTGCCCCATTCAGGAGGCTATCACTATCAAAATAAATATTGATATTGTCTTTGTTGACAAATCTAAAAATTGATCTTATTTGGTATTGATAAACTTCTCCGTAGGCAATTTTCCAATCTATAAATTCTGTAATCTCTTTCCCATTTACGGCAATTAAATCTACAATTGTAGATTCGCCCTCCTGAGAGATTCTATTTTTTTGAATTACATATCCTATGTATTCACTTTTTGTATAAAGGTTTGCGTCAAAATCTGGTACGATATCTCTCGGGCCTTCGGAAAGTGCGGTGTGAAAATCTCCGCCGCTTCCTTCGCCATCAATTGTCCCGCCGGTACGCATCGGCATAACTGCATCATCATCAACGGTCCCGTCTAACCCGCTTGTGCCGCCGTCTACATCAAAAAGCCTCTGGTAATCGGCAGAACTTCTCGTTCCACCGCCGCCGACGGCCGTGCTCATTTCATCAACGGCCGGGAGCGAAACAACAAAACCTCCGATATTAAGGGCTGTGATTCCTGGCATCCCCGTACTTCCCCCGCCGTAGTCTCCACCGATCTGGCCGGCTACTGCGCCTAAGAGATTTCCTTGTGAGTCTTGTCTTGCTGCACTAGTCCCCGAATCTGAGGCGGGGCCTCCGGTGGCATCGATGGTAATACGAGGAGTAATAATTTGTTGTAATTGAAAAATTCCAGGCTTATTCCACGTTAGTCTAATATACTTTGGTATATCGGTAAGTTTTGCGCCGGTATAATTTCTGCTCTTATAAATCTCATAATCTTCTTCTGTTGGTTCATAAAAATTATACACCAGCGAACCAGACAATTGTGGTATAAAAAGACTTTCGAAGGTATATGGAGGAGTTTTAAACGTGTTTATTACACTTGGCGCCGGCGTGGGTGGCAAAAGCGGCAAGAAGGTAAAAAGGGGTAAATTTGTAAATTTCACAAGAACGCTATAAACGCTTCTTCCGCCCGAAGAATCGACAACAAAAAAGCTTACTGTAAACATCCCAAAGTCTGGCAAAACTAAACCGTTTAAAGAAAAATCAGAACGAATAGCATCAATGCTTGACTGTTTTATTTTAAGCGAAATTTTATTTTCTTGTGAAATAAGACGATCGTATTCTATTCTAAACGATTTAAACTTGTCCGCCTCTCTTGCTTCGCCGATTGCAATAAATTCTCTATATTTTACTAGTGCATTAATTGTAACGTTGTAGTTATCAAATCGATGAGAAAGACTTTCTTCTGCACCGGCGAGCAAGAATGAAAAAACCAAATCGTCAGACGTATACAAGAAAGTCTCAATAGAACTGATTCCGGTAATATCATCGTTTCTAATTTGTAATTTATCAAAATTTAAAGGATCAGGAATGGCATAAGAAATATCTCTTGCCGCGACTTCCGATTGTGTAGAGCTGTTTTTAAGAATAAATGTGCTCATAAAACGTTAATGAATCCTAAGTTTTGCGAAGTTGTGGGTGCCCCGGCAAGCGCAGAGGCAATTGTCTGACTAATCTGTTCTCTGGTTGGCGGGCCTTCGTTCCATTCAACCTGAAGCTTATAAACGAAAATTGTATTAATTTGAATTGCATTATCGGTAAATACAAATGCAGAATTAGAAGTTTCGCCCATTCCCGCAACAAGGTCATTATATCTTGTTTCTAAAAATAGAGACGCGGGATCTAATCTTGCTATTTCAATAAAGTCGCTGTCTGTGAACATGTTTTTTCGTAATATTTTGTAAAACTTAACGGTGCCCCTTGAAGATTTCATCTTTCGTATAATAAGAGAATTTCGTCTTCCAAACCCATCTCTTCGAACGTCCTCAATTATATTCCCAAGAATTTTAGGCTTTTCCTCTTCTTTTAGCGCCGTTCCAGTAGAAAATTCTAATAAATCACTTGAAAATGGAGACAAAAACATTGAAGCACCAGAAAAAAAGCTTTCTCCAAAGTACGAACTGGAGAGACTAATTGTGGTTGTTTGTTCTGGGGTTGGTATTTGAAATATATCCGGAGAGGCGGGTCCACTAACTACGGAGGCTGAAGCTATGTTTACAACAGGGCCGGCGGTGGGCGTCGTAGCAGTCTGCTGGACTATTCCAGAATTTATATTTTGTGCAGGCCCCGGTCCCGCCCCAAAAACAACGCCAGGAAACGTTCGTGGAGCAACTGGTGCTACAACACTCGTCGTAAGTGGTGGAATTAATATTTTAACAAAATTTCTCTGAACTGTTTGTGGAATGATCGCCGAAACCGCAGAATTAAGCACTTTTGTTTGCTTGTATGTTGTATTAACATACGTCTTCGTCCCAGACGGGGAGTCTGCAGCTACTTGTTGGAATGTTGTGCGAATTGTATTAATAGAAAACGTCATGTTTATATATTTATTTTAATAATTGGATATTCTTGTACTTTCTTTTTAAAGCCATCATATAGTTCAAAAACTACAGAATTTTCTCCATTTTTTAAACTCAGGAAAACAGAATTATGAAGACTGTCAATTTTAATTGGAGTTTTTGAATTATTTATTCTACAATTAACAAACGACCAGTCGCCCTTGATCTTAAATGAAAACTTACAATAAGCGGGTCGTTGTTTGGTGTTGATTATATTGGTGTCGATTAACAAAATTTTGGGCGGAATATAGTCTGCAATAAAATCTTCTTCTTCTTTATAGGAAGAACCAACCTCGATTGCTGGGGTAAAACTATAAGTTTTCGGCATAGCGTTTTTCCCAAAACATGTAATTCTATAGGAGTATGCACGATTTTTTTGTGTAGTCTTGTCCACGAATTCAATTATATTATTTTTAAACTTAATTGAATTTAGCCACGGAATTTCATCAAATGTTTTTAATGAATATTTTTGTTCAAATCTCCAAAGGTCTTTTCGCTCAATTCTTGCGGAAACTATTTCTTCAGGATTTTGATTAACAATTTTAATTTTAATAAAATCATTGACGCGCTCGACAAAGAGTTGTGGTTTTAAAAAAATACTTGTAGGAATATTATAATCAAATACAGAATTTTTCTCAATAGCATCCGTTGATGTGTTTCCAAATAAGTCTTTTGAATAAATCTTATAATTATAAACCATTTTGGCAGTGATCTCTGTGTCGAGGAAATAAGTTAAATCTCCATAGTTTTCAACCTCTGCCATAAATTCAAATTTACGATCTATGTTTCTTTTTTTATAAATCAAATAAGATTGTATATTATCACTTTTCTTATTTCCAAAAGAAAGAACTAAACCGCCATCTTTTTCAAGAATATCAAAAACCTTTGGTGCAGGCGGGGCTCCCAAAGATTGTATGTTTATTTTCAATATATCGGGGGCAGTTTCTTTTAGGCTATTAGAAATGGCCGTAATATAATATAAACAAGTTTCTCCAAATTTTATATTCTTATCAAGAAAAGAGTATTCTGAGTTTTGTTTATTATATCTTATGACAGATATCTGCTTAAATGATCCATCACTAAGGTTTGTTTCAATTTTGTTGTGTTTTGTGGAGCTATTTAAAACTTCTACATCAGAATTTTGTGAAAAGAAGTTTTTATTATAAAGAACAGTATTTAGTGCTTTCGCAGAACTTCCGGCAGAAGTTTTTTCAAGTACATTTTGATTTACAATAAACTTTTTGTCCAGGGCGGCTTTAGACAAAACCTTTTTGTAGACCTTAAATAAAACAACTGTGTTGTTCGTATAATTCCAGTTTAGTTTAATGTTAAACCCAAGATTTAGATCTTGGATTATTTCATAATTTTTAATTAATACTGCGGGTAAAAATGTTCTTTTTTGTGAATTAGATCTTGTGTCTGTCATTTTATTCGCCCGTTATATCAAAATATTTCAAATATGAATCATTGATGACTTCGCCATTTAAATTAAATTCAACCTTTTTCTCGACCTCTTTTAGTCCGACGCTATTTGAGAAAAAGACCTCTACTTTAAATCCCCGACTTACGGTGTTGTTTAACAACGAAAACTCATATAAAAGCTGAGAATAATTTATTAAATGAACTTCAATTTTTTTATAAGAAGTTCCATCAGATCTCAAGAAAAAGCTTTCTGAATAAGAAGCTATATTTTGCAGCCCAACATCATTAATAAAATTGCCGGCCTCCACTTCGTCTTCAAATATGTGAATTCTTTTTTCAATTTCAATTGAACCAGAAGAGTTTTGTACCACTCCAGACAAAACAACAAATTCAGAACCATGGCTCTGCCCGTGTGGCACGGAATATAGATTATAATTATAAGCACGAGGATCTGATGAGGCCTCAAAATTTACCCATCGATCTTCTATTTCGTTAAATCTCGAAAGTTCTGTTCCTGTTAAGCTTATTATAGACATTATATTTTACTGGACCACCTCTATAAGAACCGACTTTTCTGTTGATAGGGTTCCCTTCGTTATTAAGGTGATTGCGCCCGACCAGGTTGTACCACCACTCATAAATATTGGCGTAAAGAAAACCCTCATATATTTTTGTTTTGGAAGTGGTCGTTCCAAAGAAACGTTAAAATTAACAACGCTGCTGGTGAACGACGTATCAAGTGGAACGGTTAGTTCATATACTTTATCAATATTTGCAGTTGAATATTTTGTTGCTGCAGCCGTTGTTACTGAAATCGTCTCAAATCCAATAGTGCCGGGTGTTTCCTTTTGGAAAAACTGAAACTTTAATTCAAACTTCAAAGACGTGGGAAGCGTTCCTGAAAATGGGCTGTTGGTTCGACCGAGCAACTCAATGTTAAGCGTTTTATATCCCTCTATTGGAATAACTGGACCGAAGGATGGTGCGGGACTATTGTCCGCAAGAGAGCCAGATATACTATTCGCATTAATGTTGACCCCGTCATAGTCTGATGCGTTTTTCCACAAAACAAAGCTTTTCAAGAAGTCGTTATTTCTAATCGTAACATAATTAGAAAATGGCGGCTTTCCAATTCCCGTCTTTCCACCCAATTTCTGAACATAAATACTTGGGGTCGCACCCAAAACAGAACCAATCTGTGAGCGCTTGTTCAAAAACGGAAGCTGCCCAATGCCGCCGCCGTAGCCAAGCCCATAATCAATTAGATATTGAACGTTGTTTGTTGTTATATCCCAAAGCCAACGACTATCTTGTACTCCATTAAATGAACCAGTATATTCTGTCGTTGGTCTACCATGGGTTGAACTTAAATATAGGCTAACGATTGAATCGCCAGTATAATGAATTAAGCTTGCTGAAAAGTTTGGATTTGCATTAAGCGTTTTTTTGTAATAGTTCCCGCCAGAGATAGACAAAGAATAGAATCCATTTCCATATCCCGCAGGAGCAAAATTGTCCCAATTTTCCCTAAGTGAGATATCAACTATTTTTCTTTGCGTAAGATTTGAAAAATTAATACCCTTATCCGTTCCGGTAAAATTTCCTGTGTCTATATTTGTCGCCCACGGAGAAGCGTGCGCCGAGGCAGAAACCGGGCTTCCGAATCTTCCAGGATCTGCCAATTCTATGTTGGCGCCACCCTGTGAGGCTAATACAGTTCTTGTGATGCTTGAAGACGCGTCCAAAGTAAGTGATTTACTTGAATTTTTTGCAAGAATGTTATATTTTACTTTATTGAACTCAAGCAAATGAGGTTCAATTACATAATTTGATATAGAGTAATTTATATCAATTGGAATTAGTTGCGCTAAAAGATAAGAGAAATTACTATCAAACCATTTAATAAGCGAACGGAAAGAAGAAAAGTTGATTTTTTGACCAATCTTTTTTTGAAAGAAAATAGTTCTTATATTTTCTAAATCTAATAATTGATCTCGATAACTAAAAGTCGTATCTCCTACAAAATTTCCGTAATCACTTAAATCACCAATGTATTTTGTTATTTCTTTATTCAGAGAAGAAACTGGTGAAAAATCAATAGAAACAAACGGTATGTCTCTATTAATATCGCTCGGAGAAAATGAATTTTTATCTAAAAGTCTAACCTTATCATTGTTTATGTTCAAATCATAAGAATACGCCGTGTCAAACTTATCGATAAAAAGTCCTGGATATGCGTCTGCCGCAGAACTTGTTACAAAACTCAACGTTCCGTCTGTTCCGCCAGAAATATAATTATGAACTACAGTTGAGGCAGAAAAATCATTTAATTTATGATAAACAACGAGATTGTCAAGATCAGTTCTTGGATTTATAACTTCCAAATTTTCCCAATCTAATCTTCTTCTGCTCAAAATTTCAGTAATATCTTGTACTTTTGTGCTCTTCCAAACGCGCGCCTCGCTCATCCACCCATTAAAATAATTTGTTCCAGAGGCACCAAAATAAAATTCACCAACAGATGCGGTTAGTGAGCCGGTTAAAAGAGAATTAGATTGGCTGAATATTAATCCATTTCTGTCTATAGAAGAAATATCATATGCAATGCTGTCGCTGCCCGCCAAATTATTTCTTGAGGCTACTATATTCACCCACGTATTATCATACATCAACTGCTGTGAAGAAGTCAGTGATGAATAAGTAGCATTATCTTGGTTTAAGGAAAGCAGGCGTAATTTTCCACTCGATGAAGTTAAGTTTTCTCTTTCAACTTGTGCCGCAAAATTTAGCTTACCAGCCACATCGTCTAATAGGTAAAATACGGTTGAGGTCAGGTGGGCAGAGGCCGTATTAAAGAGCGCACGCGCCTCGTAGAGCGCCGACGAACCAGACCTATGTCCTACTCCGGCGGGGGCCACAAGTAAATTTGTAGAGCCCGTGAGGCGCAGGGCGCGGCGCTCCATCGTTCTTGGGGCGAACGAACTCTGCACGCCTCCGGATATATCGCTGTATTCAACAATGTTGACTACGTTTTCATCTAATCCAACAGATCTAATCGCCGCCTTAATCGAAGCTTGCGTTGATTTGGTTTTAAGAATGTATACTAAATTATTTAATACGTTTCTTTTTAGTTTTTCCTTAATTGTTTCTATAGAGCTTCCCATAGAACCAGACGACAAAACGTTTTCGCCAAAGAAATATTGAAGAGCATCAGTGTTGGCATAGATGTCTCCAATATCTAGTCCGTAATGTTTGGCGGTTAAATCCAAAAGATTTGATGGTGGTCCATCATATTCTGTTTTTCCAAGTTTGAGAATATTAGAAATGTGTTGTATATAAAGCTTTAGTCTATCAAGATGTCTTGCCATCAAAAGCAAGAATAGTTTTTGATTTCCCTGTTGATCTTCATCGTCATCCGTAAAGAATCCTGGAACTAAATTGTAGATAATGTTTTGATTTGAATTATCGTAAACCGTTCCAGAGTTTCTCTGGAGGGTTAAAAAATCTACAACTCTTGTATTTTGTTGTGCAAGAATTGGTTCTCCAGAATCTCGAAACCACGAACCAAGCGTGCCAGAAGTTATATTTGTAGAATACGAATAGGTCCCAGTTAATAGTCCGTTAAGCCCATTCCCAGAATAATCAATGATTTTATTTCCATATTCGGAAGGTTCATTAAATTTATAATAAAGATTTAATGCGCCAGAATGATTGGCGTAAATTGATCTAAAATAATTTCTTTTGATTAAGGCGGGCTCTCGCGCCGAATTCCATAAGCGGAAATCATCAATTGCGCCAGAATAATAATAATTTGTGGTTGCAGACATTTTTAAATATCCGCAATATATGTTCTTTGAACCTAGGTCGTAATTTGCCAGAAGGGCTGTTGGAACTACAGAAGAAGTAATCTTACTACCATTAACATAACCAATCGTCGAAGACGCGTCAACATCAAAAACAAGTGAGACAAAATTAGAAGAAGAAATATACGAATCATATGGGATCGAAAGTTCGTGGATTGTCCCAGATTTTATAGTAAATTTTAGATTTTTAACGGCGGCGTTTTTTTCAATATGAGCAGAAAAACCAAAGTTACCACTAAGATCCATACATGAAAATATAGGATGTTTGTCTGCAACGTTTTCGTGCGGCTTTATAGCAAATTCAACTGTCAAAGACTTAGTTGAAAAATTTACTACATTTTCATAATCCGAAACAAGTACATACGGAGCGTCTGAACCGCTTGTTAAATTAAGATAACCTTGTTGTTTTGGGTAATTATCCAAAAACCAATTTTCATATCCCGTTGATATCTTTCGCCATTCATTCTTTTCCTTCAGTTCTCCGACTATTGGATAGTTGCTAAGAAGTCTCGAAAGTGCGAAATTTACAGAAACGTAGGCTGAATTAAAAAATACGTGATTAGAAAAATTACTATAATCTACATCTAAATCAGAAGAATTGCTCGACGTAAGACTAAAGATAATTTTATCTTTTTCTTCTTCATCAAGTCCTATATCTTCTAAGCTTTCAAGTGGAGATGTATTGAAAGTTCTTAAAAGTCTTTCTTCTAAATCGTTATAAATTGTCATGCTCTTTCGATCTTAAATCTAAAGGAATTGTCGAATACAAAAGATTGATTGTTAAAATCTGTTAAAATTTTAATTTTATAAATGTATTCTGGCTTAAGTGCCGAAGACCAAAATTTAAAATAATTCCCATTTTCATCATAAGATAGCTTAGAATACTTAAGAGAGCCTGTTGAAAAATCAACCAGAACCTCTTCTGTTTCTGCGTTCAAAATTTGGTAATAACCATTTTTAACAAAAATCGGCGTTGGCTCGGATGTTGCCCTTGACGCTATTGCTGGCCTATAGTCTCGTTCTCTTATGAATACTCTTATAATTGTCTTTTCGTCGGGTCTAAAAACTTTTAGATTTGGTAAATTTACAACTAAATTATCGTAATCATAAAAAGAAGAACCGGTATTATATTGTGGGGTAATGTTTCCAGTAAAATATTGTGTAGTCGAAGAAAACCAAACGTCTCTGTAAATTTGTGTGCTTGATGTCACAGACAGATTTACACCAGAAACGAAAAGAATTCCATTTGAATGTCTTGATGCCGTCAGTGTTTGCGCGACCGTGGAGCTCGAATTATATAGTTGAACATATACGGGCGAAAGGTTGTTGTAGGCTCCATTTATAAAACGATAATAAAATATAGAGCCAGTTATTCCACCGTAAGATATATTTTTTCTATCATCTTGAAGTACATCTTCCCAGAAAATATTAAGTTTGGGAAGTCTCTCTGGCGCGTGCGCGTTTCTGGAAAAGAACTTTTTAACATAAAAATCAGAAGTAGAATCTTCATACGAAGAAGAAAACTTAACTATAAATCCGTAATTCGCAAGTCCGCCCGTTAGCCAATTGCCAACTATATTAGAAACATCAATATCTAAATCTTCGTGCCCTGTTTCAAAATATTGTGAGGCGGTTAAATTTGATGATGAAAAATAATCCCCGCCGGCTTGCGACCAATTGTTTGTTTGGTCGGCTTGGCGCCAGTTACATGGAAGATTTTTATCTTTAAGTCCTTCATCAAAGTTTGAAAGACCACGGCCCTCTAAAAATGAGCGCGAAAGCGGGGCGACTTCTACGTGAAATCCATACGGAACAGTCTCTGCGTGTACCGCATTTTTAATGAAAAGTTTATACTGAACGGTTGAGGCAGAAATCTCACCAGATGAAATTGACGAAGAAACAGAGGTTAAATCAAACGCCATTAATATGCGGCTATTCCCGCGCGTGGCGATTGAAGAAGTAAGATGAATAAGTTCTAATATTTCAGACGCACCCGCATTTGATGAACTTAAATTTGTTCCATCAATGGTGCAATTATAAATTGTTGCGTCTTTACTCGGGAAAATAGCGTGGTACATGTTAGATTGCCCCCGCCTTAACATCAATGTCTGGATATTTTATTTCAAACAGCCCGTTTGGAATGCCAAATATAATATTGTTTTTCATATTTCCAGACATATCATATACTTCTGATGAATAGGAGTTGCCATTAACAACATTTGCCTTATTAACGACTTTAAAGTCGCTTATGGCGATAACTCCTTCTGTATCTTTTATTAAACACTTAATTTCATCTATTAAGATCGGTTGATTTAGTTGCCACTTGGAAACGTCAAAATAGTCTTTAATCTTTAATAAGGTGTCTAATTTAACTTTCGACTTGTTATATCCTGGCTGCGCCACTATCGTATATTCAACTCCTATGTTAATTATTTTACCATTCAATATATCAATTGATTGGTTCATTCGAGTAAATTGATTGAGATAATTTTTTAAATTATTTTTCATCGTGACCGAGGGCGTCGTTAATTGATTTTGCGCATTTTTCGAAATCACATACAACTGAACTCCACCATCATGTTCGCAGCTTGCTATTGGATATACACGAAAAACTTTCCCAAATATTGCCGGCATCGACATGGTTCGTGCAATATAGTCTTCTCTTGTATTAACTCTATTTTGTGCGGCGAAATAAGCCGAAGCATTTTGTTTGATTTCTTGTATTGTCTCGGCATCATCGCCGTCGAGAATCGGAAGAGTGTTCCTTGTAGAAAAGCTTGAAAGTGTATTATTAAGCTCGCTTACCGAAAGTCCAGTTGCGGAAAAATCAGATTCTTTACTTGTAATACTCGTTAGCGAGTTTTCCGAAGTATTTGTTATTTTACCGCCACCAGTTCTAACTTTAACCGTTAGCGTTGTGCTATATGGCGAAAGACCGAGCGTCCGAGATGTAATAAAATTTTGTGGATCTATGGCTGTAGTTGGAAAAGTTAACTTTCCCTTTAAATCAAGCGCGATTAATGCTGGATCTGGAACTATAGTGTTCCCGACATCTGTAACTTTTCCGTTTCCAAAAGTTAGTGTTGTAACGCCCGTTTTGGGTTCGGTTTTTTTAATAAATCGTCTTGGAACAGACCGTACTTTTAGCGTATAGGGAACGTCTTCGTTGTCTGTAAATGTGTTTTTTACGCCCTCAAATATCAAATCTTGAACAAGATAGTCTACCTCGCTCCAAACGTTTCCCTCTCCGTCTGTAACTGAAAGAATTTGAAGAACGTTTTTGTTAGAAAGCGAAACACTTCGAAACGGCATAAACTCAGAAACAGAAAAAGTTTCGGTCTGTGTTTTTCCCGCCATTACTCTTTTAGAGGTTTTTATAACAAAGCGCTGCGGGGTTCCGTCGCCGGCTCTTTTAGAAACAACGAAATTAACACTTGAAGAAATATTTACTTGTGAAAAATTCACATCTTCTAGCGCCTCAAAAACTATACCATTAGTGTTTTGAAGCTGAACATTTCTAAAATTAATAGCATATCTCATATCGGGAAGATGATTTCCCGCAGATCCGGTCGTTGCCGGAACCTCAAGGTAAAAATTAGTAATTCCATTCGCCGCGGCAGGTCCATTAAATTTAGAGCCTAAAGATTCTGCATTATTTACAATTGCGGTTAAATCGTTCGCAGTAATAAGATTGCTATTCCGAAAGCGGTCTTCAATATAAAAAGATAGCACATCGCCAACGAAGGCGTTTAAATCAAGCATCATACGACCCGAAGAGGCTTTGTTTTCTAAGTCTTTAGAGTTTTCTGGGAAATAAATTTTCGCCCACTCTAACTGATCTTTAATAAAATTATCATAGCCTAAGCCAAGATATTTTATGAGTCTTTCATTTTTGGTTGTCATTACGGCCTAAATACCTCTTCGAGTTTAATTTTTATATCTTGTTTTGATGATGGTGATACTTCTAAAATAAATTTAATAGAATTTTCTGGCATTCCAGAAAGCTCCGAAGAGTTCACGACCTCAAGATTATTTACTATTAAAGTTGGAAAATACTTTTTAAGTTGTACACGAGCGTTGTTCTTTATAACATCTTTTACAACAATCTCTGGATTGAAAAGATTACGACGAACATCCAGCCCGAAGTCTGCGTCCATGACTCTTTCGCCTTTATTTGTCTTCGCCCAGCACTGAAGATTGTCGTAAATTGAATCAACTGTAGAGTAATTCATTTTAAACAAACCATCTTTTTCGCTGGTTTGCCACGGAATTTTTATATTTATCGGCTCTGCGGAAGATGATAAAAACCCATAAGTAATGCGAGGTATCTTTTTCACATCATTAAATATGAGTTAGGTTGAATTATTTAACGATAACTTTTTGATTAACTGTAACCGGGAGTCTTACTAAAACGGTTCCTGGAGCTCCCGTCACTGGTATTGGCCCGGCCTGAATGTCTAAATCTGTCAATATTTTACCAGATATTCCTTGGCCCGCATCCAGTTCTATACCGGCGGCGGAAATCTTCACTTTATTAGAACCAACCTTTACCTCTATTGAATTTTGCGCCTCAACTATAACATCACCATCTATCATGGTTATTGAATAGTCTGGTCCTATAATTTTAGTTTTCTTGCGCGCCTTTAAATAAACGTTATCGCTTATCCCAACTATGGCAGGCTCACCGGTCGCTGCGCCGCCTTTGCTTATGCCAAAATAATCATCAGGATCCGTTTTTCCAGAAACGTATAGTCTGCTCTTGTCATTTTGAAGATCGGGATCATTATTTGATGCGCCGTATCCAGCAACAATGTCTATTGTGGCGCTTTCGGCATCATTACTTCCGCCGTCACCATACCCAGAACCAACAGTGTTTTTTCTATCTGTTCCTATAACAATTCTAGCTCTATTCCGAGAAGAGATTACATAATCACTTAATCTTCTGAAAAATCTAGGAATATCTTCAAAAATCAAATTAATGTATTTCCTTTGTCCGCCACCAGATTGGTCCATGGCTCCAACGCAGACGACCCGGCGCTAAAATGAAATCCGTCTCTAGAGCGACCGTCTGTTACGTTTGTAACCGCAAAACAGTCCACATAATTAGCGTCCGCAACAACTGAGCGAATTTGTTGTGCGGCGGCGGCGCGACTTGCCTGGTGGGACGCCCCACGGCCAACTGCGGTTGGGGGGCCGCTCCAAATATAGTGGGCGGCGCCATTTCTAACCATATCCCACAACTCTCTTACTTTGTCATCATAGTCTGCGCGGCGAGCCGAACCATTCGGTCCATCGTTTCCTCCGAGAGACACTATGATTACATCAGGACTATATCTTCTAATAATTGTTGGAATAGTATCAAGCTGAGCATCTGTGGGCCTAAATCGTCCACGAAGCCAAGAAATTACTCCCCACCCTACGCGACCGACTTTGTTGAATTCTGAAGCGCCACGAGAAATTAATTTCCGCCCGAGCGCTGTTCCAAAAACGCCAGCAACTTGCGAGTCTCCAAAAAGTAGAACTTTCTTCCCGCTCCAAAAATTTCTTTCGCCCGTCGATGATTCTGCCAAATTTACCATTTCTACTCTTCCCTCTGTTTCAACGCTGGAGCCACCATACTCTATCTCTGGATTTACATATGACGCCGGAGGTGAACCGCCCTCAAAAGTATACGAAGCGTCTCCCGCTGCCGTAGAGCGAAAGTCTGGATTACTATAGTTGGCGTTTGCGAATCCGGGGATTTGAGAAATCCACAATCCCGACGACTGTGCCTCGTCCTCAAAGATTACATATACATGCTCGCCCGCCTGCGGGGTTGGAGCAATGTTCCCAGGGAGCATGGGGTAAAATATAGATAGCGCCGCCCGAGGGGTCGTAGCGTCAAGCCCGCTTGTATAAACGCGCGCCCTAATTGAATTTGGAGGGTTTGGCGGGCTACTTTCTAGCTGTCCACCATCTGGATCCGTCGCCTCTACGCGTGCGCGAAGATAGTGCGGACGAAATCCTAGGCTCCCCTCGCTGTATTCACGAAAGAGACGATAAAAAACTCTGTGTGGATTTAATAAATCATCTGCAGAAAATCTTCGCGGCACTTTATTTTTCTTCCCGTCGAAACATCTCTTCTTTTAAAATTGATATTTCTTTATCTAATTTGTTTAGCTTAATTAGATGCGGGGTGATAAAATTTGTTAATTCTATAAATTCTTTAGAAATTTGATTATATCGCTCGACGATTTCATCCTCTTCTAAGTGCGCCAATTCTTTCACAACACTCACCGCTCGCTAGCAAATCTTGAAACTTCCATCCTAAGCGCATCTAAATCAACCGGCTGACGGTCTTTTGAAGAAGGTTTGTCTTTCTGCCGAAGTTGACTTAATTTAATTATCTGTTCATTTGCCCGAGAAAGTTGCTCTAAAAGCTTCACTGCCTGTTGGCCAACCAACATTACACTCTGTAATGTTTGCGGATCTTCAGAATCAATTTCAAATATGGGCTTCATTTTTTCATAAGCTTCCATAGTCAGGTTTCTATCTTTTTGCGCATTTTTAAGCGCCTCTTCTAAAAGTTCATCAAAATTAGGACTGTCGCTCATTATACTTCACCTTTATCATATTTATTTTTAAAGGCGGCGAATTTCTTTTTAATTTTGTTTAAATTGGTTATAACCTGCTTTGAATTAAGCCCGCTTATCTCTTTAAGATAAAAGAGAATAGCCTTTTTATTAAAAAGATCAATGTTTTCACTATTTTCTAACAAAATCAATAAAGCATCAACGATATCACGTTCGGCCTTTTTCGAAAAGCGCTCTTTCCATTGGGGCAGTTTTTCTTTAAAAAGTTCTATAAATTCTTTTTTCTGAATGTCTCCTTCAAAATCCTCAGTTGCCAACGCGTCGCTTTCCATTAAATTATTATCATTAAGGCTTAAAATTAACTCTTGATCATTAAGAACTTCTTTTTTTTCAGATTTAAGCTTCTGAATAAAGAAGTTTTTAGCAATCATATTAAAATATGGAAATCCTCGCTTAGAAATATCAGGATTAAACTTGTGAAGCTGTTCATAAAGAAATACTGCACAATCCTGTATTATTTCTGGGTTTCTTAGGACTGGAATTTTATTGTAATGATATTGCCCCAACTTGATAAAAGCAGGCATTATTTTTGCCTCAAACAACTTTGAGCGCCGTATCTGGTTCTTATCTTTTAAAAAGTCAGATATAGCGACATCAACTTCCGGTCCAAAATATTGTTCAGACAACTTTCACGTCCTCTTTTGTTTCAATTGCGTCTTCTAATTCTTCTACCATACTATTTTGTTTGAGCGCTTCTTTAATCATTGAAACTCTATTTTGAAAATTAAGAATTTGCGAATTAAACTCGCGCACCTGAGGAATGTCCATTGAAAATCCACGAACAAGATTTCCATGAAGAAATTCAGTATCCTCCTTTAGCGTCTGAAGAATTACCCCAAAAAATTGATAGTATTCTTTCTGCCGGTCTTTCAATAATGAATTTTCGGCGAGAAGTTCCAAACTATTTAGAAGCATCTTTTTTGTTTCTTCTTTGCTGGTTTCTGTCGATTTAATTTCATCAAGCTTTAACAAAAGCTGATCTTTGTTCAGATTTGAAGCGGCTTGAAATTCTTCGGTTCTAATATCAATTCGTTCGGCAAGACTTCGAGTACTGGCGATTAATCCAATAATTTGTCTTGACTTAAAAGATTCCCAGAACATCCAGCAAAATGCTGCGCCACCAAACAAAGCTAAAACTAAAATTTCTGCCCACATTAGTCTATGTCTCCCATTGATTTAACTTCTGGCTTATCAATAGAATAAAGCCCGCCGCCTTTCCGAATCATAAAGGTAGACAACAGCCGCTTCATCGGCTTGTCGTGGCATAGCGGCGGCGGGTCATTAATTTCGGCAAGAACCTCTTCTTCCTTGCCGCATTCTTCGCATTGATATTCGTAAAAAGGCAAATTATACCGCCTTTGCTGCGTCTCGTAGGGTCTGCTTTTCTTTTTCAAGCGAAACAAGCTGCGATAGAAGCGAACGTACATCAAACATTACCTCAATCGCGGCGCGCTCTCGACGATATGCCGCACTATCTTCTTCTCCAGACTTAAACATTGTCATTAATTCATTTTCACTGCGCATTTCCTTCACCATTTTCCTTTTCTTTTTTCTCAGTCTTAAACTTAATCAAATCTAACAAAAACATATATTGTTGTCGAATGGACTGTTTGTGACCAGTTTCTTCCGCAAAATATTTATAACCAGAACCAGTTACCCGAGGAAGGTTTCGTTTAAAAATATTTTTAGAAACGCCCAACTCTTTAATAAGCCCACTAATTTTTTCTTTAAGTTCTTTAACTTCAATTTTTCTTTTAATTTTCTTCATAATTTTTTTACACTCGACACTCTTTCAATAAATTTTTCAACAGCCTTTGCGGCATCAAGCTTGTCTTTTGTGTGCCCAATATATTCTCCATCTAGCCAATATTGCGCAGATTTTCTAATGTCTTTTATAATTATAGCAGGTTCGTGCTCGTGGTGAAATACGCCATTTTTTAAATATACTTGCGCAGTCGCATCTTCCTCAAAACATTGTAATAGTTTTTTTGTATATTTAAAAACCTTTACTCGATTCATGAAATACCACTCCAGGTAATATTGTCAAATATTCCAATCGCCTCATCTTCTGTTTCAAGTTCTTCCATATCTGTTAGACCACAGTCTACATTGTTTATATCTTCAGTCAAGAATTTAACAAAACAATATTTATCATTTTCTAACTTAAAAACAGCCATTTCACATCCAATGTTTTTTTCTTCATGAAGAATGTGTCTTATACACTCAACCGGCGGCGAAGATAACATTGGCTCGTGTCTCCAAATATACTTAAATTCTTCCAACTTTAATCTCCTTTAACTAATCTAACACTATCTTCGGGTCTATCGATCGATGACACTTCTAATAAAATATTATTTTCTTCAAGCCCTGTTATTCGATGATCACGCATTTTTGGAATAAAAACTCGTTGATATGGGCCTAATTCGAAAACATTTACCGTTCCCCACTCGTTTGTTAGTTCAATTTTAAACCGTCCAACTACGCAAATAAAATACTCTTCTTTAAGAATGTGGTAATGAATTGAGCATTTTTTATCTTTATTAAAGTGCATCAATTTTACGGTATCTAAATCTAATTTTTGTCCAGCATATTCTTGTGGAGTATGATACGCAAAATATTCACCGCCCCACCCCTTTGGGATTATTGTAGGTACACTTGGCTCCATGTTCGGATCTCCCGATGGCGCAACATATTTTTCATCATCTCGAAAGTTCATTTCGTAACTCCTCAACATCTTCTCTTTTGACGGCCCACGTTCCAAAGTGCCTTATTTTTTCGGCGGCGCAATAATTTGCAAACTCTGCCATTGTTCTTATGTCAAAATTCCCGGTTTCTAAAAAATTCACCGCCATCCCTGCGATAAAGGTGTCTCCGGCGCCAACTATATCTATAACATTTCCAGACTTAACGCAGGCGTGAACGGAGCCGTCTATTATTTCATATCCGCGCGAGCCAAGTGTTATAATCCCATTTAAATTTGGAATAAATGGTTTTCGTGATTTTAATTCAGAAATTCGAGCTTCTTTTTCATTACATTTTAGAATAGTTCTTTTAAAGTCTCTTTGAAAAAATGAACCATAAACAACGCTCCAATCCTTAAAATCAAATAATATTGGACAGTTGGAGTTCGTTAAAATCTTTTGAAGTGTTTCGGTAGTAATAGTTCCTTTACAATAATCACTCAATACAATTAAATCATAATCTCTTATAAAACCAAAATCGTAAAAAAATGGTTTATTATATTTTTTGTTTGTATCTACTCGCAAAATTTGATGATTATTAGAAACATATCTCGTTTTAAGCAAAATGTCTTTATCTTCACAGTTTGTTTCTTTGATTGGAATTCCAAGCCCAGTTAAAAGGCTTGTTATAACCGGAGAAGTCCACCCATAATAATGAACCTTGATTTCTTCATCATTTTCTAATAGTGTTTTAATGTTTGTTGCTACGTTGCATGCACCGCCAAGAACTATCTTATTACTTTCGTACTCTAAAATAACCACGGGCGCCTCGGGTGAAACTCTATTAACTTCTCCAAAAATATATTCGTCAAGAACGGCATCTCCAAAAACAAGAACTTTTTTCATTAACAAATCACCCTAAATCAAAATATTTCAGCGGTATATTTTTCTTTTCTGCGCCTCGAAGCGGAAACGGATGATCTACAAGTTCAATTTTGTCTGTTGTACGTAGAAATTTTGCTTCTTCGTTTGCTTCGCATAGCCCGCGGAAGACCACGTCCGGGTTCACAATTTGCAGACAAGACGAGGCGTCCTCTTCGTCGTACATGACTACATAGTCAACCACAGTCAGCGTGGAGAGCGCGAAGAGGCGTTCTTTGTCTCGTTGCTTACAGAGACTGCTTTCATTTTTAATGCGCGCTGAATAATCACTCTCAACTGCAACAATTAGCAAATCACACTTTGTTTTACAAAGCGATAAAAATACACAATCAACTCCTGTGATTTCAGAAAATCGCCCTGCGTAAAATCCAATTCTTGTTTTTGGTTTTTGCCTGCGCAAAAATTGTATGCTATCTCCAACCACCATTGCGGGTTGGATTTTCATATCCACAAGAAGATCATCCTTCGTTAGTTTTTTGTTGTTTTTTAGCGTTAGCATTTTTTATTCTTTCAGACATTTGTTTAAATCCGGCCGTCGCAGAGTGCGATATTGCACGACCCTCCATGGCTTCCCACGTTTTCTTTTTGGCTACCTCAAGGTTTTTTTGCCAAACCCCCTCAAGCAACGTTGGTTTTAGCCCAAGATGATTCATTTTATAAATGAGCGCATTTAAATCTTTTGGAAGACAGTGCCCAGAAAACTCTGGTTCTTCTGGATCTATATCATTATAATGATTTCCGACACGAAGATCAAGCCCTGCTAGGTTTTTAACCTCATCATATGGAGCTTTTACTCGTTCGCACATTTGATATATTTCATTAAAGTACGAAATACGTGTTGCCAAATAACAGTTTCGTGTATATTTTACAAGCTCGGCAACAGTAATATTTGTTTCAATAATATCTTTACAGGCAAGAATTCCTTGCGAATAAGCATCTTCAAATAATTTTTTAGTTTTTGGAGCATGTGCGCCAGTCGAAGACCCTATTATTTGATATGGCAAAGAAACAAAATCTTCATAAGCGTTCTTTTCCGTAAGAAATTCTGGATTAAAATGAATCCCGCCACCAAAAGAGTTATTTAAATACTCTCCCGTGTTAGGCGGAACTGTTGATTTTAATACAACCTCCGGCAAGCTACGCGCTTTTTCTGCGAGATTTTTTACCCAATGCTTAACTAAAGAAATATCACAGGCACCGCCGGAATCTGCTATCATAGGAGTTGGCAAACACAGAAAATAAATTTCTGCGTTCATGTCGTGCGCAAGATCGGCCCAATTAACATTAGAAGCTTCTTTGAATAATTTACAAGACTCTTTATGCTTATCGTATATCTTTACTTCATACCCCTTTATTTGAGATATGGCCTTGTATAAAGTTCCACCAACAAATCCGGCACCAATTATTACAACTTTAAGGTCGTCCATTTTAATTTAACTTTTCCTTGTTTTTTGATTTTTCTGGCATAAGTGCGAAAAGATCAGTTTGATCTTCCGACAAACTATCCATAAAGTCTTCAATTTCTTCTGGCATCAAGATCACGGACTCAAACGGGAATCCAAACACAACAAGAAATTCATCTCCCGCTTCATTGTCTTCAACCTTTACGACCGTTACATCGTAAGACTCCTCCAAACAATATGTTGCGAAGGTAGCAGTTAGCATATTTGCGCATCGCCATGCCGCATATTCATCCTCAAATCTAAAATGATGATAAATGCCCTCAGGAAACATTCTGGTATCAAACTGTGTTTCTGGGGTCTCGGCGTCAAAGTATAAAGAATAATGTTCTGAAATTAATAAGTTCGAAATTTCATGAAAAAAATCTCGATCAGCAACATCATTGAATACAAACTCAAGCGCTGCCGCTTCTCCATTTTCTTTTTCTAATTTAAGCTCTCCATTATTTTGGGCGGCCACTTTTTTGATTTTTATAGAAAGCTCGTCCGTCTCAGCCTTTGGATAGGCTATCTTTAATTCATATTTTTCATTTTCCATATTCAGTTTCCATTAATTTCAAGAAACAATTGTGTTTCTTTGTTTTTATTATAAACTTCCATACATGTCGGGCTTAGAACATATTTTTTAACATTTTGCCAAGTCATAAAAATATCATCGTGCGGCATCGGGTGTCCCTCAAGAATATAATACACCCAAGCTAATCGACTTATAGGATTACCATATTCGTGTCTGTGTTCCCAGGCAAACTTTTTTAGAGTTGGTGGCCACGTTCCTTTTTTGATTGATTCTTTAAACTCTTTTGTTGTTTTATAACATGACGCGAACATTCTAAACTTATTGGCATTTGCGGGCGTATAATGTTGTGCTTCAGGCAAAAGAAGAGCCTGGAGAGAATCGTTCCACACAAAACTCTCTAATGTCTTTGCGTGTATATAGTCCAATGGCAAATATTTCTTCTTCTGATTGATTTCAAAATCAGAATGATACATTATCACGTGACTTCCTTGAAAATTGTGTGTAAGTGATTTGTGTTTTTTGATTATAATACTTTTTGTCCATTGCCCCTTAAATTCTTTAGTTGGAGGATTTTCGGCTGCGTAATATTTTTTACCATCCTCTGTAAGATGAAGCACACAAGGAATATAATAAAGATAATTTGGGTCTTTTTTCCAGTCGTTGGTTTCTAAAAAGTTCATCAGAGCGGCGCCAGAAAATTCATCATCATCATAATAAACCGCCCACTGCCCCTCTTCAATTCTTTCAAGCCAGGTTCGGTACTGCTTGACGTAACTATCATTCCATGGTGAATCTACGACCTCCACATTAGAAAATTGTTTATAATATTCTTTGGCCTCCTCGGTTAGATCACCATCAACAACAACCACTTTTTTAAATTTATTAAACTGATTTTTGAGTGCCCACCGGAGGGTCGAGCCAGGAATGCCAGTTCCCGCGTTCATCGTAATTGTAGCAACTACTATATCTTTAATCATTATTCACCCTTCGTTGCGGTAATCCAAAGATACGGATGTTTATTAGACACGGATACTATTTTAAAGTTGTTTGCGGCGTAAAGTATTTCAATTTCTTCGGTTGAAAATCCAACACCCTCTACTACAGAAAACGCCTCTTCACTACCAGAACTACCGTCTTCTGCGTAAAAATATTCAAGACGGCAAACAGCGCCCGGCTTTGCGATTCTCGAAAACTCTCCAACTAATAAGTTATTAATCTCTTTGTATCCGATATGTTGTAAAACAAGATTCGAAAAAATAAAATCTACAGACTTGTCAGACAGCGGAATTTTTTTTCCATCATTTAAAATAAATATTGTATTTTTGCTTCCGTTTTTTATTTTTTTTGTTTTTGCTCCAATTACGGCTTCTGTAGAAACGTCAACGCCATAAACTTGTTTAAAATATTTTGCTAAAGCGAACGTATATCTTCCAAGAATTCCGCAACCATAATCAAGCGCAATCTTTTTGTCTAAATCTTTTAGATATGTCGTTATTTTTTTATGTTTTCTGGCAAAGTCTTTATGAAATGTCGGCCAAGGATTATTTTCTTTGTCTTTTAATAATTCTTGACATTTTTTTTGTGTTGGAAACAAAAATAAATCTATTTCTTTTTCAGCCAGCTTTTCTGTTTTTTCTTCGGTACCTGCGTTGTGAACAACGCGATAGCCGTGAGTTTTATATTCTAAGTTCCAATAAACTCGAGCCTCATTGGAATAAATTTTATTTACTTCTTCATCAACCATCGGCCGGTCCCTTGTCGTGAATTAATTTTAAAACTTCCCCTAGAGAACCATATTTTACAGATTGCGCGTATTCCATCCAGTCAGGATGAAAATATCTTTTGGTATGCTCGGGACTTTCTTCCAAAAAGATATTATTAATTTTCATAGAAGAACACCAATAATTAAGAAACCCGCTAAGCCCAATAAAAGTATTGGATTTTCCAATAAGGGCGAAAGCGTCACCAATGTTGGAAGTTTTTCCAACCAAATTATTTTCATCTTTTTCATCATAAAAACGCCTATCCGTTCCAACAAGAATAACACGCTTTCCATAACTGTCCAATATTTTCTTTAAATATCTTGGGTCAAATCTCCAACCTCTATTATTTTTTGCGCCACCAGAAACCTGAATACAATAATCATATTTTAATTCTATATTTCTTTCTAAATCATCATGAATAAATGGAACTTCTAATTTTATTTCTGTCTCTCCTTTAAGTGGGCACCAAGAATCTATTCCAGAACTAATTGGAATTCGGTCGCTCCACTTTCCTTTTTTATAATTTTCAATATAATCGGGATCGTGTTCGAAATTAAAAACATTATTATAAAGTAATATTCCGCTTTCAAATTTATTTTTAATATAATCCATTGCCGCCTTTACTTCGGCGGTGCTTTCTACATGAAGCCAATCAACCGCTTCGTCTTTATTTTTTAATGCTCGAATTTTTAAATAACAAATCCAGGCATCTCCTGCGCCTCCCGTAGAAATATACTTCTTCACTCTTCCTCGCAATACAGTTCATTTAATAAATTTGCGTCAGAGGCGGTAAATGTTCTTCCTCCGCTGTGCATATACGGAAACATAACGCTGCTTCGAATATTGTCATGCTCTAATCCGAGCGCATGTCCTAGTTCATGAAGCCAAGTACTTCTCAACGAATCCTCCAAAAAAAACGGAGCATGTATTTCAATAATTGCTCGAAATCGATCATCTCGTAATCTACGGAATGTCGTATCTGCTATCGGACGATCTGGAGCAAACAAGTATATTTCTCCAAGGTAGAGACGAACATCAGCATCGTCGAAATTATCGTACTGGTCAAATAAATCACATCCTACAATTTCTTCAAAACTTTGCTCGGACTCTTCACAATAAGAAAGATAACCATCGTCACAATTCAATCTAAGAGGCAGCATCTCACGCGGCCATATCATTTTTTGCGGAATAAAACACCATGAATCAAATTCAGACTCCCCACGCTCATTCCAACAAACATTCAATATTCTATAAGGAACAGAGCAATAAAACAAAAAAGAAAAGCACAAAATAGCACTTGTCATGGCGCCAATTAATGAAGCTCTACTTTTGTTTAACTTCTTCATTTTCTATTTCTCGCGAACCAATGGCAACCTCTCTAGGTTCTGGATTTTTATAAGCCGGCGATCTCGAACATATTCACGAACACCTTCTCCAATTTGTAATAATAATTGCGGAACTGATTGAATAACAATTTCAGATAATAGTCTTTTATAAAATTTATTCACTTATTTTTCTTCCACTTTTCGTACTCTACAACCAAAAAGGTTCCAAGAAATGCGCCAAGTAGAATAAATATAATATACAAAGGATTTGTCGTATAAATTAACACGCCCGTTGTACCGAGGGCATAAATCACAACGGCGGCGCAGGCCGCCTTAAGCGAGTTTAGCTGCGTCATTTGTATAGTATAATACACATACATTCCATCTAGGGAAAAATAAAGTAAAAACACTAAAAATGCTATTGCCCAAGAAAACATATTATTTTATTGCTTTTACAAATATACGATCATCTATTGATAAGATTTTAAACCCAACATATTCTAATATTGGTCGAAGCATCTCCTTCGTGAAAAGCGTTTTGTGTGAATTCCCGTCTGTTCCATCTGTTTCTTTGTCGCATCCGCCCATCAAATCATCGACACGCTTCCAGACCGTCCACTTTTCGTGTGCTTTAAAAAAATCATCCATTGTTACATTTTTGGCGCTCGACATTGCGAGAATCAATAGTTTTAACTGTTCCAGTGCTGGCGGAACTGTTAAATCAAGTTTCGCCCCCGGTTTCATCACGCGATATATATCCTTAAGAACGCGCAGACCATTAACGCGATTTAAGTGCTCCAGTGTTTCTCTAAAAATAATCTCATCTATAGAATTATCCTCAAATGGAAGAGGGGCCTTTAAAAAATTATGAACAACATCAACCTTTATTGGATTTCCATTGCTTGAAATGTTTGAAAAATCAAGATTTATATATCCTTCACGATAATCGCTTCCAGAGCCTATGTTTAGTTTCATTGCAGCACCGTTAATTTTCTTTTCTCTTCTTTTTTAATTTCTTGCGCTTTGTAATTTTCGGTTGAACGAAGGATCCAATTTGGAATCATATTATTTGATGAACCCATGGAGTGCTCATATTTTGTTGAAGCCTCCACTCTATTATACGGAATCCCAAATTTTGTTCGAAGCTCAATCTCAAAATCATCTCGGAGCTTTACTAGGTCTTCTGCTGTTAAATAATCTGTCCAAACATAAGAAACATAACTTCCAGGAGTTGATTTATAATAATTTGCCTCCTCCATTAGGTTCAGCTCTTTTTGATAAAGAGCGTCTCCGTTTTGTTTGTCTCTATAAACATAATAATCATTTTCTTCTACCGCATCATCATAAATTGGAGAGCCAGGATATGGAGAAATAATAGTAAGATCAAATTCTTCTGGTCGAACTTCTAATAACCATTTTTTTGTATTTTCAATACTCTCAAAACTTTCCCCCGGATGTCCCGCAGACATAAGTGCTTTTACTTTTAGATTATTTTTATGCGCCACCTCTACACAACGAGTGTTATCATCTCGTGTAGCATTCTTTTTTATGTTTAAAAGAATTCTTGAATCTCCACTTTCAAATCCGGTAAGAAGCATTCTGAAACCAGCACGATACATTGCCTTCGCTTGTTCGTCATTAAAAAGTTCTGATTTGGTGAAGCCTCGAAATTTGAAATCAACACCCAGCCTATTTTGTAAATCAGAAAGCCCATTCATTAATGGAATCATTTCTTTGTTTACGTTAAGCTCATCGTCAAATAAATTAAAACCCCTAAATCCATACGTCTTATGAAGAAATTCAATTTCATTAATAATATTTTGGGTTGTGCGCGTTCTAATCACACGCAAAGAAGGAGAGTTGCGCCCCCCACAAAAAACACATTTATACGGACAGCCAAGCTGGGCGATCATATTTGTTGCTTTAACCCCATCAATAGTAAAGTCATAAGAATTTACATCGATTAAATGTCGCGCGGGCCAGGGACTTTCGTCTAGCTGTTTATCATTCATAAAGAGAGAGGAAAGTCTTTCGTCTCCATCTATAATACCGGAGGGTGTATTTAGTATTAAATCTAAACCAAGCTCCCCGTCTCCAGCATACAATAAATCGAATACAGAAAGAATTTGATCTACGGCTCGCGATGCACGGCCTTCGATATTTTTTTTCTTTTCTTTTTTGTACGAAGTATGAGAAAGTGTTGCGTGAGTACCACCAAGAACTAATTTGTGTTTGTAGTTATTTTTTATAAATTGCGCCAGTTTGTGCGCATTGCTATACTGTGGAGACGTTGCGGTAAATCCAACAAAGTGTAGGTTTTCATTAGTGTCAAAATAATCTTTTAAAACATCTTCGCAATTTTTAACACCACATAGATCTATACAATCAATTGTATAGCCCAGCTTCTCCCAGGCTGCTGCGGCTTTAAGAATTCCTATAAAATAAAACACCCGCTCGTCACTCAAAAATGGTGAGGGCGGCGTAATCAAACAAATTTTCTTATCTTTCATTTTTTAAACTTTATATTTCCAAATATATCCGCTCGCAGTTTTTTGTTGATTTTTACAACAAGAACATATGTGTTGAGTTTTTATATTTGTTTCTCTTTCTGCTTGCGAAAGGCTTTCGTATTCTTTTATTTGAACGCCACTTAAATCATACTGAACAACGGCCCTCTTCTTTTTAGAAAAGGTTTTCCCAATTTTATTTATTGGATATAACTCAAAATTATCGCCCTCATATCTCCAAACAAAACCACCCGCAAGAAGCCTGGTGTTTGATAATCCATTGGCAACACTTTGGATATTCTTTGGATTGATCCCGGTTTCCCGAAACGCCTCCAGCGTCGAACCGTAGCTTTTTATTAAAGTTCCATCAACATCATAACAATTTACCTTTTTGCTTTGAACGTGTAATACTCCAGTTTTTCCAAAACGCGGGCTATTTTTGCCAGACAGTCTTTTGATGTTTGTCTCTCTGTTTCTTTCCCAAGAAGCAGACATCTTTTTTCTCGTTTCTTCGCTTACGGGTTTATTAAAAAGATGATGTTCGGCGCCTCTTTTCCCAAACATAAAATGATTTTCGCCACGACCGGGACAGTCGGCAAATTTAGATATATTATAACACCTAACTCCATCGTCCCAATATTTATCTAAATATACTTGCTCGATTGTTTGTAAAAATTCAACAGAAAGATTCTCTATTACTTCAAATATAAAATTTTTCTCTTTATGTTTATTAAAAGAGTTTTGTAAGTGACTATTTTTATGCTTGTTGTTTCTTAATTCAGAAAAATGGTCAGCTCTTCTTTCTTTAAAATTGTTTGTGCTTCCATAATAAAATTTATTATTTATTATATTTGTGATTTTATATATTCCAGAGTTCATATTACTTAAATAGGTTTATTAAATCACTTTTAACAAAATCTGGGTTAATGCTTTTTTTAAAAGTCTCGCAACTAAGCCGTTTATTATTAAGCAATAAATCAACTAATTCGTTTTCCCATTTTCTGAAATCGCCGCCGTCATCATTTCCCGTCAATATGGCATTCCAGGTGGTCCCACCAAAACAGCGCGTATCAACCATGGCACAATCCATAGAAATCTGGCCGAGATTAATTGACGAATCACTTTGCACAACCACCTTTGTATCTGCTACAAACTTTAACCAATCTTCCCACTTTAATGGACCCGTATGAGTTTTAATATTCATGAGGCCCATTTTTCCTAGTAGTGGGGTTACATCTCCGTCCTCGCTTAAATAATGAATATTCCATCCGTGTTGTTTTGATAGACCGTTTAATACACACAAAGTGGCCAGCGTGTTTCTCGCTATACGCTGATTAAAGGTTCTTGTTCCAATCAATATATCTTTGCCGCGTTTCTCGAATGGAATTTCAAATCCATGCCTCCAATCAAGCGGCACGGCATGTGAGCAATATTTAACCTTCTCTTGACCAAACCAGCCAGAGAACACAGGACGAGCTTGTTCAAATAGATTAATATAAAAATCTGCCTCTTTTACTAATTCAGCTAAACCAATCCATCGTTTTGGCAAATCTTCATTTGAAAACCCGGAGCCTCCAAAAAAGTCGGAAACCGATTCATGAAAACTAATAGCAACTTTTTTCTTCATTGCTTTTAACTTTTTAACAAGAGGCATTACTTTATCAATCTCTCGATTAACAAGAACAATAACCGCATCATATTTGTATATCTCTTGCCATTTATCTTTAAGATATACAAAAAATTCTGTTTCAAGAGCGTATGGCCAACTATGCCAACTCCTACAATGCTTTAGACATTTTGAGCCGTCAAAACAAGAAGCGCGCCCCATTCGATAATCAACATAAGAATCACTCTCATGCCCAAGAAGCTCGGTAGTAGGATTTGAACAGTTAATTAAACAAATCTTCATTTATCTCTCATATATTAAAACGGCCTGACCTTGTTGATATCCTAATTTACTACAATCGTTTGGCGTTCCTAACAGTGGTTTTATATTTTTCTTGTACTTTTCTATAAGAATCTTAATTGATTCTTGCGTATTTTCACAAGCAAGATCGTCAACAAAAACCACCGCGTGATCGGCCAATAATGGTAGAACCATTTCTATACCATCAATTTGATCTAGAAGGCCATGTGGCCCATCATACATATAAACTCCAATTTTCTTATTAAGAATTTCTAAATTATTAGAAATCCATACCCTAAAATCAGAATTAGCAATTCTAATATTATCACATTTATATTTTTCTATTCTTTGATAGACCATTTCTTCTTCAGTTTTGTCTGTTCTTGATTCTTGAAAATGTTCTGAAAAATTGTCTACTCCATAACAAATTTTATCTTTATTTTCGCAGGCAACAGAAATTAAATTAGCACCTTGAAATATTCCTATTTCAAGATAAAATAAATCTCGCGCCATAAACGAGACACATTTAGATATCAACTGTGCTGTTGCGGCACCAGTTAGCCCTTGAAATTCGTTTTGTCTTTCAATGAATCTACTATCAACCAACTGAGTTCCAGCAAATGCTTTTAAATAATTTTCCATTAATTTAATTTTCATAATCTTTTTCTATAATAACAGATTCATTGACTAAGTCAAATATATTATCTTCAGTAAAAATTGTTTTCTTACCTACGGATATCAGTCTGTTATTTTTTTTAATTCACTATATTTTTTTATAAACTGTTCTTTGTTGCTAAAGTCTACTGAATTATAAAACCTAGAACCGCCATAAATTGTTGCCCAATAGTCTATCGTAAAAACTTCTTGAATCAATTCATACACCGTTCAAAAAATCTTTCTAATCCTCTTTGTTGTCGCCGAAAAGAAGTTAGCATATTGATGTGCTCAAACATAGTAACTCTTAATTCTGGAGACTTAAGCACACTATAATTTTCCAAACAAGCCTGAACCATATCATCAATGGTGTCGCAAATTATTGCTGAATATCCATCAATTAAAACTTCTTGATCGTGAGATGCTGTCAGAAAATTCTTTGCGACAATTGGAACCGCTCCCAGCAGCATTGCCTCTAACAAAGAAATTCCAGGGCAGTCCGACGCCTTCGAATGAAACAGCGTATTTGCGCCGCAAAGCAAATCATAAACATATTCTTGTTTTAGACCCGTGTGATTTGGAATATAAAAATCTGGCGTTGTTTTTTTACATTCTTCTATTACTTTTTTATAAACCGCATATGGCCAACGATTACACTCTTCATATCGATGAATAAGACTAATAGAGCCCTTGCGCGGTTTGGCTTTGCCTTTTTCGTATGGCAAAAGCAACGAATTTCGTGAACCCCAAGCGTGGTCTTTGGCATCACGCATCTCGGGATAGAAAACAAATATGTTCTTCCCCTGTGGGCGATTTTGATAAAAGTGTTGCCACTCAATCTCTTTGATATATCCCTCAGAAGGATTCCGACGTCTAAATTGAATTTGCGGGCTGTACCAAGAAAAGCTTAAAATATTATTTGATGGCTCATCCTCTGTATTGGGATAGCCCATAATAGAAAAATGTGGGGTGGCGTTTTGTGCGCAAACATCCATAACAAGTTTGTCGCCGTCAAATACACCATCGCATCCAACAAGTTGATATTTCTTTTGTTTTATGTTTGCGAGCGCTTCCGGAAGAAAAATTACCTTAAGGCCTTTATTTTCTCCTCTTGATTTAACCTCTAAAGAGGAACCATAATTATCCTTAAGATTTTGGACAACCCCTATTTCTACATCGAAATAATGAGAAAAGGTTTGCGCTAAATCAAATATGATTGGATGATAATAAATAAGAAGCAGATTGCCAAATTTTTTCACTTCTTAAATCCTTCATATGCGTTTGCCGCAATAATAATAAAAGAAATCGCGCTCCGTATTATCAAATACACACTAAAAAAAACGATAAAGAAAACTTCCATTTTTATTCCTTCGAATCATCTCTTTTTCGCAAAAAGCTTCCGATGAGATCGGCAACGTAAACAAATAACTGTACTATAGAAACTGAAATAACACACATTGCGCCAACTTGGAAAATCATGAACAATAATTCCATATTTACTCCTTCGAATCGTATCTTACAATCGTCGTAGTTGCAGGCGCATTTCTAAGGCGTCTAATAGTTTTTTCGGCGTCTTTTAAATCTTTAATCGCTTTATCCAGA
>ERZ1292623.597-Hain-H51-01um-R1-597-length-38211-cov-20_pt1 | contig 38211 bp, 32 predicted proteins | sample MGYA00564398_ERZ1292623 | MGnify/ENA primary metagenome ERZ1292623 (study PRJEB36523, sample SAMEA6512633) | groundwater metagenome | collected 2019-01-07 | study: AquaDiva: Metagenomics assemblies of 32 groundwater samples
AGAATACAAAAGAGATAGTTACTTTTACTCACAACCAACTTCCATACGCTATTTGCTTGGATAATGAAATTATCCCGTATGAATTGATAACCCAAGAAAATCCAGGAGATGTCTACTAATTATGAAGTCACGATAGAACAATTTGCCGACAGGCATTTCATCAGAACCTTCGCTAAAAAATATAAGAAGGCTTGGAATTTTACCCTTTCTGCTTTAGTTCGTGAATTTCAAAGTTTTGATGTTATTTTGGAAAAAACTATTGCAGAGGAAATTACTGACAGAAATACTGATGTAGTTATTTGTAAAACGGAATTTAAGATTTCAGGAACACAAGAATCAAGACATGGCTCAGGAAATAGGTGTATTGTCGCTAAATGTAAAAATCCAGACAAAATTCGTGTTTTGCTTGTGTATTGCAAAAATGATCTAGGTGGTGGAAATGAAACTGCTAACTGGAAAAGAACAATTAAAGAAAACTATCCCGAGTATTCCGATATGTTGTAGGGAGACAATCTCCGTCGTTTTATAATGTCTCCTAAAAATGGCGTGGATTTGTGCGCATACTGAACAGGTGGGGCAAGCACACACAGATTTGTCTGTGCCTAAGCACAATCCATATTCTTTGAGTTATGATATGGACAATTAACAAAACTTGATTTAGAATTAAAACATGGAAAATTTTCATGAAATCTCGGAGAAAAGAAAAGGATTAAGGCGAGCCACGAGTGAACTTGGCATAGATGTAAATAAACCATCTGTTGACAAGGCCGACTCCGTTAATGATGACGATAAGATTGTGAAGTCTTCAAAGCATAGAATTTTTGAAAAACACTATAAAAAAGAAAAAGAAGCTTTAGACACAAGAGCCAAAGCTTTTAAGATTGAAGATTTTAAGACAAAACAAAAAAGTGGTTTGACCGGCGCCAAAGAAACTCTCAAAAAGCAAAAAAGAGAATATGAAAGAGAACTTCTTGAGAGTAGCGCGCAGATTGATTATGAGGCAATAAAAAAAGAAACACCAGAAATAGAAGTGCCGCAAAAAGCAATAAATGAAATCGCGGATTTGAAAGATTTTAGGATGAGACGAATGTTTGATGTTTTAAATCCAAAGGCTTCTTTGGCGGTCAAAAAGGGAATTGAACCGGTGCTTGATTCAATAAAAGAAGAGATAGAGGAAAATGAAAAAATATTACAGCAAACTGATTCAGTTGTTTTGAGACAAGCGCAATTGATAAGATATAAAGAAGATCTGTCACAAAGCGGACACATCTGTATTACTCCTAGTGTTGAGAAAGATCTTGAAGCGATCGGCGACAGGATGCTTACGGGCAAATCTATGTTTCTACATGGCCCAACTGGCACGGGAAAGACCTCTCTTGCGAGATTTGCCGCGACTCATTTTACCGGCCAAGATCCGGAAATGGTTTTTTGTAATCCACAAACCAAAGAATCTAATGTCTGGGGTAAGACCGGGATAAGACCGGCAAAAGGTGGCGCTATAGAGACAGTTGAAATATATGGACCTTTAGCACTAGCTATGGCCGAAGGTAAAACAGTGATCTTTGATGAATTTACCGCTTTACCAAAAGAGCAAATGGTCTTCATTAAAGGTATCTTTAATGCGAAAGTTGGAGATCGAATTAGCATTACAGGTAATGGAATTGTAGAGATAAATTCTGGTTTTCAGATGATTTTCACGGCAAATTTAAAATCAGAGAAGAATCCGGAGAGACAAGATTTACCGCCAGAAATTGCTCGTGAATTTGAACAGAATAATCTCAAAGTAAAATACACGCCACCAAATGATGCCTATGATGTCATGCTTGGACGTCTTTTAAATAGCGATGGTTCATTGGACATCTCTTTTTATGATCTTAATACCACATTGCCGAATTTATGTAAGGTGATGGCAGATATTCAGGAGTCTTATACAAATGAAACAGACAAGGAAGTCGCTAGGAAGGTGGGAGCTATGACCGCTGGCGGAAAAGTGTATTCGCTCAAAAAATTTGTCATGACGCAAGGATCAATAGAGGCAATACTTTCTTCATGGATTGTAGAGAGACAGACTAAGAAAGTTGAGAGGTCTTTCTCCGAATTTTTAGATGAAAGATTTAGAACAGCTCTTACTTTTGAAGAATATCCAAAAGAAGACAGGATATTAGTGGCGAAAATCTTGGCGTCTCGCGGCTTCCTGTTGACTTTGACGCCAAAAGAGCTTGACTTGCCAGATGATATTTTCAATTTGAATACCATAAAAGCAATGCGTGGTGAAGAAGCTGTGGGAGAATTAAAAAAAGAATCTGCCAATGTGAAACATCTCACTTTGAAAGAGATCGCTGAACTTGATCCTTTTGGCATACGGGTGGAAAATATAAGAAAACAAGCTGAAAGTCTTTTGGGTAATGAAGTGAGTGGAATGAATAGTTTCTCTAAATCGGCGCGCGCCAGATTAAATAAGATTTTAGGCAGAGAAAAGGCCAAAAAAGTAAACAATCTTATCATCGTGGACTACACCCTCACCAACCCCCAAACTCACACTGTGGAGCGTCAAGAAACCATCACCCTAGACATTGAGAAAAAGACCCAAGAGTTCATCAATCTCTACCAAAAGACAGGTATAGACCTCCCACCAGACTTCACGGATACCATCCAAGACATCTGGCAGAGAAACAGCCCTGAAATACAATCAGCCATTGAACAGAACGGTTTTGACGACATTCTCCTAGTACCAGGAGGAATATCTCTAACAGACCTCTCCGAGAAACTAAAGATGCAAAATGGCTATTACGAATGGATTAAATCCAGTGGCAAAACCGTCACAACACTTGACGGAATACCTCTTACCAGCCAAAATACCGACAAACCCCGTCTAGTCCTAGTCCACAAGACCCAAAACCTTAAGGACAGACCCGAACTAGCTAAAACCTTCAATATCAAGGGTCAAGACCTAAACCTAGATCAAATCCTGACTTTGGAAGACTATCTAATCTTCCAAAGGAAGTACTTTGAAGAGACGAACAAACACCTGGATGAAATCGGCTGGACATGGCTGGCTACCAAATCGGGCGCTCGTCTGGTTAATTCCTATTGGATTCCTGACCATGGCAAGCTCTATGTCGATGCCAATGATCTTGACTATCGGGATGAGGATCTTGGCGCCCGCCCCTCCCGCAGTTTCTTTTAAAACAAGTAACTTGTAGCTTGAACACTTTTAACTTCTTTTATTCTTTTATCTTTTTTTGCGATTTTTGGGATTTGTCTAGATTTGTAGTTTTGCTTCTGACAGTGATAGTATATTGTTATGAATGATAATGTTAAAAATATTTCTAAAATTATTAAACCGACTCTAGACAAGTATGGAGTTCGTTATGCCGGATTGTTTGGTTCTCAAGCTCGTGGTGATGCTAGATCTGACAGTGATATTGATATATTAGTTTCTACGGGTGATAAAGTGTTTTCTGTCTGGGATATTGTTGGCCTAAGAGATGAATTATCTGAAAGACTTAAAAAACAAGTTGACTTAGTTCTTGAGAAAGCCATTGTTCCGTATTTTCGCGATTATATCTACCGTGACTTAAAGATTATTTATGGCTCAAAATAACAATAAAGATAATAATATATACTTGCTTTTAATGCTTGACGCTTTTGTCAAAATAAAAAGTTATATAAACACTATGTCGTACGAAGATTTTTCTAAAGACAACAAGACTCAAAGTGCTGTTATTATGCAATTACAAGTTGTCGGTGAATTAGCTAAAAAAGTTCCAGTAGAGATGAAATCCATTATTGATTTACCGTGGAAAAACATGGCGGGTTTTCGTGATATGATCTCGCACGATTATTTTGGATTAGATCTCTCAACGGTGTGGTATACAATAGAGAAGAGCGTACCGAAAGCAGAAACAGAATTACAAAGATATGTAGATTCCACGAAGTAATTATTTTTTGTGATCTATAGTATAATACCCCCATGCCCTCACCAGAATCACCACTCATAGAGATGGCTTCAGGATCCAAAGCCAGTAAAAAAACAGAGTCCTTACCAGTGGGAAAGCTTAACTCCGAAAAACCACAAAAGACTCAAAAACAACTCCATGAATCTCTACAAAAGCGTTTTGGCACTTTAACCACTGATATACAAGCCAACCTAGACAATTACGACCAGATGCTAGAGGATGGCACTTTTGAAGACAAAGAAGGAGAAGAATCTGGCTCTGGAGACAAGAGAAAAGAACTGGCACAATCAAAGATTGAAGATCTGATGAATAGAGCGGAGAAAATGAAAAAGACACTAGATAGTAAAGAAACTCTACCTCAATCAACACCACAAATAGAAGCACAATACACCCTCACCAACCCCCGAACTCACGCTGTGGAGCGTCAAGAAACCATCACCCTAGACATTGAGAAAAAGACCCAAGAGTTCATCAATCTCTACCAAAAGACAGGTATAGACCTCCCACCAGACTTCACGGATACCATCCAAGACATCTGGCAGAGAAACAGCCCTGAAATACAATCAGCCATTGAACAGAACGGTTTTGACGACATTCTCCTAGTACCAGGAGGAATATCTCTAACAGACCTCTCCGAGAAACTAAAGATGCAAAATGGCTATTACGAATGGATTAAATCCAGTGGCAAAACCGTCACAACACTTGACGGAATACCTCTTACCAGCCAAAATACCGACAAACCCCGTCTAGTCCTAGTCCACAAGACCCAAAACCTTAAGGACAGACCCGAACTAGCTAAAACCTTCAATATCAAGGGTCAAGACCTAAACCTAGATCAAATCCTGACTTTGGAAGACTATCTAATCTTCCAAAGGAAGTACTTTGAAGAGACGAACAAACACCTGGATGAAATCGGCTGGACATGGCTGGCTACCAAATCGGGCGCTCGTCTGGTTAATTCCTATTGGATTCCTGACCATGGCAAGCTCTATGTCGATGCCAATGATCTTGACTATCGGGATGAGGATCTTGGCGCCCGCCCCTCCCGCAGTTTCTTTTAAAACAAGTAACTTGTAGCTTGAACACTTTTAACTTCTTTTATTTTTTTATCTTTTTTGCGATTTGGGGTTTTGGGATTTTTTAAGAATTTAGTTTTATGGTTTTGCTTCGGCTAGTATAACCTCAAGAAATTGATTGGTTTGCCGAAGCGCTAAAAATAGATGAAAGACGGCACTTTCTTTTGATCGTGTTGAGATAGTCTATCTGGGTGGAAGAAAAAAGAACTGCAGTTTTGTATTATGGGAATGTCATTCTGACAGGTTGCCCTAATAAATAGAGTATAGTTTCCAAGTCTGATGTGGATAGTACAAAGCTAAAAGAGAGGCGGGCGCTCGTCTGGTTAATTCCAATTGGAATCCTGACAATGGCAAGCTCAATGTCAATGCCAATGATCTTGACTATCGGAATGAGAATCTTGGCGCCCGCCCCTCCCGCCGTTCATTTTGTAGGTGCTTTTTGTGAGATATAGTAGCTCATTATTTCATGTTTCTTGCATATTTTACCCACCCTTGAGTCATTCGTCCGGTTTCTTGAAGTTTGTCCTCAATGTCAAGATATTGTCTGCTTTCTATGATTCCACAATTCAGAGAAATCCGGAACAATATTTTGAGAAGCTCATTCTTCGCGTTCGCTTTTAGTAACAGTTTTTCTTTCTCATATTTAGAGGCCTGGCTTGCCAAGATAAGAATCTCTATTGATTCCAAGATAGAATTTTCTATTTTTTCCCCCAAACTATATCTTTCATGTTTCGGAAATTTGAATATAAGCTTGTGAGTTATTTCGTAAATTACAAATAATTTTATTACCGTCGGTATTTCCAATTTTGAGAAATCATTATGAGTATTGTTCATAAAAATTATGATGAGTTATTTAGTCTTGATAATCTATTCTCCGCATGGAAAAATTTTCGGCGGGGAAAGACAAGTAAGAGAGATTTGATGGACTTTGAAATGCATTTGGAAGATAATGTGTTTTGTTTGTTTGAACAGTTGCAAATCGGCAAATACACTCATTCAGCTTATAAGCGTTTTGTCATTTTTGATAATAAGAAAAGAGATATATACAAAGCAGAGATAAGAGATAGGATAGTTCATCAAATTATTTATGAATATCTCTTGTCAATTTTTGAGCCGACATTTATTTCAGACTCATACGCGTCTAGGATAGAAAAAGGACAATATAAGGCAATATATGCGTTTAAGTATTTTGTGAAACTTGCCGGCGGTCGTGATGGCAATTGTTTCGTGCTTAAATGCGATGTCAGAAAATATTTTGATAACATAGACCATGATATTCTACTCGGTATTTTAGAAGAAAAGATTTCTGGCGAAAAAGATGATTCTGGAAAAATATTCAGAATCATCAAAGAAATAATCTCTAGCTACAGTTCTGGATGTGGATTGAATAAAGGAATCCCTTTGGGCAATGTTACAAGCCAGGTTTTTGCTAATATTTATCTAAATATTTTGGATAATTATGTCAAAAAGGAGTTAAAATGCAGGTTCTATGTCAGATACAATGATGATCTTGCGATTGTTTCAAAAAACATGAAAGAGTTGGAAAAAATTAAAAACAAAATTGTTGATTTCATAAAACAAAGATTATCTTTAGAAATACCGCTGGAGAAAACTAGCATAAGAAAGGTTGGCTGGGGTGTTGATTTTTTGGGCTTTACTATTTTACCAAAGGCGGTCTTGCTCCGTGACAAGACAAAGAGCAAGATATACTCAAACATTAGTCAGAAAAATATCCATTCATACTTTAGTATTCTTAGACACTGCAATTCATATAATTTGAGAAACAAGATTCTTGAGATGGAAAAATTGGCTCAAGACTGGTAAGATTGGATAATCAGACTTATGGAACAACCAAATTTTATAGAAGCCAAGAAACAGACGGCATTTAGTGAACCAGAGAAGGCCGATATGTCTAAAGATGTTGTGGATTTATCAACTGAAAAATCGGACCACGCCGAAGCGGTTGCCCTAGTGGAAAGACATAGAGACTTTTTTGAACATTATGCAAAAGGGAAAATAAAGATTGAGCCCGCGCCGGAAGAGCTAAAGACTTTCGCTTTTAATCTTGAGACAAACACGATCTATGTTAACTCTATGTTTTATAAAAAACTTGGTTTTTCCGAGGAAAAAACAGTTTTCGCGACTTTACACGAAGTAGAACACTTTATGGAAAAAATAGAAATACTTTCGGAGCCAAAAAAAATTGGCAAAAACGGTCGGACTATTGAGGAATCCGGTGAGAGGAAATTTGAAAACTATTTGAAAAGGATCAAAGGTTCCAGAGCCTTTTCTTTGATGGATAATTGCATTGCCGATATTAGGGAAAATAAGACGGTTGTCGCTAGGACGAATATAGGTATGGGTGAACTTGAGAAAAAGATATATCAAGAAGATTTATTTAAAGAAACTGATTTTACTTCCGAGCCGCGCCATATACAATTTTGCAATGCTATCTTGAGAGAAGCAAGATTGCCAGACGAGCAGTGTCAAGTCGCGCCGGAAGTCAGACAAGCACTTGATGAGGTCGCGAAGACCAGGAATCTTTTGAAGATAATGACAAACCCAGCGATGCCAATGTCTTTGCGACTGAAGTTGCAAGACAAATATATTTGGCCCAAAGTTGAAGCACTTTTAGAAAAGGATATAAAAGATAAAAATCAACCAAAAAGTTCAAAGAACGAGAAAGGCGCTGGGGTGGATGAGAAAAAAGATAGTGGAGACGACAGAGTGAAAGAAACTGATCCCAATAAGATTTTTGATGATGAGTACAAAAAAGCTGAAGCAAAATTTCCTGAAGGTGTGCCTGTTAAAGAGATAGAGAAAGCATTAAAAGAATGGAAAGAAGCGCAAAAAGGGAAGGATAGCGCCGACAAAGCTGATGAGGAGTATGCTAGGAAGATTGGCGTAGAAAAGAAAGATTTACAAGATTATAGACATATTGTTGATTCTTTAGGCAGTATAGTAAATCCGGAGACTAATGTTGGTCTGATTGAAGAATTAAGGAATCTGTTCGCAAGAATAATCTCAAAAAGAATCAAGCCGCGACAATCCCCGAAATATCCAGTGGAAGAGGGCGATGAACTCACTGATCCGGCGCAACTTGTCGCGGATGTGAAATCCGGTAATCTCCAACCGAAAGTCTGGGAAGATACGGAGATAAAAGAGAAAAAAGGCGATAGATTTGGCGAAGTGGAGATCACTCTGATTTGTGATAGGTCAAGCTCAATGACTGAAGGACAGAAAGCTATTGAGCAGAGGAATTCTACTGTTTTGATGATGGAAGTTTTGAAAGAATCTGCTGATATGTGCGATGGAGAAAAGATAAATATAGACAAGCCGCTTGAAGTCCGATCTGAAATATATACTTTCGCTAGTAGCGCAGAAGACAAAGTTCCAATCAAAAAGATGTCCAAGGATCTTGGCGAAGCAGAGAGGATAAATGTTTTGAAAAAATTATATGATTTGCCCGGCAGCACCACTGATTTTAGTTGTCTTGAAGCTTTAGATAATAATTTAGATGATGAAATTAAACAAAAAATAAAAAAAGGTGAGTTGAAGAAAATCGTAATCGTCTTTACTGATGGTGGTAGTGATAATCCAGATAAAGTTCAAAAAGTTTTGAAGAGTCTACGGAATATCGGCGTGGTAGTTGTTGGTATTGGTATTACGGAGGCAGGAAAGCCCGTTTTATCGACATATGCGCCAAAAGCTCTAGTGGTTGAGGATGTGACAAAATTGCCGATTGTTCTTGGAGATTTATTAAAAGAACACTTAAAAGATCTATAGTATAATACCCCCATGCCCTCCCCAGAATCACCACTTATAGAGATGGCTTCAGGATCCAAAGTCAGTAAAAAAACAGAGTCCTTACCAGTGGGAAAGCTTGACTCCGAAAAACCACAAAAGACTCAAGTGGAGCTCCGTGAATCTCTAAAGAAGCGTTTTGGCACTCTAACCACGAATATACAAGTAAACCTAGACGATTACGACCAGATGCTAGAAGATGGCACTTTTGAAGACAAAGAAGGAGAAGAATCTGGCTCTGGAGACAAAAGAAAAGAACTGGCACAATCAAAGATTGAAGATTTGATGAATAGAGCGGAGAAAATGAAAAAGACACTAGATAGCAAAGAGACTCTGCCTCAATCAACACCACAAATAGAAGCACAATACACCCTCACCAACCCTCAAACTCACGCTGTGGAGCGTCAAGAAACCATCACCCTAGACATTGAGAAAAAGACCCAAGAGTTCATCAATCTCTACCAAAAGACAGGTATAGACCTCCCACCAGACTTCACGGATACCATCCAAGACATCTGGCAGAGAAACAGCCCTGAAATACAATCAGCCATTGAACAGAACGGTTTTGACGACATTCTCCTAGTACCAGGAGGAATATCTCTAACAGACCTCTCCGAGAAACTAAAGATGCAAAATGGCTATTACGAATGGATTAAATCCAGTGGCAAAACCGTCACAACACTTGACGGAATACCTCTTACCAGCCAAAATACCGACAAACCCCGTCTAGTCCTAGTCCACAAGACCCAAAACCTTAAGGACAGACCCGAACTAGCTAAAACCTTCAATATCAAGGGTCAAGACCTAAACCTAGATCAAATCCTGACTTTGGAAGACTATCTAATCTTCCAAAGGAAGTACTTTGAAGAGACGAACAAACACCTGGATGAAATCGGCTGGACATGGCTGGCTACCAAATCGGGCGCTCGTCTGGTTAATTCCTATTGGATTCCTGACCATGGCAAGCTCTATGTCGATGCCAATGATCTTGACTATCGGGATGAGGATCTTGGCGCCCGCCCCTCCCGCAGTTTCTTTTAAAACAAGTAACTTGTAGCTTGAACACTTTTAACTTCTTTTATTTTTTATCTTTTTTTGCGATTTTTGCGATTTGGATTTCTCAATAATTTAGTATTTTGCTGAAATATGTCATATAATATATACCAATGACCCCCCTCACATTTGAAGGAGAATCAAAACTCACTAATCCACAAGGAGAAATCTCACGATTGCGAGAGGCGACTAGAGAGCGCGTGGAAATGTCCAAAGACACTGATGCGGAAATGACTCCGCATCAAGCGGCCACGGAAGTGGTAGATCGGTATTATGAGACTGCTCCACATGAAGTTCTCCATCCCGAATACAGCATTAAAAATCATGAAGCTGAAGCCATCACTCTAGAACTTTCACCCGAGAGCCATGATAAACAGATTGAGCACCTGATTGGCATACTTCAAGATAGGGGTATAAGAAATACGATTATTGTTGTAGAGAAAATGAAGAATCCACACTTGATGGACGATTTTCATCGTTTTTTGGTTCAATTTATCGCTTCGGGATATTCAATTCCAGATTTCAAAGATGATGATTCTCTGTGGAAACCTCTGCATATGACTCTTTTTGAAGTTAGTTTGCCAGAGACCAGTGAAGATGACAAAAAGAAACAATTGAAAGAGTTAATTTCCGGAATGGAACAGTTTTACGCTGGAATGCTTTCAGTCGCTTCAGACAAGAAATCGCCGGCCTGGTTTTCCGTTGAAATCGCCAACGCTAATGGTAGCGATGAGTTCGTCTTCTTTGTTTCTGTCCCGACTGTCTATAAAGAATTGTTTGAAAAGCAGATCTTGGCGGTATTTCCGAGTGCCCATGTTCATGAACATAAAGATGACTACAATATTTTCAACGATATTGGAGTCTCGGTTGCTTCTTACGCTACATTGGCAAAAAACCAATTGTATCCTTTGAAACCCTATGAACAGTTTGATGTTGATCCATTGAACGCGATTCTCAACAGTTTTTCAAAAATAGATAAAGTTGGAGAGGGTGCTGCCATCCAATTGATTGTTGGTTCAAAACAAGATCATATTGCCGTAGAATGTGGAAGGGCTTTGGAAAAGATCAGAAAAGGCAAAAAGATTAATGAAGCCCTTGATGAAGTCGGAAAATCTTTTGGCGGAATGTTTGTCAAAGATGCTTTGAGTATGTTCAAAAGCCATGAGAAAACTGAAAAAGAAAAAGAAGAAGAAGCCAAGCGCGCTCAAGCTTTGGATCAAACCGCGATTGAACAGTTTACCCGCAAACTTAAAAGTCCGTTTGTCGCGGTCAATTTGAGAATCGTCGCCTCCGCCTCAACAGAATCTGAAGCCAATGGACTTCTTCGTGATCTAGAGTCTGGATTCAATCAATTTGAAAACGGCCATGGCAACAGTCTGGAATGGAAAAAAATTGAAAATACAAAACTTGACGATTTATTGGAGAATTTTTCTTTAAGAGCTTTTAATCAAAAAGAGCAAATAATCCTGAATCTTGAAGAACTTACGACTTGCATGCATTTTCCAGCTTCAACAGTTGGTCGAGCCGCTCCGCAACTCAAACAGTCAAAAGCCGGCACAGCGCCAGCGCCATTGGACACTCCCAAGAACGGCACTTTGATCGGTATCAACAAACATCGTGGCAATGAACAAAAAATCTTTATTGCGCCCGAAGACAGAATGCGTCATTTCTATGTTATTGGTCAGACTGGTACTGGTAAGACCGCATTGCTTAAAAATATGATTGTCCAAGATATCAAAGCCGGAAATGGCGTCTGTTTTATTGACCCACACGGTTCAGATGTTGTGGACATTCTGGCGAATATTCCGGCCAATCGTTATGAAGATGTGATTTATTTTGATCCAGCTTCGGTTGAACGACCAATGGCGCTCAATATGTTGGAGTTTGATCGTCGTTTTCCCGAACAAAAAACTTTCGTGGTCAATGAGATGTTCAGTATTTTCCAAAAATTGTATGGAGCTGTCCCAGAATCAATGGGACCGATGTTTGAGCAGTATTTTCGTAATGCCACGGGATTGGTCATAGAAGATCCTGATTCTGGTTCAACTTTAATTGATGTTTCGCGGGTGATGTCAAACAAGGCATTTCGCGATATGAAAATTTCTAAATGCAAAAATCCGATCATTGTCCAATTCTGGAAAGAAATCGCTGAAAAAGCCGGCGGGGAAGCGTCACTGGCAAATATTGTTCCTTACATTACTTCCAAGTTTGACGTATTTCTCTCAAATGAAATTATGAGACCTATCATTGCTCAAGAAAAATCATCTTTCAATATGCGTGACATTATGGATAATAAGAAAATTCTTTTAGTCAATCTTTCCAAGGGTCGTCTAGGCGACATCAACTCTCATCTGATAGGTTTGATTCTGGTCGGCAAAATTTTGATGGCAGCGTTGTCGCGCGTGGATTCATTTGGCAAAAATATGCCGGACTTCTATCTCTATTTGGACGAATTTCAAAATATCACCACTGATTCTATCGCCACGATTCTTTCCGAAGCCAGAAAATATCGTCTAGCCATGACGGTCGCGCACCAATTTATTGGTCAGCTTGATGATAAAATCAAAAATGCTGTTTTCGGCAATGTTGGTTCAATGGCGACATTCCGAGTTGGTACTGATGACGCTGAATTTCTTGAAAAACAATTTACTCCAGTCTTCAAGCAAACCGATATTATTAACCTTGATAATTACAACGCCTACGTTCGTCTGCTTTCGGGCGGTCGTCCAACCAAACCGTTCAATATTGTCACTTTAGCGCCAGAAATGGGAAATCCTGATCAAGTTGATAAACTAAAAGAGCTTTCATCGTTGGTTTTGGGCAGACCACGCGCCGAAGTTGAAGCGGAAATTATGAAGAAGTTTTCTGGGTTGAAGGGGTAAAAACGTCAGCAAGGTGAGACCTCGCTAAGCTTAGCGAGGTCTCACCTTGCTGACGTTTTGTCCCCACCTCCATTTCATGCTTACTGTTTTATACGCTATAATTAACTTATGTTTTCTGATCCTGTCTCAAATCTCGCCAAATTAGGCCTAGTTGATGGTATGAAAGTTGTTGATCTCGGCGCTGGTTCGGGCTTTTATAGTATAGGAGCCGCTAAGGCCGTTGGCGGAAGCGGTAGAGTATATTCTGTTGATGTTCAGAAAGATCTTTTGGAACGCTTGCGTTCAATAGCTTCAACTCAAGGAATTAGGAATATTGAAGTTGTTTGGGGCAATGCCGAGAAGATTGGTGGCACCAAATTGCGCGAAGCTATTGCTGATCGTGTCATTGCCTCTAATATTCTTTTTCAAATTGAAAAGCCCGATGAATTTTGCCTTGAAATCAAACGCATTTTGAAACCAGGAGGCAAGGTCCTTATAGTTGATTGGAGCGATGTCAGTGCTTTGAGTCCAAAGACAGTTTTTTCTTCCATGAAGGCGCAGACATTATTTGAGAAAAATGGATTCAAATTAGAGAATTCTTTCGGTGCTGGGGATCATCATTATGGGCTAGTCTTTATAAGAAATTAATTATGAAAATAAATAAATTTCAAATTATAGTTATCGGAATATTCGTCATTTGTCTAATTGCTGGTGTCGCCGCTTTCGCGCTTTACAAAGGTAGTAGTTCTAGCACAACGATTCCACCAGTAACTATTTGGGGTACATTTCCGGAAAATATTTTTGACCAATATGTCGCCAAAATAAACAACAATTTACCCCAGTCAATTACCGTTGAATATGTCCAGAAGAACCCCGATTCATTTTCACAAGAATTTATAGCGGCACTGGCACGCGGTACTGGTCCAGATGGCTTGCTCGTACCCGTTGATATGATTTTGCCTCATTTTGATAAGTTATCAATGATTCCATTTTCAGCTCTTACTCAACGGACTTTCTTGGATAGTTATATTGAACAAGCAAAAATATATTTATATTCAAATGGCATTTTAGCCCTACCATTTACTGTTGATCCACTGGTTATGTACTGGAATAAGGACATGTTCAATGCAGTCGGAGTTGCCACTTATCCAAAATATTGGGATGAGTTTACGGGACTCAATAAAAAACTGACTGTCAAAGACCAAAATGGCAATATTCGCAAGTCGGCTATTGCTTTAGGTGACTTTAGTAATGTCAGTAATGCCAGAGAAATACTTGGTACTTTGATCATGCAACTTGGCAATCCTATAACCGCATCAGATAAGGATGGTTTCATTGTTAGTACTATAAAATCGGATTATGCGATCAGTCCCATTCCCGCGATTAATTTTTTTACGCAATTCGTTGATCCGTCAAATGAAAATTATTCTTGGAATAGAGGAATGCCAAATTCTAAGTCAGCATTTTTGTCTGGAGGATTAGCTACTTATTTTGGCTTTGCTTCAGAACTTGCCGATATTCGTGCCAAGAATCCAAACTTAAATTTTGATGTCGCGTCATTTCCACAGCTTCGTCGTTCTCCAGCTGAAATTGGTAAAGCCACGCCGGCTGTCTACGCGAAAATGAATGGTTTTTCCATAGTTCGTTCTTCAGCAGTGCCAAATGCGGTATATCAGATTATGTCTATTTTGACAGATCCCGCCAACCTAAATCCACTCAATCAAAGTCTTTATTTGCCGACAGTACGCCGTGATGTGATTGCCCAAGGTTCATCTGATCCATACATTTCAATATTCAATCAGGCGGCTTTGATAGCCAGATCTTGGCTTGACGCTGATGCCGCCAAATCACACGCGATTTTCGCTGACATGATAAAATCATTGACAAGCGGAAGTAAGACGATTTATCAAGCAGTTCAAGATGCGGGAGATGAATATGATGTGGTTTTGAGACAAGCGGTGCAGTAATTTATTGTGTTATTTCCGTGAAAGCGGGAATCCAGAGATATGAAATACGAAATACAAAATCATAAATACCAAAAAATAGGTAAATCTCCATTACTTTTTATCTCTTTGTTTATAGTTTGTTCTATTTTTCTTATTCCATTTGCCTCTTTTGCTGCAGATCCAATTACAGATCCAATTACAGATCCGACAAAATCAGGTTTTAAATTAGTGGTTTGTGATGGGCCAACTTTACCAAAAAATTATCCAAATCCGCCGAAAGATTATGTCCCCTGTGACTTCAAAGGTGTAATGTTGCAAATCCAACATTTGATAAATGTCATGATAGTTCTTGGCGTTTTTGCCGCTATCGCTGGCTTTTCTTGGGCAGGATTTCTCTACATCAGTGGAGATCCCAACAAAATCAAGAAGGCTCACGCGGTCTTTCCGAAAGTCTTCCTAGGGTTTATAATAATGCTATCGGCTTGGTTCATTGTTTACCAAATTTTGAGTTGGTTGACAAAGAATGAAGGTTTTAAGACATTGCTTGGTAATCCGTAATCTATGAATCTTAATATGAAAAAATTTGGAAAGACCTCATTGTTATCAATCCCAATAACCTTGTTGATTATAGTTAGTGTCGTTAATATAAATTCAGTATCAGCAATTACTGGCGGTAATAGCGGTAGTCTAACTGGTTCAGATTCATTTGCACTTCAGAATCCCCTAAAAGTTGACTCAATAGGCGGACTGGTTCAAAATTTCATTGAGATCTTCAGTTACATTGTAATACTTTTTGCTGTTTTACTTCTTGTCTGGGTTGGCTTGCGTTTTATTATGGTCAGAGGCAATTCAGAAGAGATTAAAAAACTCAAAGATTGGCTACTATTCATTGTAGTCGGAGTAGCAGTAGTTATTGGGGCTCGCATCATTATTCAAATTGTGATCAACACTCTCGCGTCAACTGGAACTGTTGATCAGCGTACTATTCAAAGCGTTCAAAAAGCCGTGAATGGCAAATAATTATTAATTTATAAATAACATGATAAAAAAAACATCAACAATCATCTTCTCACTTTTAGTGTCAATAGTTCCAGCATCAGCATTTGCTTTGTCTTTTTCAGCCGGGATTAATGTTGGGTCAAATTCTAGCCAGAATAATCTAAGCTCCCTCATAGATACTATTATTGGTTATGCTAACCAGATTTTAGTATTAATGATGGGCATAGCTGTAGTAATGTTTGTCTACTATATTATCAAATACTTTATTAAAGCCGACGCAAATAGGGTAGACGGCGGTAAGTATGTTCTATACAGTGTTGTCGGTTTTTTTGTAATTTTGTCATTTTGGGGCATAGTCAACATACTCCAAAATACTTTTGGATTGCAAAATGACGCAAATAGCCCTGCTGGTTGGCAGTCTTTCACTAATATATTTCCGGGTGGATCTTCGGGCGGTAGTACTATTCAAAATCAAGGTCCTGCGGGTTGCCCTCCTGGTGAATATCCTGTTGGAATGGGAGAGTGTGCTCCTATGTAATCCACAGGTCTATTGTCATCCTTTCATTAAATAAGGTATAATTACCAGCACTAATAAAATTATTAAATATTATTAATATGAAGAAAATAATCACAATTCTAGCGTTTTTGCCTTCTGTCGTCTCTGCTCAAGTTATCAGCGATGTCAATTCTCTTACTCGTACTTTGACTAGTCTAGGGAATACCGTTATTCAGATTCTAATTGCTTTTGCGGTAATCTGGATTATTTTTAATGTAGTTAGATATATTATGGCAGGCGCTGAAAAACGAAAGGAGTTTGGCATGTCCATTCTTTACGGTATTGTTGGCCTTTTTATCATCCTCTCTATCTGGGGTCTTGTGGCAATATTGACCAATAGTTTCAGGACACAGACAACCCCTCCAACTCAACAATTTCCTCAAATTCCTCCTCCATCCGCTGTGAGATAGTGTCTATAATATGAATCTTCTCGTCTCCACTGCGTTCGCAAAGATCGACGCCTCCGCGTTTGGTGCCGTTCTTGATCCTATAATTTCAAACATCTTCAATCCGATAGTAAAACTAATGTTTGCTATAGCGATAGTTGTTTTTGCTTATGGAGTTTTTCAGGTTGTCTGGGGAGGTGAAGAGTCTCGCGAAAAAGGAAAGAAAAGTATGCTTTTCGGTGTGATTGGGATGTTTATCATGATGTCAGCTTGGGGGATTATTTACTTGGTGGCGAATACTGTTAAATCATTTTAATTGGCAAGGCCTACTCTTGCCAGAAAAAAGCCCGCGAATTGCTTCGCGAGCTGTTGAGTTTTGACGGGTCTATAACGGTTTGAAGTAGTACTCAATTTCGGCTTGATAGCCAGGATCGAGCCAGACCTCAATATAACGCAGATGTTCACCATAATCCTTGTCGCGATATTCAGGTGAATTTATCGGCGGGTAGTGGTCGGTCTGCTTCGGGTCATGATTGGCCCTTACCCAGAACGGCACATCCCTGGTTACGACTTGTAAACCAATGTGCATGCCAAGTGGCACTTGTATTTCTAAAGGTTTTTCGCCAAGAGGGACTTTGAACTTTTGGATGCTGTTGACTTGAGTTTGGGAACTTACCGCTGTTTGTTTGGATATAGAGCTGACTTTTTTCTGAGACCAACAATATGTTCCAATGACAACAATGAAGACAATCCCAAACCAGAACGCAGTATTGAATTTGCTTTTCATACTCACTTATTTTTTTGACCACCAGTGTTTACATTGACAACACCAATAGTCGCATTGCCTGTGCCTCCTGAATCAACCCGAAAAGATTGACCCTGTCTAATCTGTCTTTCGTGTCTGATTTCATCAATACAGTCACGAAGAGTCACCGCGACTTTTAATTTTGGATCTTTGTGATATTCTTCAAGCCGAACTTTCGCTGCTCGCAGGGTAGTTTCATATTCAAAGTTTTCACCCTCTCTTTGAAGAATTTCGTCAGCTCTTTGTTCCGCATTTTCAATAATGCTGTTAGGTGGCAGAAGTTTTACCTGGAGTTTTCTCACAACCACACCAAAAGAATGTTGCTCGAGACCAGCTGGGAAGCTATACTCGTTTTTTCGGAAAATACCCCTTTTGATTTCCGATGCAATTTCATCGCCTCTAATGTTGATTTCTTTCCAGCCAAACCGTTTTTCTCGACAAACTTTTTGTGTTTCTCTGAAGATAATATCGTCAAGTTGAGCGAATATTTTCTCCATTTTTCCAGCTTGAACATAATCAAGCAGATCTTTTGGATCTGGCTGAAGTGTGATGGAAACTTGGCCAACCATTTGAACATTATCATGTGACAGGATCTTCATCGGAAAGTCTTTATCATGATTGGTCATGTCAATCTTTATACTGCCCAAATAGAAAGGGAAGTAGTTGGCAAGAATCGTGGTTCCTCCGACTACCACGCATTCTCCACTGATTTCTATTGGACTATCCCAAAAAGTGAGGAGTCCGGCAGTGCGAGGATCAGCGGAATGTTCGGTCAGACCAACCTTCATCATCAGAAGCCCGACGATAAAAATTGGAATTCCAACCAAGTTTCCATTAATTGCAAGAGACAAACCAATGAATCCCAGCAAGATTATTATTGCGAGAATCGTCTTAGTGACGATATTGTCAAATGGTTTCAGTGTAGGAGCTTCAGTTTTGTTCATACTTTTTTCCTTTCGTCTGACCACCCCAAAAGGGTAGTTGTTGTTTATCTATGAAATTGTCAACGAATAGTATCAGTAGATACCTCGTAGCCGTTTATTTTAGGACACTAGCACGTTTTGTATAAAAAGTCAAGGTTTTTAAAAAAATAATATTATGTCAATTTTGGCTATAATTTGAGTCATCTTTAGAGATTGTCTCTAACTATTTTCTAAGTATAAAAAACACCCCCAGATGCCCACAGATGAACCTGTGAACATTGGGGGTGGTTGCTTTGAATCAATTTCGCTGTGGATTCCAAATTACTTTCATGTCACATACTGCTTTTGGATATCCACTCTTGGCTCTTACAAGAACTCGCCAGATGCCACTTTCAGTGGCCGGCGATGGCAAGGACGCATCTCTGAATCCTGCGTTGTTTCCAGCGATTGCTTCAACGGATGAGTCTGGTGAATGACACCAAAACTTCCATCTGGTGTCCGGAAATAAAATTTCCAACACTTCGCTAGAATTAATCTCAACATTCACCGGTTCATTGTTTGGTTGTAATTCAAGTCCCGGAGCGTTGATACTCCTGGACGGCTCCCAACCCGTCGGGTACACGCACTTCTTCTTTGGCTCCTGTTGAACCCTCAAGGAAGTATTGGCCGATGGATTGGGTGAAACCAGAGTAACCTGGTTGTTATTTCCATTGACTTGGATACCACTGCCGATGTTGATGTTTCCAACACTGGTTAAGTTGGAAAACGATCCATGTTGTCCGACCAATCTTTCAATACTCTTAACCATTTGAATGATCTCAAGTTGTGAGTTGGTTTCAACCGGAACTGCTGTTAGCGGAATTACTTGCTGTTGTTGTAAGGACTTACGCAACTGCTCATTTTCTGCCGTCAACCGGTCATTGTCATTTTTGAGATCAATGATCAATGGTTTTTCAACACCACCCTTGTTCCCAATGTCCTTTGTCACCTTTGCGACCTCTTGCGCTGGAACCACTTGGTCTGGATTGACCGCACGGGCACTGGTTTTCACCGACACCCATTTTGTCGTGAGGTACTTCTTTACTTCAGGCCACTTGGTGATCAGACCGATGATGGCCACGAGGATTGTCAAGAGGATGGCGACCATCCTGACCGACTTTCCGTGTTTTTTCCACCAACTCTCTTGCAACTGAACTTTTTTTGCCGGAAGTTCCTTTACGGGAACTTCTTCCACATGTTCTCGTGCCGGCAAGACTTCATCAACAACGGGAGGGAGAAGGACGACGGGGCTTGTGGGCTTTTCTTCTTTTGCCTCGGGTTTGGGCACAAGTGGCGCCTGTTCTGTTTTACCGCCATTCATTACAATTGTGTCCAGAGTAGCATCGCTCACTTGCCCACTCAGTTTTTGACTCCGACCAAACAAGACAGTGATGTCTTCCATAGTCAGACTCTTTGCCTGAAGTTTTTCAAGGACGATTTTTTCAATTTCTTCGTGCTCAATCGTAAACTGATCTGCCAGACTTTTGTCCACACTTCGTAATTTATTGATTGAATCTAATGTCTGCTTGTTAATAGACAACAGATCCATATATTGCCGAGTTTGTTGAATCTTCAGCATCGGATCCTCAATCTTTGCGGGGAGGGCGGGAAAGTATAAACTGAATTCCATCGATCCCCCCTCTTCTTTGCCGTCAGTTGCGGTGATTTTGATCACATAATTCTGTTTCCGTCCAAGCAGTTTAGCGCCGACGATGTCTTTGAAGATGAAACCAGGTTTTTCAACCACAGCTCCATCTACAATGCATGTTTTTCTACCATCAACATTGAGTTGATGGATTGAAACCTTATATGATTTCGCACCACTGGGTCCTACCCATGATGCGACAGAATCATTTGGATTATCAGTTGGCGACGTTTCGAATTTACTGACTGCTGGCAATTTTGCCATACGCTTTTTCCTTTGGTTTTTAGTCTTGATTTTGAGGCAAGACCGGTGGTTTTTTCTATTTCATTCTCAAATTACATTTAGTGCGCATTATATCATATATATAGTGTGTGTCAACTTGACCGCTTGAATTCTAGTCGAAATCCGTCAGATCAGTGCCGGGGAGAGGACTCGAACCTCCATGGATTGCTCCGCTTGGTCCTAAGCCAAGTACGTCTACCAATTTCGCCACCCCGGCGGTAGTAAATTAAAATTTAAATTTTAATTTACATTGTGCGCCCAGTAGGGATCGAACCTACGACCTTATCCTTAAGAGGGATCTGCTCTACCAACTGAGCTATGGGCGCGTATATTTATCTATCAGACCACGACTGATACCTACCAAAACGGCTATGGGCGTGGCAATCAATTAACAATAATCTAAATCCAGTTATTGCACAAGTTTGAATAATGTGTAATACTATTTCCATGGTAGTTAGAATGCGTGCAACGCGGTCGCACCGCAACAATAGACGCTCACATCACGCTCTCACAGCGGGGCGTGTTTCAAAGTGTCAAAATTGCGGGGCTAGCCACAAGAGTCATACTGTTTGTATGAGCTGTGGATGGTACAATGGACGCAAGGTCTTGGATCTTGCCACCAAAGTCGCCAAGAAAGCCAAAAAGCACGCGGAGACTGCCAAGAAATAAAAGGGATTTAAGAATTAAGATTTAAGATTCGGGAATGATCGCGATAATGCCGGTGATTATTCTTGAATCTTGAATCCCGAATCTTGAATCTTTGCGATAATAAACACAGTTCTTTCAACTAATTATGGCAAATAGACATCTCTCAAGGTCTGTCGTTCTCCAATCTCTCTTTGAGTGGGATGCGCGTGGTCAGCATGACAAAACTGTCGTGGCTATTGTCGCGCGCAACGCCAAGGAATTTGCGCCGGGAGTTACTGATGTTTCATTTATAGAAGATCTAATGAAAGGCATTCTCGCCAAAAAAAAAGAATTAAACGATATTATCACCAAAGCCGCGCCTGATTGGCCACTGGATAAAATCTCTCCAATTGATCGTAATGTGCTTCGACTTGGTCTTTTTGAGCTTCTATTTTCAGATCGGTCTGAAGTCCCCGCCAAGGTTGCCATAAATGAATCCATTGAACTTGCCAAAACATTTGGCGGAGAGACTAGCGGCCGTTTCGTAAATGGCGTGCTTGGAGCAGTTTACAAAGAACTAGGCGAACCAGGTAAAGATGCGGTTTCCGCCAAAAAGAAGAAAAAAGTTGAAGTGCCTTACGAACAAATGCCAATTCAACATCTTGGCGGAGCAGTCGTTTATGCCAAAGACGGCAAGGACATTTATTTCGCTTTTGTTCATGATGTTTTTGGCCACTGGACCCTGTCAAAAGGGAAAATTCCAGAGGGGGTGGATCCAAAAGATGGCACTATCGCGAAAGTCGTGGAGGAAATTGGGCTTAAAGTGGAGATCAAATTTGACCTTGGTCAAAATGAATATATTGCCAATGATCCAGAAATAGGTAAAATCAGAAAGCAAGTTCATTATTATTTGGCGGAGTCTAAATTTGGCGATTTGGCGCTTGCCAAGAAACCGGGGCTAGATGACGCGAAATGGTTCAAACTAGCGGACATTTTGGAACTGAATTTTTATAATGATATTTTACCGATAGTAACAAAGGCGGTAACGCTGTTGAGTGAAGAAAAATAATAAATTTGTGTGATTTGTAGATCCGTATTACAACCATGAAAAACAATCTTGAAAAACTAGCTAAAAGAATAAGCGTTGATTTCAGCGATGCCAATTTGTTGCGCACCGCTTGTACTCATCGATCATATTTGAATGAAAATCGCGAAACAGGCATGGAACACAACGAACGCTTGGAATTTCTGGGAGACGCGGTTTTGGAGTTGGTAGTCACTAGCTTTCTTTTTAGAAAATATCCTCAAAAGCAAGAAGGTGAATTGACCGCGTTTCGTTCAGCTATCGTGAATACGATGAGTCTGATTAAGGTCGCTGACCATATTGGTCTCAATGATTTTGTTCTGCTTTCAAAAGGCGAGGCCAAGGATACTGGTCGCGCTCGTTCGGTTATTTTGGCAAACGCGGTTGAAGCGATCATCGGCGCGATATATATTGACAAGGGCTACAATTCAGCCGCGAATTTTATTTCCGAGCAAGTCTTGGAAGTTATAGATATTGAAGAAATCGTCAAAAAGAAATCGTGGATTGATGCCAAGAGTCGTTTCCAAGAAAATGCCCAAGAAAAGGTCGGCGTGACGCCATCATACAAAACACTCAAAGAAACCGGTCCAGATCATGACAAAAAGTTCACGCTAGGAGTTTTTCTCGGTGATGTTCAAGTCGCCATTGGCACTGGTTTGTCAAAACAGGAAGCTGAACAACAAGCGGCAGAGAAAGCATTGGAAATAAAAGGGTGGTAAAATACTCCCATGTATCTAAAATCGCTGGAACTCTCTGGTTTTAAATCCTTTCCAAAGAAGTCTTCTTTATCTTTCAGCACTCCAATTACCGGCATAGTCGGACCAAATGGTTCCGGCAAATCTAATACCGCTGAAGCATTCCGTTTTGTGTTGGGTGAACAATCTATCAAGTCTCTGCGTGGTAAAAGAGGTGAAGACATGATCTGGAATGGTGGTGGGGAAGCAGGACGAGCCAATCGCGCTAGCGCTAAAGTCGTTTTTGATAATTCCAACAGACTTTTTCAAGGGATAGATTTTGACGAAGTGGCCATTGAGCGCGTTGTACACCGTGATAATTCCAATGAATATCTTTTGAATGGCACTCAAGTCCGTCTGAAAGATATCGTGGAACTTTTAGCTGGTGCTCACATTGGCGCGACTGGTCACCACATAATTTCACAAGGCGAAGCAGATAGAATTTTGTCCGCTTCTATTCGCGAGCGTAGAGAAATGATTGAAGATGCTCTTGGCTTGAAAATTTATCAATGGAAAAAACTAGAAAGCATTCGCAAATTAGAAAAGACCGAAGAGAACATGGAGCGTGTCGCGTCTCTACGTCGTGAAATCGCTCCACATTTACGATTTTTGAAAAAACAGGTGGAGAAAGTTGAAAAAGCCGAAGAAATGCGCGAAGAGCTTGTTTTGTTATACAAGGGATATTTCGCAGATGAAAATTATTATATAAAAACTGAAAAAGAAAGATTAAGTCGTAAAATAGCTGGTCCTAAAAAAGAACTAGCGGAGCTTGATCGTGAGTTGGAGAAATCTAAAAAGATTTTGACTGACTCCAAGAATAGGGATAAAAAGAGCGATGAAGTAATCGCGCTTGAAAGTAAGTTGGCCGAAACTCGCGCGAGTAAGGACACTGTCATGCGTGAATTGGGCAGATTGGAAGGAGAAATCAGTGCCAATAAGAGGGCGATTAAAAAAGAAGAATTAAAAATCAAAAATGAAGAGTCACGCACGGTTTATTTGAAAGATGTGGAGGAAGTCGTCAGGACGATTGAGTCTCTCAGATCAATTGAGGATGTCAAGAAACTTTTCAGTGAGGTTGTCTCTGTCTTAAGAGGATTTGTCTCGCGCCATCGCACATTGAGTGATTCTGCCTTGATTGCTGATATGGAATCCGAAGTCGCTAAATTATCAAAAGAGCGTGTTACGCTAGATACCAAACTTTCTTCTTTTGCTGGGTCAGAATTAAAATATTCTCACGAATATGAAGAATTGAAAAAAACTATTGAAAAAGAAAAAGACACCAACCGAGACGCTGAAAAAGATGTTTTTCGGATTATTGCCAGACAAAATGAAGTCAGAAATTTGGTCGGAAACCTTATCATGTCTTTAAATAATTTAGCTCACGAAGAAGAGGCTTTCAAAAGAGAATTGGGTGAGGCGGGAATAGTTGCTGGCAGGGAGGCGGTGGAATTTTCCGAGGGCAAACTTTTGGGTGATTTGGACGGAGGTCTACCATCAGAAAATTCCCGACAATCCCAAGAATCCCGTCGTAAACAAATTGAGAAGATTAAGATTCGTTTGGAAGATTCGGGCGCGGCCGGCGGTTCGGAAGTCATGAAGGAATATAGAGATACGGAAGAACGCGATATCTTCTTGGAACGCGAACTTAAAGATCTAGAAAAAGCAAAAAATGAGCTGCTGGCTTTGATTGCTGATCTAGATACCAGAATTGATTATGAATTTAAGAGTGGAATTATCAAAATTAACGCTGAATTCCAGAAATTCTTTTCATTGATGTTTGGCGGCGGTAAAGCCGAATTGGTCGTGGTAAAAGAACCGAGGCGAAGAAAAAAGAGTGATTTGGAAGATTTGAGCGACTCGTTATCAAGCTTGGAATCCAGCGTCAGTTTCGGCGTTGACGATCGACAAGAAGTTGGTATTGATTCTGAAGAAAACGACCCAGAAAGTTTGGAAGTCAATGTTAGTCTGCCTCGTAAAAAAATAAAGGGTCTGATGATGCTTTCCGGCGGTGAACGAGCTTTAACTTCAATCGCTCTTATTTTCGCGGTCTCTCAAGTCAATCCCCCGCCGTTTATTATTCTTGATGAAACTGATGCCGCCCTAGATGAGGCCAATTCAAAAAAATACGGCGATATGATAGAAGATCTCTCAAAGCATTCCCAACTTATCTTGATTACCCATAATCGCGAGACCATGTCTAGAGCCGGAGTTCTTTATGGAGTTACTATGGGATCAGATGGGGCGTCGAAATTACTTTCTATCCAGTTTGGAGATGCGGTTAAGGTGGCTAAGTGATTGTGTTTTTTGTTTGAAATGTGATTAACTTCTGGATGCTCATATGCTTGCATTGTTGTACATAGTATGCTATAAAAAGTTTAGAGTGTGAATATGTGACAGCTTGTACGAATCATTCTCAATTTTGTTAAATAAAACTCACAACACGAAGGGAGAACTATGAGTAAGTTAATTTGTAGGACTGCTTTGAGTCTGGTCTTTGAAAAGTTTCGCGATCCAGATAAGCGAATTCAGAGAATGTTTCCGCCACGGAACAGCTATCAGACGGAGATCAGGATCGCTCCAACCAGATTTGGTCTCTGGCTGGTGCGCATGACTGATGTCAATGACAAAAGCGACCCCGGTACTCTGCTGGTGATGTCTCCGGAAAAATCAGCGCGAACTCCGTGGGTACAGACTGACCCAGATCGGGAACTTCATTTGTTCGCGCGCGTCAATGTTTTCTCGGAAAAAGTTCCGGGCGAACATCCTCCAGAGCTGATTTGTAATGTTTATCGCCCGTTGAATTTCTCAAAAGAAAGTGATCGTCGGATTATTGAGATTCAGCATTATCTGGCCGGTCAGTTTAGTTTGGAAGAGTCTTTCTCGCGACTTCAACTTCAGAGAGAAATTGTCCCAAACGACTTTCAACTTTCCAAGGATCGAAGAATTTTACATCTTGAGGAGGAAGTAACGGCTTTGGCTGTCGCTTAATCGGAAAGTAATTTTGGTCCACGCGCCCGATATTTTGTCAGGCGCTTTTTTATTTATTGTGATGGCATCGCCGACCGAGAAGTACTATATATGGTGGACCAGTACAGACACTTTGCGTTTTTAATTTTACACTGTAAACTGTCATTATGGATCATCTCTCTAAACAACAACTTATTCTCCTGGCTTTACTCGTTTCTTTTGTCACTTCGCTAGCTACGGGGATATTTACTGTTTCTTTGATGAGTCAAGCTCCGCAAGGTCAAGGAGTTGTCCAGACAATTAGTCAAGTAGTTGAGAAAATCGTTACTCCACAAAATGCCTCGGTGAGTTCTGCTGTGAGTATTGAAGAAAAAATTCCATTGGCGGTTAGTATTGTCTCAAAAAGTATAGTCAAGTTGCGTAATCCAGATTTGGACAAGATTACCGGACTTGGTATAGTCGTCTCAAAGTCAGGCGTAGTTCTGGCGGACAAATCAATAATTCCCGACAACAACAGGGTTGAGGTCATTTTTTCGGACGGTTCGCATTATCCAATGACAGTCATTCAATCACAGATCAAAGGCGATATCGCGTTTCTTATTTTAGATTTGCCAGATAAGCAAACCTTAAACTCACAGATTGCCTCAAATACATTTATTCCTATTTTATTTGCTAAATTTCCGAAGCTTGGTCAATCTGTTCTGACTCTTTCCGGAACTGAATCATCGGTACTTGGTCAGGGCATTGTTTCCAAAACACTTCTTGAAAACATAAATCCTGATGGCTCACAACCAGCTCTTGTGGATACTACGATTTCTGCCAGTAAAGCCAATCTCGGCAGTCCATTATTCAATCTTGACGGGGAAGTTATCGGTATCTCAACGCTAATTTTTTCAAAGAACCAAGACACCTCGGCTTTTTATCCGATCGGACAATTGAAAGTGGCGATACCGAAGATTTAAGAAAAATGATTTAAAATAATTTGATAGATAATCTCGCGCATTGTCAAGCAGACTAAAATGTAGTATATTATTATTGTATGCCTCCATTAAAGCAACTAACAACCAAAGCCCGAGAAGCTCTTAAAAGAGCCCATGAATTGGCTATTGAGCGTGGTCAGAATCATGTCAATCCCGTGCATCTTTTGTGCGCTTTGATCCTGCAGGAAGAAAGCATGGTTATTTCTATCTTAGATAAAATGGAGATTGATACTCCGGTGTTGACCGATGTCGTCTTAGAACATATTGAATCACCAGAGGGTTCAAATGTTCTTTCACCTTCATATCAAATCTACATCACTCCAGACCTGGCGCAGGTCCTTGATAACTCAATGCGAGTGATTATCGCAATGAAAGAAGAATTTATCTCCACTGAACACCTTTTTATTTCAATATTTGATATTCCATGCATTGCTAGAGATATTTTAACTAGGTTTAAAATTGAAAAGGACGCGGTCATCAAAATTGTTGAAGAATTAAAAAAGAATCCTCAAGCCAGAGATACGGAACCAAAAAAGTTCCGAACATTATACAAATACGCCCGTTCACTAACTAAACTTGCCAAAGAAAATAAACTTGATCCAGTCATTGGTCGTGACAGTGAGATTATGCGAATCATTCAGATATTGTCTCGCCGTACAAAAAATAACCCAATTCTGATCGGTGAAGCTGGAGTCGGTAAGACTGCGATTGTTGAAGGTCTGGCCTTGCGCATGGCCCAAGGGGATATTCCAGAATCACTCAAAGACAAAGAGTTGATCTCTCTTGATCTTGGATCTTTAATCGCCGGTACAAAATATCGCGGTGAATTTGAGGAACGCTTGAAAAATATCCTCAAAGAAGTTGAAAAATCAGATGGCAAAATTATTTTATTTATTGATGAGATCCACACGCTCGTCGGCGCGGGTGCATCCGAAGGTTCAATGGACGCTTCCAATATGTTGAAGCCGGCTTTGTCGCGCGGGGAACTTCGTGCAATCGGAGCCACAACCATAAAGGAGTATCAAAAATATATTGAGCGAGATCCGGCGCTAACTCGTCGTTTTCAGCCTGTTTTTGTCAATGAACCAAGCATAGATGATGCTATTGCCATCCTCCGTGGTCTAAAAGAAAAATACGAACTTTATCACGGCGTACGTATCACCGATGACGCGATTGTGGCCGCGGTAAATCTCTCCAGTCGTTATATCACTGACCGATTTTTGCCGGACAAAGTCGTGGATCTGATTGACGAGGCCTCTTCTTCTCTGCGCATATCTTTAGAAAATATGCCTCCAGCTTTGGAGGAAACTCGTCGAAAAATCATGCGCTTTGAAATAGAACGAGAGGCCTTGAAGAAAGAGACAAGCAAAGAAGCAAAAAGTCGCATGGCCAAAATTGAAAAAGAAATTGCCGACCTCAAGGAGGGGACTTCCGAGCTTGAACTTAAGTGGAAAAATGAAAAGGAGACCATCACCGATTTGAAACGAATCAAAAAAGAGCTTGAAGCCATGCGTATTGAGGCAGAAATGGCTGAAGCTCGCGCTGACCTCTCCAAGGCCGCCGAGATTCGTTATGGCACTATTCCGAGTCTGGAAAAGGAACTTGATCAGCGTAACAAGCGTTTGAAGAAGCTTCAGTCATCTAGACGAATTCTCAAGGAAGAAATCAATGCCGAAGATATCGCGGCGGTAGTTTCGCGTTGGACTGGTATACCAGTCTCAAGAATGTTGGAATCTGAAGCTTCCAAATTGACTCGCATGGAAGATGAATTGAAGAAACGGATTGTCGGTCAAGATGAAGCGGTTACCAAGATTTCCGACACCATTCGCCGTTCGCGCGCGGGTATCGCGGATCCAAATCGCCCAATTGGCTCATTCATTTTCCTAGGACCAACCGGTGTTGGAAAGACCGAGCTTACCAAAGCTTTGGCGGAATTTTTATTTAATGATGAAAAGGCATTGATTCGGGTAGACATGTCGGAATTTATGGAGAAACATTCCGTTTCCAAGCTTATTGGCGCGCCACCGGGATATGTTGGTTATGATGAAGCGGGTGGTTTGACCGAGACAGTTCGTCATCGTCCATACGCCGTGGTTCTTTTTGATGAGATTGAAAAAGCTCATCCAGAAGTCTTTAATGTGCTTCTACAAGTGCTTGATAATGGTCGTCTGACTGATTCCAAAGGAAGAATCGTCAATTTCAGAAATACCGTTATTATTATGACTTCAAATATTGGCGCCCAACATATTGAGCGCATGGAGAAGCTCGGTTTTTCCAGAGAGAGCGGCAATCGCGACAAAGAGAATTATGTTGAGGCAAAAAACAAAATCACGGCTTCACTCAAAGATTATTTTCGTCCGGAATTTTTGAATCGTGTTGATGATACGATCATTTTTGACATTCTTTCGCCAGAAGCAATAAAGGAAATTGTGACTATCCAAGTTCAAGAAGTAGTCAAGCGTTTGATTGATAAAAAAATCAATCTGGTACTTTCACCGGAAGTTTTGGATTATTTAGCCAAAGAGGGCTACAATCCGCAGTACGGAGCTCGACCACTCAAGCGTTTGATTCAATCCAAGATTTTAACTCCAGTTGCCAATTTGCTGATCAGTCAACAGGTCGTAAAAGGTGGAACTATTGAAGTTGGCGTTAAGGCGACCGGCAGACATGAGTTGGTCCCGACCTTTACTTTTGAAGTTAAAAAGAAACATCGTGGCGAAAGTCCGATCGTGATGCCAAAAGTGGCGATGAAGGAGTAAAACTGCTACAATCCTTCAAGTGCTTTTTGATCGCGAATACGCGCCGGTCGCATAGTGGCTATTGCAGTGGACTGTAAATCCACGGCCCTTTGGGCATCGCTGGTTCGAGTCCAGCCCGGCGCACTTTTTTTAAGCAACCACGACCTTCTTCAAATGACTTGGGATTTTCACCGCGATTTCATAGGGGATTGTATTGCATTTTTGCGCCATTTCAATAATAGAATTTTTGTCTTGCGCATTGTCACTAATCACCGTCACTGGTGTCCCAATAGAGACTTTTAGCACATTTGATACATCAATCGTAGTTATGTTCATACTGACTCTTCCAACGATTGGACAGGGGATACGCTCATTTCCGACAAGAATCGTCCCTGAATTTGAAAGTCTGCGATCTATACCTTCATAATACCCGACGGGAATATTGGCGATGGTCATTTCCTTTTCAGCCTTGAAAGTATTCCCATAGCCGACTGTGTCATCTCTGGTGATTTTCTTGATCCCAGTGATTATTGTCTGCATGTTCATTACCGGTTTTAGGTGAAGTCTTGGCGCAAATTTTCCACCGTCTGTTAAGCCGTAAAGTCCTATTCCAAGTCGTGATAAATTAGCGTGGCTTTCTTTTATGAAACGATGGCCGTCAGTATTGCTGATATGGATATATTCTATTGAAGAATATTCCGAAGTAAGATGGTGAACAATTTTATTCCATTTATGTATTTGTGATTCAGTGAATGATGAATCTTGATTGTCGGCATCCGAGAAATGAGAGCAGATTCCTTTTATGACAATTGAGGGATTGATGTCTATAAAGTGATCAATCTGATCAATATCCCCCGGCAACATTCCTTGTCTATGCATACCCGTATCTATTTTTAGATTGATAGAGATTTTTCGGGATCGGAAATCAAAGATCGGTGATTGATAACTGGTTATCTGTTTTAGAGTATCAATAGTCGTAATCGTGAACATTACATTTTTTAATCGTGATTGGGCGATTGTTTCCGGTCTTGTATAGCCGATAATAAGAAGGGGAGTTTGAATACCATTTGATCGGAGCGTTACTGCTTCAAAATATGAATCTATAATGAAGAATGGAATGCCACCCCTCCTTGTTTTTACCTGTTTTATTCTTTCTCTTTCCAAAATCCTGGCAACCTCAATAAGTCCATGTCCATAAGCATTGCTCTTCAAGACAGGAGCAACTCTTCCATTTGGAGCAATTCGCATAAATTCATGCAGATTGTGAAGCAATTGTTTACGCGAAATATTGATCGCAATGAGGGATATATAGGGATAACGGTGGCGATATAGCCAAGAAAATAGTCTTTTCATGATTCCATTGTAAGCGTCCACTACTATTCAAGCTATATTGACATATATTGAACTATATGCTAGATTACCAACTAGTAAATATGAGGCATTAAGCCTATTTTTTGCTCATTTACAATCGCATATGTTAGTTAAGTTTTTACCTGGTGTAAAAGCGGTGATTGTTATGAGTGAGATGAAGGGAAAATCATGAAGAAAAATTCATCAAATGGGTCAATCAGACCCAGTGTCCTGTTCATGGGTTTAGTGGTGATTGCAGCTTCTTTGATTCTGTTCGGGAGCTGTCTGAAACACAAGACCGAATCGCTCACTTCAACTTCCACTGAAATTGTCAGCACGGCGCCGATGCGATCGGTGTTGTCTAGACAGTGGATTGGAGTTGTGACTGTTCAGAATTCCAATGATCCAGTGGTCATTCGGGACAAGGGGGCATCATTCGTGATGATTCCCAGAACAACCTCAAATCAGGCCTCGGCATTTTTGCCGGAAAGTTCTGTTCGTGCAATGCAGGGTAATAACAACAAGTAGTGCGGTGAAGAATTGTAGTAAATTGCAGTAAACAAAAAACAAACAAAGAAAGAAAAAGAAAGAATGAAAATAAAAGCAATGCAGTTCATCAGTATTATCTGTTTGATCATCGGTCTGACATCCATGAGCCTGTGTGCTCAAGATAGCAGTGGTTCCGGTGGTGGAGCTTCCAGCGTCAGCGCTGTTCTCTCAACACTTCCGATTCAAAGTCAGGACGCTCTTCGTGAGTATGCTCTGGCGAATGTGGATCACGGCGCCCGGTATGTCAATTCCGACAGTATGGATTGGAACTATCCCGGTGCGATTACCTACATCGTTACCATTGGTAACGGCGCCGAAGATGTTTTGGATAAACTGTTTGGCGTGGAGTTTGTCTACAGTTTGACAAATCCCAACGACAAGATTCACGGTTATGTGTATTTGTATGACAAGAACAACAGGTTGTTATTCTTTGGTTATGCAGAATACACTGCTGATGACCTCAAGAAGTCTAAGCCAACCTACAACATCTGGATTCAGTCGGTACCGATTCTGTCTAATGTTCAATCGGCAGAAGTGTTGGCGTTGGACGCAGATGGTCATACTGCTCGGCATTATTACCTTGAAGTTGATCAATACGGCCAAGTGATATTCCAGCCTTGGATGGCGGGAAGTCCGAACGGTATTTTGGTCGTTCGTTTCAAGGACGGATCAACGCTGACTTATGACTTGGCGAATCCGATTGGCGAGACACCTGGAATGACCGATGAATTGGCTGCCTACAAGATTGACGGCCACTATATCTACAATGCCAATGGAGAGAAAAAATTGACAATCAAAATCATTGAATTATGGAATCGCCCGACAGCATTTGTTCGTTCGGCGATACAGCAAGACATTATGGTTGATGTAATGGGCGTCGTTCAAGATAATGGAACTACGACATTTGAACGGCCAATCTCAATGATTGTGACCCCAGAAGGCAAGGACAGGGGCTACTTGATTCCACTCAATGGAAGCGAGCCTACCAGAGTTCTCATGCCTATCGGTAACTTTCGAATAAAATGGAACTGGATCAAGTTTGGGCAGCCGAACATGCTCTACACTGGCCCCGATGGTGGCGGTGGTAAGGGTTAACCAGACTGACATGTGAGATTCACAAACCGCAGGCGCCCTCGAGGCACCTGCGGTTTTTTTATTTATAGAACTCTATATCAGATGACTACTCGGCGTACTTATTCATTGGATTGCTTTTTATCCCAGCGTAGGGTATAGTGTTGCAACATCATTTTACGAATATGGCTAAACAAATCCAACTTATTCAACTTAAAAACAAGTCTACAGGCGAGATTTATTGGACGCGCAAAAATAAGAAGCTGGTTGAACGAAAAATTGAGCTCAAAAAATACAGTGCCAAACTGCGCAAACATATAGTTTTCAAGGAGGCGAAGAAATAGAGCGGTATAGGTCAATCTGGGACCAAATTTTTTGCATCCTAATGAAAAAGAGGGTAGGATTAGTCCATCCTCTTTTTTGTTGGATAAATTAAAATTTGGGCGATTAGTTAAGTGGTATAACTGCGGTCTCCAAAACCGCTGTCCGAGGTTCGATTCCTCGATCGCCCGCAGTAATGTTTAGTTTGTAAATAATCTTTAATAGACGATCGCCCGCACTTGACAATTAAACTATATATGCTATAATGGCGGAGTTACTAAATAACACATAGTCTTATATGACAAAACAATTAAAAACTTTAGCAGTCGTTGTTGTGATTGCCGCTGTAATTCTCGTGATTGCCGCGATTACTGCACCAAAATCAGTACCTACTCAAGTTACTGGTGATGCCTCGCTTTCATTGATTAATCAAAGTGGAGGAAATGTTGAGGTTGGTCAAATTCAAAACATAAAGTGGACCTCAAGCAATTATATTCCAAAGACTGTCGGGGTCAACATTATTCGTAAAGTTTCCGACAATCCCGCAAGTTATGAATTGGTTCGAACCGTGGCTTCTGCCACTTTGAATGACGGTAGTGCCGTTTGGGTTCCAGCCAAGACTGATGCTGGTGATAATATCTTTGTAGAAGTCGCTTGCGCGGTTTCTGCTCAAGAATGCCGTGCCTCGGAATCAACTGTTGCACTCGCGGTTCTTGATACTGGTCTCTACAGCAACACAGCTGCGGCTTACCAAGCTATTGAAGCTAACGAGAATAAATAATTACGCGTTTCGTACGCGACAAAGAGCTCACTTGAATGTGGGCTTTTTGTTTTGTGTTAGTTATGCTTTTTGTTGCTTCAAATAATGTTCGGCGTATACTACCCCCATGGAACCTCTGGCCTCAAAAATCCGCCCCACATCACTCAAAGACTTTGTCGGTCAAGAACATTTGGTTGGCAAGGGAAAACCACTGCGCACGGCAATTGAGGGAAAACATTTATTTTCATTTATTTTATGGGGACCACCGGGGACAGGGAAGACGACGATTGCTAGAATTTACGCCAAAGCCGTGAACGCCCGAATTTATGAATTGTCGGCAGTTTCGGCGGGGAAAGATGATATTAAAGCTATTATCAATGAGCCGGATACACTCATGGACCAACGATCTAAAGTTTTATTTCTGGACGAGATCCATCGCTTCAACAAAGCTCAACAGGACTTTCTTCTACCATTCGTTGAAAGTGGCAAGTTGACTTTGATTGGCGCAACCACGGAAAATCCAAGCTTTGAAGTCATTTCAGCGCTTCTTTCGCGATGTCGTGTATTTGTTCTTCAGAGTCTTTCGGGAAAAGGTCTAAAAAAGATAATTGAACGCACAAAGATTAAAGTGCCGAAAGATGCCCTTGAATGGCTAATCAATTTAGCGAATGGTGATGCGCGCATCGCGATCACGGCTCTGGAAAATACTAAACGCTTTTATGGGACAGTAACTGTCGCCACGCTCAAGAGCGCTTTTGAGCACACTTTCATTCGTTTTGATAAAAAAGGAGAAGAACATTATGATACTATTTCCGCGTACATAAAAAGTTTGCGCGCTGGCGATGTTGACGCGGCTATTTATTATTTGGCACGTATGATTGAAGGTGGTGAAGATCCAAAATTTATCGCTAGACGAATGGTTATTTTTGCTTCTGAAGATATTGGTCTGGCGCAACCGACGGCTCTTGTAGTGGCGAATGCGGTTTTCAATGCCGTGGATGTGATTGGTCTGCCCGAAGCCCAAATAAATCTAGCGCATGGTACGGCGTATTTGGCGTTGGCGGCAAAAGATCGGAGCGCTTATGATGCATACTTTGAGGCGCTGGATGATGTGCGCAAGATAGGAAACTTGCCGATTCCGTTGAAAATCCGAAATGCACCGACAAAGCTATTAAAAGAATTAGGGTATGGAAAAGGGTATGAGAAGTATCCAGACAAAAATATTGGGAGCGATACCGTGAGTTATTTACCGGAGAAATTAAAAGGGAAGAAATATTTGAAGAGGAAGAATTCAACTTAAATACAAGATGTTTAATGATAGAGCCGTTTTTCAACCGCTTGACTTTTGCCGTGAGTATGCCATACTTGTCCACAGGGTGTTGCAATCGTGCTATCAAATGTTGGCGAGCCAGAGTGGTCCTAGGTGTTCGTAATCCTTTTGCTGGGAACGGACAGTTTCTCTAGGATAAACCATGCCCTGCGGTATTGCCTTCAAATGGTACGTTTTTACCCGGATTGTAGATCTGTATGCAATCTGCACATTGCGACCCCACCCCTTTCACTCGCGGCGAATCCATTCGGATGCCGCGTTTTTTATTTTCCAAACTTCTCAATGATCAGATTTTGTATTTCAGTAATTTTTCTAGGATCAAACCACACAATTCTTTGATCTTTTTTAAACCATGTCATTTGTCTCTTTGCGTATTGCCAAATTTTAGTTGCAATTTTTTCAATCAATTCTTCCTGATTCAATTTCTCTTGGAGGTAATGACTAAGATATCTATACTCTAAGCCAAGTTCATCCATGCGTTCATATGAAAGTTCCAGACCCATCAATAATGGCGTATGCAAGCGTTTTGCTTCTTCAATCATACCTATTCCCAGTCGCTGAATGAGTCGCGCATGGATTTTCTCTTTTAGTTTTTCGTCGGGTAAAGTGATGCCAATCATATTGGCATGATATTTTGATTCAACTGAACGCATGATGGGCGGCACAGCTCCAAGCGCGCGAGCAATAATAATAGCGCGCGCCAGACGGCGTTTATTTTTTGGATCAATAGCGGATGAACGATTAGGGTCAACTTTTTTTAATTCAAGAAATAATTCGTCAACTGACAACGCTTCAAGTTTCTTTTGTTCTTCTGTGTCCGCTTCAACATCAGGAAATCCTAGATCGTCAATTAAGGTTGAAATATAAAAACCAGTGCCACCGCAAATTATTGGCAATTTTCCTCTAGCTGTAATGTCAATAATTGCGTGTTCAGCTAATTGTTTCCATTGTATAGCAGTGAAGCGTTCGTGTGGATCTGCCACATCAAGAAGGTGATGTGGAATACCATGCATCTCTTCGGAAGTAATTTTTCCAGTGCCGATATTAAGTCCTTTGTACACTTGTCGCGAATCGGCTGAAATAATTTCGGCGCCGGAATAATTACCGATTTTTTCTTGTGCTATCCATCCTGCCAACTTAACCGCTAAGTCACTTTTACCAGTGGCGGTTGGGCCGAGGATGACGAGGAGTGGGAGTTTGGCTTTTTTCATGATGTTTCCATACTACACACAACTCTTTACTTTTTCCAGTTTATGGTGTAGGGTTGGGTAAACCTAGTTGTTTGAAAAAAGATTAAATTATGACTACATTAAGATTGGTCCCTGGTTCAAAGGCCTGGCAAAAAAAGTCTCTCAAGATAATCAAAGAGATGTTTGAAAGCGAAGAACATAATCTTGCTTACCCCAGAGCTCTCAAGTTAAAGTGTGACGAAAATTCACGACTTGCAAGCTATCTACTCGGACATGACTGGATTCATACCAGTCAGATTCCGCCTGAAGTCATGGCAAATCTCGCTGTAGCTGTGTTCTATTGGGCGAGAGTGGCATTTGAGTCTGGGAACTTTGTTCGCAGTACGCTTGATCAGGCGTTATTGAATCCTAGCAACTCAACAATGGTTACATCCAGCGGTACCGAGACAATGCCAAAGGGCCTGACGCGAGACAGTTTGTTTTATTTTTCACTTCTTGCAGAAGTATCTGGTGAAGGCAATTTTCAGATTTTGCCAAAAGCGACTTTCGTCAAAAATGATCCACCGAGATTAATTTTTGGTAAACAGATCGTCGTGACCAACGCCGGCGTTTTTTACTGGGAATATACATACGGATATGTTTTGGGAGCTGTTGATAAATATGTCAAAAATCTCAAAACTAAAGTACGCCATTTTCCTAAAAAATGTATTTTCACAAAGATGAATTCAGGACAATTTGAGAAGCTCTTCCGAGCCGAGCCGACTTTGGGTTTGGATCTTATCCTGCGGGTAAGAGATCAACTCCATTATCAAGAAAATGAAGCCGTTCGAATCAAGAGCTTGGTCAGGGATGCAATCAAAAAAATTGATGCGGTTTCATCACGGATTCACCGTTAACAAGATTAACGATCTATTTGCACAATCACTTCACAGGAGGAAGATAGAAATGTTTTTCCTCCTTTTTCAATTGTGCAGTATTCTTAAATTAGTCCGAACGCATTTCGCCGCCGCAGGCGGCGAGGAATTCCCCCCGCGAAAATTCGGAAAGGCGGCGGAGCCGCACCGATGACAATTTCAAGTTTTTCTTTGGCGGCAAATTCTTAATCAAATCTTTTCAAAAAATGTTCAATTTCACTTTTAGACCACCAAGCAAAATCTGTCGGAACATTTTTCTTGGTAAATTCTACCACTTCAATTATTCGATTACCAAAACTCCCGACTTTCGGCTTGGTACTCAATTCAGCCACGACAAGAGAAAGAATAGCCCACTGGTCATCTTTTTCCTGAACAGAAGATTCGATATCAACAACTTTGTAAGATTTTACGCCAACGCCTGTTTGAGATTTTACAATACGTTTTACACATTGATCTACCGACTCACCATATCGAATCAAGTTGTGACAAAAATAAAGAAGCTCATTCGGATATTTTTTAGCGTGGGGCGGTGCTTCATGTCCAGGAATACTTTGTCGTCTCAACGAAATATATTTTCCGCCCCACTTCAAAATTATCTCGAAAGTAAAATGAGTACCGCCCTTTACTTGGTATTTCAGTGGCTTACCAAAATTTGCTTCTTTATTTTTCCAAACATATTTGAAGTTCATAAAGTTATTTTTTTCCGTAGAAGATTTTTACAAGTTTTGGTAAATCGCCTTTTGTTTTATCGCCGTTGGCAATCCGTTCAAAAAGTGCTTTTGGCGTTAGCCAAAAATGCTCTACGAAATCGCTTTTGTTGTAATTCGGTGCTTCATCCATTTTTATCTCGTAAACATTCATATTCGCTGAAACGCCGTCTTTTTGGGGCGATAGGTGACCAAGCAGGCGAATCTGTGCTTTATCAGTATCGATATTCAATTCCTCTTGCGTTTCGCGTTTCAGCGTATTTTCGTAGCTCTCGCCGCTTTCTACATGACCACCCATACTCATATCCAAACACAAAGGAAAAATTCTTTTATCGGCAGAGCGGCGAGGTATCCAAATTTCTCCTTTTGAGTTTACAACAAAAGCGTTTACTACTCGGAAGTTTGAAAGATGTTCTGCATAAACTTCTGATCGCTTCTTTTTACCAACGACATTATCGTTTTCATCAACAAGATCTAAAAATTCATCAAGCGTATGCGTAGGATTCATATGATTAAAAAATTTTCTTCCCCCAAAATTAAAATATGGTTCGAGCC
>ERZ1292623.598-Hain-H51-01um-R1-598-length-38174-cov-8_pt1 | contig 38174 bp, 54 predicted proteins | sample MGYA00564398_ERZ1292623 | MGnify/ENA primary metagenome ERZ1292623 (study PRJEB36523, sample SAMEA6512633) | groundwater metagenome | collected 2019-01-07 | study: AquaDiva: Metagenomics assemblies of 32 groundwater samples
GGCAGTTCGGATACGCGGGCGCTCTGCAGGTTAGCCAGCAACTCTGCGTCACGTTCAGCGTCAATCGGGTCGCGTTTGCTCAGCGACACCACAGCGATTTTGAGCCAGTCGCTGATGGAATCGTCGGCCAATATCTCGTTGCACATTTCGTCGTAGCTCATGGTGTTCCCCTTTGTGGTTGGACTGCATCCACATCATGCAAGAATCCAGCCACGGTCGTTGTTGTTGAAAAGTAATACGATAAGCATATAATTACTATATGAAAACTAGACTAATATGCTACGAAGCGGCGAAGTTGGATAAAGTGGTAAAACTGCCTAAATTGGAAATCAAGCGTCAGAAAGTGACAAAAAAAGTCTCGGAGAGTTTTTCCTTGAAGATACTCAGCGAAGACAGGCGTAAGCAATTACTCGATGCAAGCGGTGGCGTTTGTTGCATCTGCGAGGGCAACCGGACAAAGCGCGCGCTTGTGGTTGATCATGACCATAAGAGCGGGAAAATACGTGGGCTTTTGTGCGGTAGCTGCAATTCTGCTATAGGAATGCTAGGAGACGATGCGGGTCTCGTAACTAGAGCGTTGAAGTACCTCGAAATTCACGCAGGCGAGTGACGCGCGCGTCGTAGAACGGCAGTATTGACCGGTGCAGCGATAGGCGCATACTAGTGCCTCTCTTCCTCCCCGGGAGAGTTAACCAGCCGCCACGCTTGCCAGCCGGTAACTGGTGAGTGTGGCGGGCTTTCTCCACCTTTACCGGAGGTGCCATGACCGACGAATACCTGCGAAATATCCGCCAACTTGATCTTGCCTGCCGAAATCGAGATTTAGCGGCTGCCAAACGGCTTACTGCTGCTTTTATCGAAATGATCCATCCTGGCGAGCCTATAGATATTTGGCGCGTCGGTGCAATGGTCAGAACCTATGCCGCAGAAATACACGGCTGGGAAATAGAATGAAACGCCCCGCCTTCCAGTTCTACCCCGGCGACTGGTTGCGCTCAACTGATCTTAGATCGTGTTCGGTCGGCGCGCGCGGGTTGTGGATCGACATGCTCTGTCTGATGCACGAAGGCAATCCTTACGGGTACCTCAAGGTTGGGGATAAGGTTATCCTTCCGGTTAACCTTGCAAAATTGGTCGGTGCGCCGCTAAATGAGGTTGAGGAATGGCTTGCTGAACTGAGATCGACGGGAGTTTTCTCTGAGTTGCAGCGGAGTAATTGCATTTATTCTCGCAGAATGGTTCGAGACGAAAGAATAAGAGAATCAAGGGCTAAAGGTGGAATTCTTGGAGGCAATCCGGCGCTCTTGTCTGATGGTAAGGTTAACCTTCGAGCCAACCTTCAGCCAACCCCTGCATTTGCAGTTGCAGTTGCTTCTGCATCTAAAAACAAAAACAAACCCAAGGCAAACGGTGAAATCGTCGAATTACCCGACTGGCTCCCGGTTGACCATTGGCGAACATTCCTCGAAATGCGCTCCAGGATCCGCAAGCCCGCAACGCTCAGGGCCCAGCGCATGCTGATTGGGCGCCTGCATGAACTCAGAGACGCCGGCCAGAACCCACAAGCCCTGCTCGCACAGGCCGAACTCAAATGCTGGCTGACGTTCTATCCACCGAAGGAGTCATGATGGAAAAATACAAATACTGCCCGCACTGCTCGCAACCCCTGGAGGACGATGGTTCATGCCCAGGTTGCGCCTATGGACACAAACGCCAACAAGCCAAGCCGCCGTCCCAACAACCGAGACTCTGCGCATTCAACGACCACGGCGAACCCTGCCACCAACCCGGACACCTGAGCCAGACCACCCACGGCGGCGGGCCGTGGTACTGCCGCAACCACTTCGCGCAGATCAACGGCTGGCCAGCGTGGCAGGCCGCAGCAATCGACGACAGCCAGGAAGCCGTGGACGAACGGGTGAACAAGCTCGTGCCACGACTAACAGGCGAGTCCGAACACGCTTGGTCGATGCGCTGCAGAGCCTACGTGCTGGATTTCGTGCGCACCCAGACGACCAAGAAACCCGACAAACGCTGGGCTCGCAAAATCCTCGACCGTGAGGCGACCGGCGAGGATGTGCCCCTACAAGCGCTCGACTACGCCAGAGCGGTAGCAGCAGATCAACCAGAACCAGGCGCGAATGGCTGAAACGGGAGATAGGGGATGGGTCGGTGAACGAGGCTGTTATCGTGTGCGTTCTAACGATCACAATCACCTAACGATCGCTATCGCATATCTTAATCTGCAGGGTTGCACAACAATTAAGCAATAATGCTAGTTTGTGCAGTGCACACTAGCAGGCACGCCATCTACGCGCATTGAACAGATTGTACATTATGCGAACTGGCTGACAGGATAGCCATGCAGCAAGGGCGTCGGAGTATTCTTGCGGATGATTATGTACATGTGCGAGTGCAGCATACGCAGTGCAACATGGGGATAACTACCGCCACCCCACCACGCCCAGTGGCGAATAGGCACACCCCCCGGAGGGGCATCGGTGGCGATACATCTGCTACACTGGCCGCAGAACAGGAGGCTGACCCATGGCTGTGTTTGATGAAGAATTTTTTTGGTGCTTGGACGAAGTATTCTGGGCGTGCGTGCTCAATTTGAGCGTGCTTGGCATGATCTTCTGGATATTCTGAGAAGGGATGGTGAAGTCGGTTCGACTCCGTCCACTGCAACTCGTGTTTACGCGGAAAGGATGTTGAGGCACTGTGGACGAACTAGCCAAGAAGCGTGCTGACAAAGCGGCAGATAGTCGGCTCTGGTCCCCGCAAGATGCGCTGGAGGATTTGCTTGCTGAGATCAGGGCTGGAAGGATCAAGCCGACTTCACTTGCGATTCATTACTGGGAAGGTATGCCTGAGTCTGGATTGGAACATCATTATTCTGCTGCTGGTCTGACTTATCCAAGTCACATCGCTTTGCTCACTGTCGGGTTGGATCGAGTTGTTCAGGATTGGAAAAAGTGAGGCTGCGTCGTGCAATTCGTTAAGGGTTATCGTCCGCCTTGGGATTCCTGGTCCGTGCGCAGGCGCTGGAAGTTTCTCTGGAGGCTGGAGCGAATGTTGAGGAAGCGTGTTTAAGTTGCGCTGGCCTGGGGACATCGAGGCTGAGATTGTTCCCGCGCCTGCTCCTGTGGATATTGCCGCCGTGGAGCGGGCGGCTTACGAAGTTGGTTTTGCTCAGGGCCATTTTCAGGGCCGGCAATTCATGCTCAATGAACTTGACCGGATCGTAGCCGAGCGGCATCAGCTTTTTCCGGAGGTGCTGGCGGAGGACGTGCAACGCTTGAAGAGGATGATCCATTGAAGAGCCTCACCGCCAAGCAGCAGGCCATCTGGGATCTGCGCGAGTCCGGCAAGACCTACAAGGAAATTGCCGCCGAGTTGGGCATTTCGTACCGTGTCGTCCACAGAACCATATTCGCGTGCAAGGGCAAGCTTGGGCAGCGTAATAGCCCAGGGGAGCGCGACCGTGAGGGGCACAAGGCGTTGCAGGTGCGCGACCCGGAGCTTGCCGCGGCTGCGATCGATGCGATGACCGATCCTTTGCACAAGGTCAAGGAGGCTTTGGTGCTGGCCGGGTTGTCTAACGCCGTTTCGGATTCGGTCTTGAGGCGCTTGAAGGTCAAATTCTTTGGCGCCGTGATGGAAGTCAAAGCGCTCAAGACGCAGGAGATCGTGCGGGTAATTGAGGAAAAGCTCGACATGATCCGCTTCTACCTGGACGACAAGGTGATGGCGGAGGCAAGCGCGCGCGACCTGATGCTGGGCATGGGCGTGCTGGTGGAGAAGCGCCAGCTGCTCAGGGGCGAACCCACGCAGATTATTTCCGACCTGGAGCGCAAGCGCCTGCATGAATTGCTGCCGCTGGCCATCGCCGAGGCGCAGCGCCGTGGCCTGATTATCCCCGGTCAGGTGCTGGAGAAGACCGTTGGACCTGTCTGAACTGCATCCTCACGGTGTCGCCGGGCTTTCCGATGAGGCACTGCGGGAATTTCTTGCCTCGGCGGTGAACATCACGCAGGAAGACCGCAAAAAGAATCAAATCCTGTGGTATCAGGCCGCTTCTGCAAAGGCGCAAGCCATTCACGATTCGACCGCGCGGATAACTGCGGCCGGCGGTGGCAACGGCTCATCGAAAACAGAGACGGTGCTGGTCGAGATGATCATGCGCGCCACCGGAGTATTCCCGTACTCGCAGCGCCATCTCATCAAGCAGAAATTCAGAGGTCCGATCCAATGCCGACTCGTCGTGGAGAGCTTAACGACCACGCTCGAACCAATTATTCTGCCGAAATTGATGTGGTGGCGATGGACCGGGGTAGACGCTCAAGGTGGCGACCGCGGGCACTGGGGCTGGGTGCCGCAGGACGCGCTAATCGATGGGGATTGGCAGAAATCCTACTCGCAAAAGCTGCGCATTCTGACGCTGCTCTGTCGGGACCCGGAGAATCATGACAAGATTTTGGGGCAGTCAACGATTCAATGCATGTCGGTCGATCAGGACCCGTCGGATTTCGCTTCCGGAGAGTTTCACATCATCATGCACGACGAACCACCGCCGCTGGCGATCTGGCGCGAGAACGAGGCGCGCACGATGCGCGTTGATGGGGTGACTTACCTAGCCATGACTTGGCCCGATGACCCGTCGATCAATGTGGATTGGCTCTACAACGAGGTCTACGAGCCAGGAAGATCGGGCTCGGACCCGAATATCAAGTGGCTGGAGTTGTGGACCACAGAAAACAAGAACCTGAAACAGAAGGCGGTGGCAGCGCAAGCGGAAAAATGGTCTACCGAGGTCTCTCAGGTCAGGATTTACGGCCGGCCGATCCGGTTTTCGAACCGGATTCACCCGGAATTTACCGATAACACGAAAACTTGGTGCTTCAAGTGCGAAAAAGCGATCATTGCCGTGCCTTTGGAGGGCAAAGCAGCGTCCGGCTGTCCGCAATGCGGCTCAGAGAGCATAATCGAGTTCAATCACGTGCAGGATTTCGAGACTTCGCACGCTTGGCCGACTATTTTCCTCATTGATCCGCACCCGCGCCGTAAACATTGCCTGCTGTGGGTGCAGATTTCGCCGCAAGACGACTGGTTCGTAGTGGCGGAGAGCCAGGTAGACGGCGATTGTGTGGATGTGAGGAAGGAATGCGAACGAATAGAGCAAACGATGGGGCTTGTCGTTGCTCAAAGGCTCGCCGATCCGAACATGATCGAGTCGCCCGCCAGTTCGCAGCGTCCCAATGGCCGGCCGCTTACCTGGAAAGACGAATTTGCCTCCGCCGGCCTCATGCTCGATCTGGCCGATGATTCGAGCGTCGGCAGGGCGCGCATAAACACCATGCTCAAGGTCGATGAGTCCACCCAACAGCCGCGCCTTGTCATTCATTCGCGCTGTCGCGACACGATTTACATGTTGCACCGTTATTCGTGGGATAATTTTTCTACCAAGGTGGACAAGGATCAAAAACAAACGCCGAAGGACAAGTATTCCGATTTCCCTTCATTGTTGAGGTATCTTGCCAACAGCGATCCAAGCTTTCGGCTGCTCAAGCACGGAGCACCGGTGTGGAAGCGGCCGATAAGGAAGGCCAGTTAGAGAAGGAGATTCATGTGGGCGACTTTACCGATTTGATGAACAACATTCCCGAACTCTCGCCGATGGCGAAGCGCGAGACTTACGTTGATCAGCACGGCATCGAGATTCAGGTCATCACGCCCCTGAGCGGGAGCGCCGTGCAGTACATCAGCGCCCTGGAAGTGCAGACCAATCAGGGGCCGATGCGGTTGCAGTTCGGTATCCGCGCCGAGTCGCTGGAGGACGCGGCCAAAGGTTGGCGGGTTGCCGCCAAGGAAGCCTTGCAGGAGTTCGGCAAGAAAATGCTGGAGAACCAGCGCCGTATCCTGCTGCCGGATAGTCCACAAGCCAATACGGTGCCTTTCAGGACCATCAACTGACCATGACGGCGCTTGATCCACTCCTGCTTAACAGCGGAGTCAAAGCCTTCCGCGAAAAGTTGAAGGCGCGCGCGCCCAAGAAAAAGCCGGTGCCGAAAGCGGCTCCAGCGGGCGACAAGGTGTCCATGCCGGAGTTGCTCACCGAGATGTACGCGCGGGTGGCCGAAATCCACGCGCTTTTGAAAGATCATCCGGATCACGCGCAGCCGGAATTCATCGTGACCGAGCGCGACAGCGACGGGAAGATCAAGTCATTCAAGGTTGAAAGTTAAAGGAGAAACGTATGGCGGCGGGAACGTGGACTTTTACCAACGGCGGGCGAACCAGCTTGCTCAACGGCACTTTCGATATTGACACTGATTCATGGAAGTGCGCGCTGTTTCTTTCTACCTCGAACATCGGCGCGGCAAGCACGACCTTTGCGGGTGTGACGAGCGAACATGCTGCGGCTAACGGATACACGGCTGGTGGTATCGCAGTTGCGTTGACGCTTGCAGGCACAACTACGGTTACGGTGGATATCACCACTGACCCTGTGTGGACGGCATCCGGGGGCAGCATTACGGCTCGCTTCGCCGTGATTTACGAAGTGGCTGGAAATGTGCTGTGTTATGCGCTGCTCGATAGCACTCCGGCAGACGTGACAGCGACGAACGGAAACACTTTGACGGTTGCGATGAATGCGAGCGGAGTTTTCACTTTAAGCTGACACATTCACAGTTGCCTAGTATAATGGAGGCATGAAGCAACCAGATGTCTCGCGCTATAGACAGGATGAGACAGGGCAGTGGTGGTACCACTTCGGCAAGAAAAACCCTTGCCGAATGGCGGCCAGTGTTGTCGCGTGTGCTCGGTGCGGGGAAAAATTCGTCCAGTGCCCTATTAAGCGCCAAGATGGACAGCCGATTCGCCACTGCTCCAGATCATGCGGAGTTCGGGCTTCAAATGAAGCCGACCCAGAGAAATTTAAGGGAAAACACGGTGGCCGCTGGAATGGCGGTCGTTGCGTTGTTCGCGGTTACGTGTGGCTTTGGAATCCAGAGACGGCCGAGCGAATGCGCGTTGCACGTGTCGCGCTCGGGCAGAAGTCTGGTTCGAAGAAGCCCTATGTTCTTGAACATCGTCTCATCATGGAAAAGAAACTTGGACGGCAGCTTTTGCCGGGAGAGAACGTCCACCACAAGAACGGCATCCGCGACGACAACCGCCCGGAGAATCTCGAACTCTGGGTCAAGCATCAGCCGCCCGGTCAACGATCAACCGAACATCAACACTGCGCTACATGCACCTGTTTTAAGTAGCGGGGTCTTCACGCTCGCTTAACCCATGGCCTCTCCTGTCGTCGTAGAGGCAATCGAGAGCATTACCGCTACGGCGGGCACAAGCCACGTCGTCACGCATCCGACCGTCGTTGCCGGCCAGTTGTGGCTACTGATTCTCGACAAGGGTTCGACCTCCGCGACGGTCAACGCTCACGCGGACTGGACTGAACTCCTGGACGAGGCCGTTGCGAACGGGCTGTACATCGCGTATCGCTGGACGACAGGCGCCGAGGGCGCGAGCACGACGCTCGTCACGTCCGCGAGCACGCGCTCGGCGCAGATGGTCTACCGCATCACGGGTGCGGAGAACCCAGCGACGACGGCTCCACAGATCGGCACGACAGCCACCGGCACGTCGGCTACGCCGGACCCCCCTGCATCGGCTACCCCACCGAGCAGCAAGGATTATCTCTTCATAGCTTTCTATGGCGCGGCAGGAGAAGAGGCGGATGACGATACGTGGTCAGACACGCCACCGACGAACTACACGCCATCGCCGCCACGCCAGAAAGCCTGCGGCGTCGCAGGCACTAACCTCGGCGGGATAATCGCAGCGGCGGAGCGTGCGCTGACGACCGGCGTGGCCGAGAACCCCGGTACCTTCGCTAAAGACGTGTCCGTCGCATGGCGGGCACAGACGATCACGGTTCATCCGTCCACGTCTAACCCGCAACTTGTAACGCCAGGCACGCTTGCCCTTGTCCTGGCGACGTTTGCGGCAGTAGTTACCGCAACCGCGAATGTATTGGTGACACCGAGCACTGCCTCGCTGTCCCTCACGGGCTTTGCGCCGACTGTTACAGCGTCAGATCACAAGATTGTCACGCCCTCAACGGCTTCGCTGTCATTGACAGCATTTGCCCCGACTGTCGGAATTGGGGTAGTTGTAACGCCAGATACGGCGGGCCTTACCATCAGCCTGTTCGCCCCGACCGTGACGGCGACGCAGAATCAAACGGTCACGCCATCGACGGCGAGTCTCAGCCTCTCGGCGTTCGCGCCGGCCATAACCGCGACGGATCACAAGGTCGTAACGCCAAGCACTGCGGCGTTGGTGCTTGGCATCTTCGTGCCGAACGTCACGGTTTCAGAGAATCAGTTAGTGACTCCAGATGTAGTCGCCTTGTCGCTTTCAACCTTCGCGCCGTCGGTCTGGATAAGATCCCATGTCGGATCTCGTGTCGCCGGAGGGCTGGTGAGAATATGAACGCTGGAGATTTCAGGCTTGGCGAGACGTTCGACATCAAGTTCACGACGATTGATTCGACCGGGCTTGCGAGCACTCTTTCCGGTGGTACTGTTGCGGCTTATCCAGCCAACAGCACGACAGAGATCACCGCAGGCTTGACCCTGACGGCCGACTTCGATGCTCGCACCGGCCTGAACAATGTGCGTATCGTGGCAACATCCGCCAATGGCTTCGCCGTCGATACGAACTACGTGCTCGTCCTGACCGCCGGGACGGTTGCTGGCATATCGGTCTCCGGTTACGTCGTCGCGCATTTCAGCGTGGAGGCGCGCACCATCAAATCGAACGTCAAGTTCGTCAACGATCTGGCGGTGACTGGCACCGGCGTTGCGCCGACGCCTTGGGGACCTGTCTGATGGCGAGCGCATGGGGCCTAAGTTGGGGAACGCCTTCGGCCTGGGGCGATTCTTGGGGTATCGGCCTAGCCGTAGAAGCTGGCATCGGTCTGCTCGCCGCTCCAGCAAGAGCACCAAACGTCGATTTCGTCTATTCCTCCATCGGCAGGCTGCACGACTTTCCGCAGAACCGGAATATGATTAGAATGCGCCAGCACGTCATTGTTGACGTGCCACTCGCGCCGCGCGCACCACGGCAGGCGAGCGGGCAGGAAACAGCGGAACTCAAAGAGATGATGGAGTTGTATGCAAGCTGGAAGAAAGCAGCGTGAGGTAAAACGGCATGGCTGATGACACTGGTATACCTTCCGCGCGTCGCACCCGCAAGCGCATCGACTCGCTGAAGATCGACAAGGCTGAGATTGCCGAGCGCATCAAGACCTTCTACGACCAAGACCATCAAGACCGTAAATGGGAAATCGACGCACGTCTACAAAGATACGCAAAATACCGAGGGTGGACGGAGGGCAATAACCTCCCGTGGGAAGGCGCGACCGACGCCTTTATCCCGGACATGATGACCGCTTCCATGCGGTTGCAGGACACGCTGCACAACGCGGTGATGTCCGCGCGGCCCCCGATCATGCCCAAGGCGACGCGGCCCCACGACAAAGCAAAAGAAGAAAAGATCGCGCACCTGCTGGATTTCCAGTTCTTCGAGGAACAGCCCGGAGAATCCTTGGTCGGGCAGTTGGCAGACGATTTCGTGAACGAAGGATTGTTTACCGCTTACACGCCGTGGATCGAAGAGTCCCGTAGGGTCAAGGAAGTCAAAGTCTATGATCCGCCTCCGGAAGACATGGTTCCGGTTGCGTACTTCATGGAGCTGTTGCAAGGTTTTTTCCCGAAAGGCGAAATCATTCCTTCCGGAGACGGTTGGGACTTCAAAATCAAGGACGGCGAAAAGCGTGCCAGTGCGTCATTTTTCTCGAATGAAGAAGGCATCGAACTGGAATTGGAACGCGAGGTCGAGGTCTACAACGGGCCTCGTTGTATCAGGAAAGACTTGCAGGACATCCTGCATCCAGCCCGCTGCGAGAACTTGCAGATTCAGTCTCCCTCGAACCCGACCGGCGCTTCTCACGTCATCATGCGTGATTTTCCGAGCGTAGATGAATTGAAGAGGCTGCACAAAAGCGGCTATTACGATCTGCTATCCGACGAGGACGCCAAAAAACTGGGCATTCTCGTCATGGACACGAGCAATCAGGAACGCGAAGAACAGAAAGACACCTTTCAAGGCCATACCGAACAGAGAAACGACACGCCCAAGGGAGCGGAGTCGCACAAGCCTTTGACACGGCTGATGTGCTTCGACACCTACGACATCGACGGCGATGGGCTGGATGAAGACGTGGTGTTCTGGATGCTGCTGGAAGACAAGATCGTGCTGAAAGCTGTTTATCTCTCGCAGGTGTTTCCTTCCGACCCTCCGCGACGTCCGTTTGCGGAAGCCGGTCTTTTCCCAGTACCAGGAAGGCGTTACGCCATCGGCATGTTGGAAATGATGGAAGGTCTCCACGACTTGATGAAGCAGTTCTTTGATCAGGGCGGGGATGCCGGGACTTTTGCAAATGCCCCGTTCGGTTTCTACCGGGCTTCTTCCAACGTGCGCCCGGAGGTCATCCGTCTCTGGCCAGGGGAAATGTATCCTCTGACCAACCCGAAGGAAGACGTGTATTTCCCGCAACTGGGAAACCGCGACCAGTCGTTCATGTTCAACATGGTCACGATGATTACCCAGATCGAGGAACGGCTGACCAACATCGGCGACCTGCAACTGGGCCGCGTGCCGCAAGGCAAGGCGTCCGCGCTGAGGACGGTTTCCGGGATGCAGACCGTGCTGTCGCAGGGAGACGCCCGTCCGGAACGGGTGCTGCGCCGGTTCTTCATGGGACTGGCGCAGATATTCGAGAACTTCCATGCGCTCAACGAAGTGAAGCTGCCGAAGAAGAAGCGTTTCATGTTGGCCGGGCCGATCGACCCTCGGCAAGACCCGTATGGGGTGGTGGAAAGCCCGCAGGCGATCCGCGGTAAGTTTCGCTTCACCTTCTCGGCCAATGTGCTCAATACCAGCAAGGAAGCCCTGCAAATGGCCTTGGACAAATTGATGGCGATTTACATTAGCCCGCTGGCGATTCAACTGGGCATAGCCAAGCCCGATGGCGTCTACCGGCTGATGAGAGACGCTGGGCGCGCGCTAGGGCAAGACCCGGACAAGTACATCAGTCCGCCCACGCCGGGGGCGCAAGACCCGCCAATCTCTGCGGAAGAGGCGATTCTGCAAATCATGGACGGATTCATCCCGAAAGGCACGCCGATGGAGGGCCTTGCTGAGCATTTCGAGAAATTGCAGACCTTCCTGCAATCGGATGAATTTGGCTATATCGAAACGAGCAAAGTGCCTATCTTCAGGGCTTATCTGGAGCAAGTCGCGCAGGCGATGGCTCAGGAGCAGTCACAAGCCGCGCTGCTCAAGGCGGCAGGCCAGTTCGGGCAGGGCGGACAACCGGGGCAACCTGGGCCGGTTCCTGGGCCTCAGCAGGGCGGCGGACAGGCCAATCCGATGGTCAATCCGAATGAGATGCTGCAGGAAGATTTGCCTGGAAGTGGTGGCGGTGGGAATCCGGGGGTGCCGCAATGAGCTTCGATAAAGCAGACTTCCTCGCCACAGTCTCCAAGCGTTCTCAAGAGCGCCAGGCCGCCAATATGCCGTTGCTGCGGGCCGCCATTGCCGTGGCGCCGATCATGGAAAAGCTCATCACCGGCTCGGAGACCTGGGACAAGTACCTGCAATACCTGCAAGCCTACATTCAGCAGGCCGAAACCTCAAAGGCGAATGCCCAGGCCAAGATGTCCGATCCGGCGGTGTGGGATTCCGGATTGTTGACCAAACTCAAGAGCGATATTCTGGTGGCGGAAGCCTATATCGACGCCTGGAAGCTTGCCATGCAACTGCCAAAGGCGCTGATTCAGGGCGGTGAAGAAGCGCAGACGACCATTGCAAGGTTTCACGTGGAACAAGACGAAAGTAAGTAATCACTTTTATGGACTTGTTGATTAGCTCCATGCGCCTTTTGGGCCTGATAAGCCTCGTTTTGGCTCCGTTTACGGGGGTCACGATCATTACGGCGGCGGCTTTTTTTCTGATCGCCTACCTCTTGTCAGTGAGCGCACACACTTGACAAGCCAAAAAATAGGGTATTTGATGCGGGTTAGTTAGTACGCACTTCGGCGTGGGCGGCGGCCAGAGTCTTTGACTCCATTCCATAAGGAGCAAAGACATGTTTGTATATTTTTTGAAAACTGTTCGTGGCGGAAGTCGCCTAAAGATTGGAAAGGCAAACGACCCAGTAGCGCGTATGCGGTCCTTGCAGACAGGATCTCCACAAGGGTTCCGGTTGATTGGTGCCCTGAAGTGTCGTGATGAGGCCCATGCGCTAAGAGTTGAAAAAGCTCTACATGAGCGCTTTGCTGGTAACAGAATACATGGCGAATGGTTCATGGGTCGTGACTACGTGATTAGGGAAGTCGGCGATTTGCTGAATAGTTATATGTCAGCAAATGGTCCGGTGAAAACCTATACGGAGCAAGAGTTGCTGAGCATGAAGTAATTTCGGTCGTATTTGCTCCGACGACGGGAGCCGAGAACGAGAAGAACGCTCGGATGGTCAATCAAGGCAAGTTTTTGGCGCTCCATGCTCCTGAAGACGGGGGCGATGCCGCAGGCGGCGCAGGCGGCGGGGAAGAATCGAAACAAGGTGTGTCGAAGGACGACGTTGTCCCGAAGACGCAGTTCATCGCGGCCATCAAGAGCGCCAACGAGAAGTACGACGCGCTCAAGACGGAACTGGATGCACTGCGGGCAGAGGCCAAGGCCAAGCCTGCAATCGAGCAGCCGAAGCGTTACACCAGGACGGAACTAACCGCGATGGTGGACAACCGGCAGATCACGCAGGAACAAGCCGACGCGCAACTGGATTTTCAGATGCGCGAAGACTTTAGGACCGAAGCCTCACGGGTAGCAACTGAAACCGTCACGGCGGCGCAGCGAAAGCAGTTTATCGATTCCGAGATAGCCCGGTACAAGGCGGTAGCGCCTGAAATACTGGATGATACGCACGAGACCCGTAACAAGATCAAGGAAGAGTACACCTACCTTGTGAACGTGATGGGCGACTCGAACAGCGTGGATACCCAGTTGAAGGCCATCCGTTCGGTACTTGGTCCCGTAGAGAAGCTGGAGCGCGCGCGCAGCGGTAGGCCGTCATTCGAATCGCACCGGGAAACCGGTGGCGAGGGTGGCGGCGAAACCGGTGGGCGCAAGAAGGAAGCGGGCAAGTTGACGTATGACGACCTGACCCCACGGGAAAAGGCCTACTACGATAAAGGACTTGCCGCCGGCCGCTACAAGGACAAGAAGGCTATCAACGAAGAGCTTGCTTACGCCAACCCGAACGTTCGACGCAAGTACGGGGCGATGAATTGAGTGGAAATACTGATTCGTAATCAGTATTCCGCGCGACAGATCAAGCGGGCTGAAATCAAGTCCACGGAGTTCAGGCCCAGCCGCTACACCAGCGGTTGCGCAAACCTGGACGACATGGTTGCTCTGTCTAAAGCCGTCATCCTGTGCGAGCAACACGCCAGAAAGTTCTCCCCACAAAAGGCCAGATACCGGGCGCATCCTGACAAGAAGATGCGCCGTGTGTTAGGCAACTGCGACGTATGCAGGCGCTTTGAGCTTTCGCATCTGTTCCTCAACGAGAAAGACGCCGATGAGGAACGGAAGAAGTTGGAGAAGTTCAATCGCGCCGTCGAGTACGGCAACCTGTTTCGTGGATAGGAGAACAAGATGGAGTTCCAATATGACCTCGGTGGTGGTTCTTCCGCCATCGTCAAGAAATACCAGGTTGCCGCGACCAATACGACCATTGGGCGGCCCTACCTGAAAGGCGCTACAGACGGCACCGGCCTCGTAGTTGCTACTGTCTCAGGTGCCGTGGATTTCGTCGGCGTCAACATCGACACCGCAGGGACTTACGTCACCGCGCAGCAGTCCGATAATTCCGATACGGCTCGACTTCAAAGCACCATCATCAACCCGCTGGCTGTTTATCGCGCCCGCCTTGCCGGCGGTGCGGCGAATGAAGCCCTGTCGATCCGCACTGTCACCACTGCTTCTACCGACGGTCTAACGGTCACGACTTCCGCATACGATTCCAACATCCCTGACATGAACGAAGGCACGGTCTGGGGTTACTCAGGGGCGAATGCCGGAAAGGTGAGAAAGATCACTAGCACCGCGGCGAATGCCGCCACGGTAATTGTCGCCTTTCCTTACGACATTGCGGTCGGAGACACGTTCCTGTTCGCGGGCATTCATCCACTGCACACAATCACGGCGCAGTTCGGCACCGACATGACGAACATCGACGCTACCGTAGCTATCGCTGGAGACGCAACGGTTATCACGGTCGAGATGATCCTGAACGATCTCGCCGGCAGCGGAACTACCGAGAGTTACGCGCTCATCCAGTTTGCCGACAGCTTGCTCGGCGCAACCGTAACGTAATCCACTGACCACTTAAAGGAGATACATACATGGCAACCCCAATGGACAGTGGCAGTTTCGGCGATTTGCTTGACATAAGGTTCCAAAAGATTTTCGTCGATACGCTCAAGCCCTTGCCCGACATGCTGGGCGAGGTTTACACGATGGTTCCCTCCAACGGCCGCAACAACATGACGTGGAGCGAAGTCGGGACTCTGACGGACTGGGATGAATTCACTGGGACCGTGGCCTACTCGTCCCTGAATCAAGGTTACGACGTGACCATGACGCCGGTGGAATTCACCAAGGGCACGCAGGTCAATCGTAAGCTCTACGACGACGACCAGTTTCACATCATGGACCAGAAGCCCAAGTCGATGGCGGAATCCCTTTACCGCACCCGGCAAAAGCATGGCGCGCGAATCTTCAACAACGCCAACTCGATTGACACCTTATTCTACAGTCACTCGGAAGGCGTTCCGCTTGCTTCGAACAGCCATACCACGACTTCCGGGGCATCGACGGCAACCGGGTTCGACAACCTGACCACCGCTTCTCTGACGGCAACCGCAGTATTCGCCAAGCGCCTGCAGATGATCGGTTACAGGGGTGACCAGGCCGAGCGCATCGAGGTCATGCCGGATGAACTGTGGTATCCGCCCGATCTTTCCGAACAAGCTTTCGAGATCGTCAAGTCTCAGGGCAAGGTGGACAGCGCCAACAACAACCGCAACTTCCACGAGGGCCGCTACAAGACCTACGAGTGGCGCTACCTCACCGACACGAACAACTGGTTCATGTGCGATTCCAGCCTGCGCAAACAGTTCCTGTTCTGGTGCGACCGCGTGCCGGCCGAGTTCGCCATGATTGAGGACTTCGACAGCTTAGTCGCAAAGTGGAGGGGGTACGTCAGACATTCAATGACTTACGTAAACTGGAGATGGATTGATGCGGCAATTGTTTCATGACATCAACAGCTTATGTGTAACTTAAGCAGGAGACAGATAACCAGATAGACAAATATCGTGATAGAGCCTAACATAGCATTGCAGTTGGCTAACTTAGGAGATCACGATGCCAGACGAAATCAGGACGAAGAAATGCGTGGTATGCGAGACGGAGTTCGATGCGAACAGCAGGAACTTTGGCAGGGGGCGGCAGACGTATTGCGGCCCAAAGTGCAGGCAGGTTGCGGACAATCGACGCCACTACCGGCGACGGAATCCGCCAAAGACGGAAATGGAGTTGCAGCGAATATGCGTAACGTGTGGCAACAAGTTCGTAGCTCACTATTCGCACCCGGAGGCACTTACCTGTTCGGTCAAGTGCAACGAGGCGCGGATGAACGCGGAGAGACGAAGAAAAGCTGCCGAGAGTTACGATGCTGTATCGCAGAGAGAATGCGAAGACTGCGGGACGATGTTTACGGTCGGCAAGTTTGCTGCCAAGACCGGGCCAAAGACTCCGAAGTTTTGCTCTGCGAAGTGTTCACACAGGGCGGCGCAACGAGCGTTCTATCGACGCACGAATCGCAAAGGCGATACGCGCTTGGGAGCCGCTGCGTGGCAAGTCGCCAGGGCGAAAGCCATAGAACGAGACGGTGGCAAATGTCGTCTTTGTGGGACGGAAGGCAAGCATGTGCATCATCTCTTTCATCGAACGGATGCTGAGATGCACGATCACAGCCTGGAAAATTTGGTGACACTGTGCAATCCGTGTCATACCAAAGTGCATGACATCAAGCTCGGTCGCATCGATGGCGAAATCGTCATCTCCGGCCCGGTTTTTGAACTACTCGGTGTTACCAGTGTGAGGGTCGCAAAATGAGCAACAAGTATTGGAACAAGGATACCGCCCCCTCCAAGCAGTCCGGCGGCGAAGGCGGCTCGAACAAAGCTCAAGGCGGTCCCTCCACGTTGCATTTGCCGGAGAAGACCGCTTCGTGGCCGGGCGTGCCTGGGAAAACTCAGAAAAGCCGGGCCGGTGGTGCGCCTACGACTGGGCACGCAGGCCCCTTCTATGTTCGGAAGGACGGTCTTTGAAGCTGCACGCCATTTTCGAGATCGCTGAGAATCAAGAGGCATGGTTTCGCGATCGGCTGCCGCGCTTGCGTGAGGAGATCAGCCACGGCGGGCTCACGATCGATATTACTGGTCGGCCCGAAGTAGCGCCGGTAGTCGTCGAATCCGCCACGCCTGAACCATCACCAGAGGATGTGCCGGTTGCCGAACCGGAAGCGCTTGTTGAAACGCAGCCGGTGGAAATGGACGAAGTATTAGTAGAAGCGGTCCCGGTTGAACCAGCCTTGCCTGAACCATTGCAAGAGGATGTCCCGGTTGAGGATATCCAGATTGTTGAGACAGAAGCATCACCAGAAATTGCAGCAGAGGCGGCCCAGGTCGAACCCGCCGTTGAAGCAGACCAATCCGCTGACTCAGGGGCGCGTGAGGAGACGAGCGATGATTCTGTAATCGTGCCACAAGGAGAATGAAATGAGTTTGCTCACGAAATATGGAACGCTATGGGGTGATGTACCTCAGACCACCGGGGATGTTTGGTGGGTTTCTCCTGCCGACAGCTATTCGGTAGGCGGGAAAACCTATTCCGCATCGGACGGCGCCGACGGGCTTTCCCCTGATCGCGCGCTTCGTACCCCCGGCCGCGCCATCACACTGGCGACGGCCGATAATGGCGATGTCGTCATGATGCTGCCTGGCACGCATACAGATTCCGCGACGGTCACACTTTCCAAGGCCGGACTCACCTTCGTCGCAGCGCATCCGACTACGCGCATTTCACCGAATAGCAGACCGTATCCGTTGAACACGAAGGTCAACTGGACTTCGACATTCGCCGGTACGGGCATTACCAATACCGCTGCGGACACGACCTTCGTGGGGATCAATTTCATTCCAGTCACGGCAAGAACGATGATGACCTGCATTGCCACCCCTCGGAATGCCTGGATCGACTGCGCGTTGACCATGAGCGCGGTTGTGAGCACTTCGACCAAAGGCTTTGTATTCAGTGGCGCGGCTGGCGCGAATTGCAGTTGGTCAAATTGTGTGTTTCTCAACAACGTGGCCTCCTCGGCACAAGGTCCGTGTCTGGACTTGACGGCAGCCGACAATTTCCTGGTCGAGGATTGCAAGATTCTCTTGAAAGGTACTTCGAGTGCCTGGGCCGTTGCGATTCAGTTGGGGGCGGCAAGCGCAGGGTTGTTCCGTCATAACTTCATGGGTGCGGTAAACGCTGGAACCATCACCATCGGCGTTGATGGAACTGGTGTAGTTGTCGCGAATGCGGTTAACTTCATGGATAACACCTGGGGCGTTTCCCCCGGCGCTGGCGCTACCAAGAGCTTCGACAACACAGACGTTTCGCTTGTCAATAACTGGTACGGCACCATCGGCGCAGGCGCGGGCTTCGTCATCCACACCATCGCCGTCTAAAGAGGATTTATGGAAACTCAAGTATTCGATACCAAGCCGCTGCTTCGGCCGCATCAGGTTCAGGAAGCCAAAGACGAGATCAAGTCGGCCGAAGAAAAGCTCAAGAGTCCTCATATCGAGGACAAAGGAGAAGTCGCGAAACAATTGCGGCGGATGAGCAAGGCGTTTGCCGAACAGGCCCCGCAAGCTCCTATAAACGGCGAGGAAGAAGGAAGGATGGTTGCGCGCTCGAAGTCTCTTCTATCCGACATTCTGGTTGGAATGCCATCCCAGGAAGAGATGCGCAAAGCGCCTCCCGGTGCCGTAGACAAGCACATGAAATGGGAGAAGGCCAACAAACTCAAGATTCTGGAGTGGAAGAATCTGCAACTGCGTCTCACGCATGGAGAAGAATCCGAAGCGGCCGTTCTGGAAAGGCACCGTCCGTCTGGCTCGAGCCTGAACATGGACAACGCCTTCATTCCTGGAAAAATGTTCTTCATGCCGCCGGAAGGCGCAGCGCATCCGGTGGTCTTCTCGAACGAACAAATCGCTTTTCTGCGATCCATGAATCCCGCCATCGCAGATTCGCTTGGAACGCTGGATAATGCGCAGCGGGCAGAGGTAAAGAAAGTCGTCGAAGGCATCGGGCTGGAGCCGTCCGCGGCATCGATCGCGGGCAAGCGCGGAGCGGCCAAACGCACCGCCAGGAAGCTCAAGGCGATGAAGCACCAAGAACGCAAAGGCAAGAAGGAGCGCAAGCCTCTTTCCGAGGAACGCAAGCAAGTGCTGCGCGATCAACTTGCCAAGGCGCGCGCGGCTAGGGGCAAAAAATGAGCACCGAAGGCATTTCTGTCCTACGCGGTAATACCAAACGGATCACCGCTAAGGTTGGGTCCACCATCTCGTCCGTGAAAATGACGACCGCCACCGGATTTCCGCCGGCCGGTGATTACACTATCTCCAATTTTGGCCCGAACGTGGCCTTCGTCGGTTGGGGGCCGGACTCGGACACGGCAATCGCAAACGCGGACGTTCCTGCGACTGGAGATACGACCGGGAAATTTTGCTTCATTGTCTATCCAGGTCAGCGGACGATCGAGGCGAAGGACGGAGCGTACTTCGCTGCGGTGACGAGCATCGGTACGGCCGACATCCTGATCACGCCGGGACGCGGGTTAGTGGACGGATTCGGCGACGGCAACGTGGTGAATGATCTGAGCAACACGGTGGCTACAGCCGCCATGCTTTCGGTGACGTGGGGCGCGCAGATGGAATTGCTCCAACTGATACTCATCGAAATGAGGACGCAGACTGATTTTCTCAAACAGGGCCTAAACGTCGCAGAGGACCCCGATGTAACCCGTAGCGACCAAGCAGCAATCGTCAATTTGAATTAAAGGAGAAGCAAAATGGCTGATCTAGACCTGGTAGTAGGTAGTGGCAAGATAAAGGGCGTTGCTGGCGGCATTGACGGCGACGTGCTCGTTTCTGAATACCATGCGCGTTATGGACGTGCTGCGTTGGCGAAAAGGCTTTACTTCTCGTATTCCTCCGCGGTCGCTACTTCCCTTGCGGCAACGGCGGCGATCGGGAACATCGTTTGGAACCCTCCCGGTTCAGGTGTTCGTCTGATTCTCACCAAATGGACCTCGCAGATCGTGGCGACCTCGGCAACCTGTACTGGAATCGCGCTTGCATTCGGCTATCAAACGACGACCCCGACGACCACGACTGCGGCGACAGCGACCGGTTCCAGTTTCATCAACCAAGTTGTAGCAGTTCCTGGATTGGCGAAAGCCTACGGCATCGCAACCGTTCTGACTGCTGGGGTTACTGGATGGGTGTTGCATCACAACACGGCGGCGATCGCGACGGTCGGTGAGGACACGCAGGCCGGCGATCTTGAAGGTATGTTCGTGATCGACCAAGGCGGCTTCGTCCATATGTGCGCGCTTGGCACGGCGGCGGCTGCGAGTGGCCACACTTCATCTTTGGCTTGGTACGAAGCCCCGGTCGGCGCGTAACAGTCTTAATCCTCGGCGGGCCGGTGCTCGAAAGGCCCCGGCCCGTTTCTTTTTAGGAGCGAAGCATGTCAGTGTCTAGCCAAGTCACCGACTTTAACGATCTCAAAACCGATCTAGCCAACCGCCTGCGCGGCCAGACCGGCGTGACTGCTACAGATAATATTTTGGGCCGCATGCTGAATATCGCGCTCCAGGATCTCCACATGGGCATGGACTACAAGCTGCCTTGGGCGGAGCGCTCGGCGCGGCTTATCACCCAGGCGCAGTACAGCACCGGCACCTGCACGGCAACGCTGGGCTCGACCACGCTTTCCGGACAAAGCACGTTATGGAACACGGCCAACTCGTTCAGCGTGAACAACATGCGCGCAAACGGCAAGATCAGGATTGCGGGAAGTCTTGTCCCGTATACGATTTCGTCCATTTCCAGCGACACGGCGGCTGTGCTATCGAGCAAGTTCACCGAAACCACCGCCACCACGCAAACCTACGTTTACTACGAGGACGAATACGATCTGGCATCTGATTTTCTGCGGCCGGTAGACGCACAGCGCTTTTCCGACGAGATCAACATCGAGTTGATCGGGCGCACCGAGTTTCGCAGGCGTTACCCGACCAATTCAACGACCGGGCGCGTAGCGGTCGCCAGCATCATCGACTTCGCTCCGAGCGGTAATACCACGCCAATCAGGAGAGTGCGCTTCGCCCCGCCGCCCTCGACTGCGATGACGATCCCCTACACCTACATCACCGGCAATCTGGCGGTATCGAGCGCCGGGGTAGGCCAGGCCAATCTTTCTGCGTCAAGCGATGAGCCGATCATTCCGCTGCGTTACCGGCATATTCTGATCTTTCACGCGCTCTATCATCTGTACCGCGACCGCAAGGACGACGCGCGCAGCGCAGAGGCGAAGGCCGAGTACACCGATGCAATGTTGCGCCTGTCCGCGGATCATGAAGTCGGTGGCAACCGGCCGCAAATTGCGCCGCGCGTGAACGCATACGCCAACCGGGCCAGACGGCCTTACAATTATGGAACAGCAAGATCGGGAAGATATTGATGCGGCGGTTCGAAGAAAGCAAGCGTAATCCACTTTATCAAGACGTTGTTCGCGGGCATGGCGGGCTGAGTGGGCTTTTTACCTTCAACCAGGGTGACACACTAATAGATACAAGCTACGATTCACTGATTGATTCTGACGGGTCTTTCATCGTACAAACTACCGACGGCGCACGAATCCAACAACTTTCCTGATATGGCAAATTCGACCATTGGAGCGCTAACTGCGATAACCGGGGCTAACACAGACGGGGATTCCGACAGCCTTGCCCTTTTCGATAATTCCGCCGGCAATACGCGCAAGATTGCCCCGAGAGAATTATTGTCAGGATCGCTGTGGCCAACGACGCTTACCGTCACCTCCAACATCACGCTTACCGGGACGCTTTCGGTAAGCAGCACACTTGCTGTAACTGGTACTTCTACTCTCGCGGCGGTCAATGCTTCAGCGGCGGTCAATGCGAATCTGACGACCGATGCGACCAGCATTTCCACCGGCTCTCTCTTGACGGCCGGTGGCTTGGGCGTAACGAAAGCTCTCTGGGTCGGCGGCTTGATGAACGTAGCCGGCGCGGTAACGTTGCAGAGCACGCTGACCGTAGCCGGCGCGGTAACGTTGCAGAGCACGCTGACCGCTACCGGTGTTGGTACATTCAACGGTGGATTGAATGCCACGCTCGCTGATCTCGGCGCAAATACTGGTCAGTTAGTTTTGAAGAAAAGCGACGGTACGCTTACTACGGATGGTACGCAGCTTTCGTGGGATTCGGCTAGTGATGTGATGTCTATCAATGGCCTAACCCTAAACTCTACCAGAGTGTCTGGGCCAGCAGACAACACGTTTGGGAGCAATGGTCAGACCGGGTTAACTGTTTCAAACACTGCCAACGTTAACGCCACGCTAAACGGCGGGCTTACCTGCGGCAGTGGAAGCTATACAGCCGGTGCTGCATTGACATTCGGGAGAATTCTCAAGTCTGTCACAGGCATCACTGACGCAGTGGCAACGGACACGATTACTGTAACGATCCCAAATGCGGCGCACAGCGCCTCGCTTAAACTGACGCTCAAAGGCTCGCTCGGGGCTGGTGGTGCGATAGGTGCGAATGAAGCAACGGGCACAATTTCCTATGACGTAGCGATTGCTCGTACAGCAGGCGTTGCCACCGTCGCAGTCGCGTCCACGGCATACGGCAGCGCAACCGCAGCAGTGGCGGGAGCGGCGACCATCACAATCACTGCCGCAGTCTCCGCCATCTCTGGCGCAGTCGGCGCAACGCAGACCTTCACCATTACGACGACGATCAGCAGAGGCACGGGCGCGTCAACTAATCATACCTGTCAGGTGCTTGCCGAAGTCATCAACGCAAACGCTTCAGGCGTTTCAATAGCTTAAGGAGATATCATGCCAACACTTACAATTACCACCAGTGATAGCGAAGCCGCAAGGCTTAGTACGGCGGTCGGCGCGCTGCTTGGTTTGCGTGGCACAGACGGCTTGCAACGCGCCGCGACCGGCGCGGAAATAAAGGACTGGCTCGTCAGTTTAGCTCGCCAGTGCGTGCTGGACTACGAAACAGGGGTTGCGAGGAGGGCGGTAGCCGCTCGTGCCGTATTCGAGCCTACATGAGTTGATCGTGCTGTTCGCCGGCTAAGAATTCAGTTATTGGAGGCAAGACCATGAACATCGAACTGCGCGCCAATGCGATGCTTCAGGAACTTTCTGCACAGAGAAATTCAGCATTGGACAGATGTGCGGTTCTGCAAGCAGAGATTGCCTCGCTGAAAGCGCGCATCCAGGAACTTGAGGAAAAGCCGAAGGACACCAATGCCGGATGACAGGGAAATCCGCCGCGTAGCCTGGAATACTATCGGAGAGGCCCTCGGATTGGATGTCACCACGAATGCAACGATGATCTTCCAAGCGCCAACCTATACGGTGGCGACGTTGCCGAGCGCGGCGACGTATCCGAGGGGGATTATCTACGTAAGTGATCAATCGACAGGTGCCGAATTGGCGTTTTCGGACGGTACAAATTGGCGCATTTGCAGCACGCGGGCAATCGTATCTTGAGCACTTTCTACGCATACGTACACACCAAGCCTAGCGGCGAGCCCTTCTACGTCGGCAAGGGAAGTGGCAAGCGAGCGCGTGAACTGCGTACCGGACGGAACGCGGCGCATAGGCGCGTCGTTGATGAGATCGGACGGCTGGGCGTAGGGGTCTACGTTTTCCCGTGCGTTTCAGAGGCAGATGCAATCGAGACTGAGGCGCACTGGATCGCCCAACTTCGTGCCGAAGGATATGACCTAGTCAACATGTCCACAGGCGGACAATGCGGAGCTACTGGTTGCAAGCGGAGCGCAGAGACGCTATTGAAAATGTCGCTGTCACAGCGCGGACGCAAGTTTTCTCAGGAGACATTGGCGCGCATGAGAGCAGCGCATAGACCAGGCAATTCGCCAGAGGCATGCGCTAGACAATCGCTGAAAATCAAGGGAAATAAGTTCCGCCTTGGTATTCCGCATACGCCAGAAACTAAGGCCAAGATCGCCGTAACGTCGCGTGGGGCGAGCAATCCTCAAGCGCGAATATCTGAAGAGACGGTAATCGCAATTAGGAAGGAATACGAGAGAGTTAACAACAAGGCCGCAGTTGCAAGGGCATTCGGTGTTAGCGAGTCGCAAATTGGTCGCATTGTTAGCGGCGAGGCTTGGAAGCATGTTCAATAAAACCACGGTATTGCGTCATTATTTTGGCGGGGGTTGGAGTTCGGATTCGGGTCCGACTACCGACGTTTCTCCGGATCAATCCGGGAAAGTCATTATCCCGTTTCTGATCGAGGCGCAAGACTGCCTGTACGAACTCGACGGCGGGCCGCACTGCATCGGCGGCGCGAGCAAGGTCAATACTTCTGCGGTGGCTTCAGGAGCGGTAGTTACCGGGGTATACGACTACTGGCGGCAGGGAACGGCCGGATCGCAGGCGCGCAGGCGCATTCTTCATGCAGGCACGGTTTGTCTTGCCGATACCGATGACGCTACTTTCACAACCACGCTCGGCAGCGGTTTAGAGAGTGGGAAAGTCCCGTCCTATTTCACCTTTGACGATCTGTTGATCTTTTCTTCGGATTCGACGGTGGACGTTCCAAGATCGTGGGATCAGACCACGGCGCAGAATCTCGCCGGTACACCGCCGCGCTTTTCCTTCGGTGTGTCGCACAAGAACAGGGCTTGGGCGGCCGGTGTTTATGCAACCCCGTCCAGACTTCATTACAGCGCGAACGTTGATCCTGAAGACTGGATTGGGGCCGGTTCTGGTTCAATAGACATTGACCCCAACGACGGCGACATGATTACCGGATTGGTCAGCCACAAGGACGAACTATTTGTATTCAAGGGGCCGAACAAAGGCTCGATCCATCGGATCATTGGTTCAAGTCCTACCGGATCGGATGCGTTTTCGCGCAAGAACTTCGTCAAGGGCTTGGGAGCGTGCTGGCACAACGCCATCTTTCCGTTTGGAGATGATATCGGCTTTGTGAGCCAATATGGTTCTGTCCACAGTCTTTCCGCGACTGCGGCCTATGGAGACTTTCTAGGCGCATCGCTTTCACGCCCGATCAACGGCTGGATCAAGGATCACCTGAATTACAACCGGCTTCGCTACATCACCGCGGCGACCGATCACTTTCGCGGCGTGGTCTATCTCACCATGTCCATCGACGCGAACTCGACCAACAACACGGTGCTGGCGATGGATTTCAGGGCCGCACCGGACATTATCCGCTGGTCGCGAATTCCCTCCTACAAGCAGGGAAGTCTTGGTGTATTCGTTGATACGAACGGAATCCGCCGCGTCCTTGGTGGCGGCAATGATGGTTTCGTTCGCAGACTCAATATCGTGGATCGTTCCATAGACAACACCACGGCATTGTCTTATCAGGTCAAGACGCCGCACATGAATTATGGCGAGCCGATGCTGATGAAAACGATCAGCGTGGCCGCGCTTGGGATTGCTCCGAGGGCAAATGCCAGCATGACCTTTGGATGGACAGGGGACAACAACGCACAGCAGACTCAGACAGTAACGCAAGGCGGCGGTGATGTACTGGCCCCCGCAACGGCTAATGAATTCACGCTAGATGTATCGATTTTATCAGGATCGAGCTATGCGGATAGATACATGGAATTGAACGATGGCGACGAATTCAGATCAGTAAGTTTTGAAGTAACACAATCTATTTTAAATGCTGACATAGAATTACATAGTTTGTCTACTGTAATAACTCCAGGTGCGATCAGTACAGAAAATTAACGGTAACTCTAGATCATGTAGTGTTTGCGGCATGGTCAAACGCCTTGATGAATTCTACAAGGCAAATGGAGGTACATTCGGCCTTACATCAAAATGCAAACAGTGCATCAAAATATGGAATATAGCTAACACAGCAAAAATATCGGCACGGAAGTCTCTCAATTATGAAAAGAATAGAGAACGAATATTAGCTGCAAACAAAGAGTATAGAACTTCAAACAAAGAGAAATTGAAGATGCATCGTCAAACAGCGACATATAAAGCCAAGAAGAAGATATGGGATGCTAGGTATTTCGATGCACACATGGCACAAATTTCTCTAAAAAATTCAATGTACGCCAAGGCAAATAAGGAAAAAGACCGGAAATGGAAGCGTGAATGGAAACTCCGCAACCGCGAGCAAGCCAGGGCTATTGATGCGAAATATCGCGCAGGGCATCGGGAGGAGAGGCGTCTATACAACATCAGCTACTTTGCCGCCCATCCCGGCTTAAGATCATCCATCTTGAACAACTACAAGGCGAGGAAGCTGGATGCGTTTATTGAGGCGGTAAGCTCGGAGGTCGTGTACGAAAGGGATATGGGATTGTGCGGCATTTGCGGACTGTCAGTTGAGATAGGAGAGTTTCACTTGGATCATCGAATCCCTCTGTCTAGGGGCGGTCAGCATAGTTACGAGAACTGTCAAACGGCTCACTCGCATTGCAACGTCAGGAAGTCAAGCAAATTGCCAGAAAATTGCGGTCATCTTTGGATGAGGTCATAACATGGCACTCTCAAGGGTAAAAAATTGGATAGCGGGCGAGGTACTTACCGCATCTGACTTGAATACAGAATTCTCGTCAATTCTCAACAACCCAGTCACGCTGATCTCCCCGCTGACGGCGGCAGTTGATTTTGATGGGTTTACGCTGACGCTCGACGCCGCCGCCGTCACGACGGTAGTGTCCTCTGCCTCTGTGTCGTGGAACTTCACCAGCGGCGCGAAGACGGGGACTCCGGCGACAACTGGGTCGGTGCTCAACTTCTCGGCGCAGACCTTCACCGACAATGCTACAGCCGGATCGGGCACTGCGGCTGCCTGGGTGGGAGCTGCCATCGCGCGCCCGACCTTGGCGGCCACCAATGCGCTGGTTACGACTACCGATGCGGCTACTTGGTATATCCCGAACGCGCCTCTTGCCGGTACGAACCAAACGATCACGAATGCTTGGGGGCTATGGATCGACGCCGGGAACGTGCGCTTTGATGATGACATCATTTGGCTCTCCGGACAGACTTTCGCGCAACGCGGTATTCTCGCGCACGCCAATACGGGGATTCGCACCTACACGTTTCAGGATTCATCGGATACGATTGTCGGCCGGGACACCACCGACACACTGACGAACAAGACGCTTACTTCTCCGACGCTTACTTCTCCGACGCTTACTTCTCCGACGCTTACCACGCCCGCACTGGGCACACCGTCGTCAGGGGTTCTGACGAGTTGCACCGGCACCGCTGCGGGCCTGACCGCAGGCAACGTTACGACCAATGCAAATCTAACTGGACACGTTACCTCTACTGGTAATGCCGCAATCCTCGGCAGCTTTACGCTCGCGCAATTAAATACTGCGATCTCGGATGTGGATGTGGGACTAACGCTCAGCACCGAGCAGGCTACGACTTCCGGAACTTCAATCGACTTCACCGGCATTCCGAGTTGGGTGAAGCGGATTACGGTGATGTTTGATGGAGTATCTACGAACGGCACTTCCATTCCAATCATTCAAATCGGTGACAGCGGGGGGGTTGAGAATACTGCATATACTTCAACGGCATCTTACATAGCGACTCAAACGACGTTTTCTACTGGATTTGGACTCGCTCAATCACAAGCCGCCACAGAAACATTTTTTGGCGCAGTTACTCTTACCCTGCAAGATGCATCAAATACGTGGGTACAAACAGGTCTTTGCACGAAAGCTGGGACAATGCAATTTTCCGCAGGACATAAAGCCCTCTCAGCAACTCTCGATCGTGTACGCCTTACCACAGTCAACGGCACAGACGCCTTCGACGCAGGTTCAATCAACATCATGTACGAGTAATCCTATGACTCCCCAAGAGCAAATCGTCAAGCCGAAGCGCACGAGGGCTGATGTCTATAATTCTCGCGTTCAAATTCGTCTTGCACTTGATGAGTGCGGCCCGCAGATCGCAGCGATACTTGCGGCGAATAAGATTGAGATGCCGTATGCGGATTTTGGCAAAATTTTTCCTCATTGGTTGATTGCGTGTGACCGCGATGCTATGCGAGGATCAAATGCGGAAATCGTAGGCTGTGTAATGATCCTTCCCGCCAAGCCATTCGGCTTTGTCGAGTTCCTGCTGGTGAAGCCTTCGGTGTCTTTCAAGCTGCGGGCAATCGCCGTTCGCAAGCTTTGTCTTCAAGCGGCTGCTACACTGAGGGTTTACGGGTCTTCTGCTGTATTCTGTACCGTTGACGATGAACACAAGAAATTCGCGGATATTCTGGAAAAGAACGGCATGGTGAAAGTAATCAGCGGCAACTTGATGATGAAGAGGCTGAAGTAATGGGCAGCAAAAGCACAACCAACGTCCCGCCTCCTACTAAGCAGGAGACTGAACTTACCCGGCTCAATGCCGAACTGGTAAAGAAGCAGCTTGCCCAGATTGACCAACTGGCACCGTTTCAGCAGCAGTTGCTTACCCAAGCCTCTGCCGATCTGACTCGGAGTTCTTCGCTACAGACTGCTCTGGATGCTGCGGTCACTCCAGAACAACAGGCGGCCGCTTACAAGTCCGAATTTGAAAGAACTACACGTCTCGGGCCGATTCAAGACGAACTGCTTCAGCTTCAACTGGATGAACTCCGCCGGGGCGGGGCGGCTACACCGGAGCAGCTTGCCAACATCAAGGCCGCTACCGAAGCCGGTATTACGGCCGGATCGGCGGACATCGATATTGCCACTCAGCGCGGTATTGGCCTGATCTCAGATGAACTGGCAAATGCAAGGGGATTGAGGCTGACGGACACGCCGATCACGCGAGAAGCGACCTTGCTCGCCAGATCGGGACAGGAACAAAAGGCTTCGCTGATCAGTAATCTCCGGGCCGGGGAGGCTCAAGCAGTGCTCAATTATCCGCTGGCAGTACAAACGGTGCAGAGCGCGGCCACGCAAGGCCAGCAAAGTATTGCAGCGTCAGCAACACAGTTCCAGAACCAGCTTCGGCAGCAGGCATATCAGAACCGGCTTGCGATGACTGGGCAGACGCAGCAGGGAGGCATTGGGTTGGCGGGCATCGGGCCGAGTCCCGTGAATTACAGGAATCAGGGTAGTTCGACAAAGCAAGGCGCTGGGTTACAAGATTGGGGCGCACTTCTAGCCGGAGTCGGTGCTTTGGCGGCCTTCTCTGATCGCCGTCTGAAAGTTGACTTTGGCAAGGTTGCGGAAACCAAGGCAGGAATTGGCTTGCATCTCTACAAGTACAAGGGCGAGACGGTAATTGATCCATTGCGTCTTGGCGTAATGGCCGATGAGATTGAAATGGTCATTCCTGATGCAGTGAAAACTCATAGCAGTGGTTATAAAGTCGTTGAATACGGGAAACTGCAATGAATCCACTTTACCAAGATGAACTCTTTTCCGCGACCGCGACGAACCCCGCGGCTTCTGGTGCAGCATTGACTGCGCCAGCGCCAGGCATAGGCATCGGTCCTTCACAATCGCAACGACCCGTAGATCAGAGACGCGAAGCTATTTCGCAGATGGGCGGCCTGCAGAAGTTCCTCAGTGCTTTGGGAGAATTCGGGGCTGGCGTAACTGGGAGGCCGTCTCCATTAGATGCGCAAATCAGGGCGCGGCAAGACAAGCGCATGATTGACTTGAAAGAATCCGAGAGCTTCCTCGCGGACATGAAGAATATGGGGGATCTCACTGCTGAGATGCAGGGCGAAGAGAAGACTCGCCTCATCGAAACGATAGCCTCCAAGTGGGAGGCTATTGGAAGTGGTTATGGGGATGCAGTCAGGGCCGTCGGGCAACGGCCAGACTTGGCTACCGGGTTGGATCAGTACATGCCCTATCTCACTGAACCGCAACGCGCGTGGGCACAGCGCGATCCGAAAGGATTCCTGAAGTGGACCGGAACTGATAACGGCATTGAAGCCATGAACGCGGCCGCCGACCAGCCGCACCTGAGAAGGGCCGGTCTCAAGCGCGACGGCGTGATTATGGGCTGGCAGCAACTTCTGCCGAAAGAAGTCGCGGCTCGTCTTAATGAGGACGGAGTTCTGACTGACGCTGAAATCATGGGAGTGCAAGAACAACTTCCCGAGAAGTACCGTTTCTCAGAGATCGAGAAAGAGACCATCAAGCGCAGCAAAGGTATGTTCTGGGAAGGAACCGGAGTTCTTCACGGCGAGAAGGCAGAGGGCGTTCTTGCGGATGTTGCGAAAGAACGCGCCAAGAAGGGTGAAGATATCGCCATTGTCAAGGATGCCGCGGAGTATGCAGACAGAGAAACAGGTGTTGTGCAACGCCGCCTGGATGCAGGGTGGCCGGAAGACGATCAGCGTATCAGCGGCGAGAATGATCCTGAATGGCATCGCGCGCGTGCGAAACGCTATCGCAGTCAGGGTCGTGACGATCTAGCAGACACGGCGCTCAAACTGGCATCTGAAAAAGAAACGGCCGGTCCATTTGGCAAGATCAATCCATCCGACTACACAACTGAAAGCATAAAAGCATTTCAAGATGCCGGTGGTAAGGATTTTTCATTGCTTAAAGTTGATCCCAGACAAACCAAAGAATCAGGGGCAAGCAAAGTATCACAGACTGCGTCTTATAAAGCCGGTGAAAGCGTAGCGAAGGAGATCGGACCTATTCTCACAGAATCGCGGGCTGAAGCACTTGCCGGTTTAGAACAGGTAGATGCAGCACTGAGGATAAAGAAAGGTATCGCTGCCGGAGGCGCGATCGTCGGACCTACGGCTACTATAAGACTAAAGGCCGCGCAGATTGCGTCCATGCTGGGTATTGGTGGCAAGAGCACCAAAGAAATGATTGAGAATACTCGTCAGACCATTCGCGGTCTTGCTGAGTTCACTATCAGCGTGCGCAAGAAACTCAAAGGGCAGGGTCAGATAACTGAGTATGAACAGAAGACTTTGCAAAAAGCCTATTCTGGTGAGATTGAAGATATGACCGTCGAGGAAATTAGAACTGTTGCTTCTCTTACTGAGAGACTTGGGCGTTTGCAATACAAGAATCATCAGAATCAACTCAAGAACATGGCTAATGATGATGATCCCAACATCAGGAAGCTGGTTCCATATTACTCTGTACCGGATATGCCTGAAGAACAAAAGGGAACGGAGCTTCCCGGCGGCTGGAAAATAGAGAGGAAGAAATAGTGGCGGTTTACAAGTTCACATCGCCGGATGGCAAAGAATATGAGGTAACTGCTCCTGAAGGCGCGACCGAGCAAGAGGCATTTCAAATGCTGCAAAGCCAATTGCCTGACGCGACGCAAGAAGAACCGTCGGCGGCAAGGAAGTTCGGCACAAGTGCCTCAGATATTGTCCGTGGCGCTGGCGGAGCAGTCGGCGGATTTCTTGATTTACCCTACAACGCCATCAATCTTGCCAAGATGGGATTCGGCACTGTTGCAACAGCGGCGGGCCGCCCAGAGCTTGCGCCTGACGTGCAGCCAGGGCCGTTCGGACCCATGATTCAGGAGGGATTGACTGGTATTGGGCTTCCTGAAAACGCACCAACGGATTTCAGCGGACGTTTGCTGCAAAGAGCAAATCAAGCTGCTGGCGGCATGATAGTAGGCGCTGGAGTGGCGCGTGCGGCCATGCCTGGAGCAACGCCTTCATTGGTTAGAGAAGGCATTGGAATAGGCGGCGGCTCCTTGGGCGGAGAAGCAGCATCGGCGCTTGTCCCTGGGTCGCAAGCAGCCGATATTATCGGTTCCGTTGCAGGCGGTTCGCTCGGGGTGAGCCGTGGACCGTCTGCATCGGCGCGCGTAACTGCCATTGAACGTCAAGCCAGACTGGACGCGCTCCAGAAAGCTGGAGTTGCGCGTCTGACTGCTGGACAAGTCACACAAGGCCCTGGTTATCAGTGGACGGAAGCGGCTTTGAGCAAAACTCCGGCTGGCGGTTATGTCATGTACAAAACCGCGAAACAACAACAGGAATCAATGGGGGCAACAGTCAAGAGCCGCGCAAGTGCAGTTAGCCCGGCAACATCACCAGAACAGGCCGGTAGAGCTATTCAGCGCGGCACAGAGCAATTCGTCAATGAGTTCAAGGGCGGCTGGAATGCACTTGATAACAAGGTAGCCTTGTTTTTTACGTCTAGTGATGGCGTGCCTGTTACGAATACGCTGAGAAAATTAGACGATATGATCGCACGAGGCCAAGGGGCCGATGCTTCATTAGCAGCGCTCAGCGGTTCACAACGTACCGCGTTGGTCTCTTTGCGGGAAGCCATTGCTCAGGATGCGCAAACAGGTTCCATGCCTTACGCCGGGTTTCGTCTCTTGCGTTCTGAAACTGGGCGCAAGAGCGCTTCGGCAAGTTTGTTGAGCGAAATGCCAACCTCTACTTATAGAGCCATCTATAGCGCCATGAGCGATGATCTAAGAGCCGCCGCCATCACGAAGGATTATCTGGCACGTGCTTCAGGTCAGTCTGTTGGCGCAGAGAAGGCAATCAATGACCAGAATAGATATTGGGCGGCCGGTCGGAAGCGCATCGACAATATCCTTGATCCCCTGTTGAAGAACAAGCCAGAGGATATTTACCGCGCTGCTATTTCTGGCTCAGACAAGGGTGCCACTACGCTTTGGGCTCTTCGCAGAAGCCTGCCTGACAAAGACTGGCAGGATTTTGCCGCCGTCTTCATTGACCGCATGGGCCGCGCTCGCCCTGGGCAGCAAGACATTACAGGCGAGGTTTGGTCGGCACAGCGATTTTTGACGGACTTCAATAGTCTGTCTCCGAACTCCAGAAGGGCGCTCTTCGATTCTCCAGTAACTCCAGGATTGTTGAAAGACATTCAGACTATTGCCAATGCCTCTGATTTGGTAACGCGCTCCGGGAAGCAATACGCCAATCCATCAGGAACGGCACAAGCAACTGCTTCTCTGGGTACGCTTTTCGGTGCAGCAATAGCTCTGTCGGCCGGTCGTCTGCGTGAATTGACAGCGATCGGCACATTTGTCGGCGGCAGTTACGGTGGCGCAAAACTCATGACTAATCCATCATTCGTTAAATGGCTCGCCGAATCTCCAAAGATTAAACCTGACAGATTGGCGGTCTACGCGGCACGGCTTTCGACCATTGCGGAAAACACGAACGATCAAGAAGAAAAAGCAGCTATTCTTGGTTTTCAGAAAACATTGTGGCAAGGAGCAAAAAGTCCCGTGAATACCAGAATCGTTCCGCGTGCCTTACCATATCAAGAAACCACTGGTGGCGGATTCGTCCGCTATTGATATGCCACGCCGCCCAGATATTAAAAACCATCCGCTTTATCAGGATGTGGTATTCGGGAGCGGCGGAACCGCCAGAGGCGTTTTCACTAAAGACACCACAGAGGAGACCATCATTACACCGTGCCCGGCAGGGAGCACAATTCCCATTGCAGAGTCTGCAGTTGCTGATTGCGCGATAGCAGGCTGACATGGCTGACACCACTTTTATATCGAACATCACACGCATTCTAGCCAGTTGGCTGAATGACGTAAATAAATTACGTTATGGTAACGGCGACGTCACGCGCGGCGACGCGTTGCTCGAAGTCCAGTTATCCGCCCCCGGCTCAGTGGCGCTCAATCTCCACGAATATATCGAGGATGATGGCTCATACAACGTCATGGGCTTCGTCCAGCAAAACCAGAAAGCCGCGATTCGTAATCACACTTCTACGGCGGATGTCTATTCAGCCTTTAGAACTGCCTTGGACGCCGTGCCACCTCCTGCGGGTTCGGCAAGCGGCGGATGCTCTGTCTATGTTCCGAGAGGCAAATATCGTCTATCCCAGACGCTCCATATAAACCGCCAAGGGATGATCTTGTCTGGAGCAGGTGGCGGGACTACCCCTGCCACAAAATTGATGTTTGATGTCGGAGTACCTGGGCTGTTGATAACCAGCAAAGGCAATCCGGCAACCGATTACGGTTCTTGGTCTACGATTTGTGATCTTGGGGTTTACGGCGGCGATTCACTAGTCTATTGGCAAATAACAGACCCACACCAACCCACATCTCCGGTCTGCGGCATAAACATGACTCGCCCAGGACGTTTACGAAACGTGTATGTGGAGAACTGGAAAACTGACGGGATTTACATTCAATCTGAAAGCAGTGTTTCTCCTGTGGACGCAGGACTTGACGATGCAAATGGTCAGCAGTTCTTTACGGAAGCAGCCGGTGGTTACGGCGGTACAAACGGCTGGACATTAGAGAATGTAATCACTCAGTCAAACGGCCGCGATGGTCTGCACGTCTTGGGAGGCAACTCGAACAGTGGCTACTGCACCAATCTCATTTCAAATGCCAACGGACGTTTTGGTATCTTCGACCAGTCACAGATTTCCGATACTTACGTTGGTTGCTTGTTAGAGCTTAATGTGTATGGCGCCCTCCGAACTGTTGCAGGCATAGTCCAGCATCTGTTTATTGGGGGTAGCATTGGGCGAGAAGGCAATGGTCCAAACTCGTATGTCGCGAGTAGCACGCTCTTTATTCATTGCGACCCTGGGACGGTCATAGCCTCGTCGCCGCGCCCACGTTATCTACAGGTTGGGAGCGGAAACTTTATTTGTTCCACGATCACGGCCAAGAACCTGGAAGTAGGAGAAAAACTCATCACGGCTCAGTTAGCTGCATCGAGCCAGCGTGGACTCGTAATGCAAGATGACGACAATCCAACCAACAGCACAGTTGATTGGAGATACTCTGACACAGAAAAAAGTTGGCGGTGTTTTGTGGGTGGTGGCTTCCCGGTCTTTGACGTGCACACTGTTGATAACGCAATGCCATACCGATTCAGATTCACGCGCGGAACAGCAATGGCGATAGCGAATGCGCCGACTTACGGTACTTCCGTTGCGATAAACGCGTCACTCAGCAATACGTTCAATATCACGGTCACTAACACCGTGGCTTTTACGATCCAGAACCCCACTGTTGGAATAGACGGACAGCAGATCACGATCAGAATACGCAATACCAGCGGGGGGGCAGTAGGTGCAGTAACGTGGGATACACTTTACAAACTCTCTGCCTGGACTAGTCCGGCAACGGGCTTCAGCCGCGCGATAGACTTCGAATATAACGGTACGAACTGGATTCAAACCAGGCAAACCGGCGTAGATGTGCCGAACTAATGACCTCCCGACACAATAAGATCATGAAACTCTCATTGGTAGGAGCGTTCTACCGCAAGACCGCCGACGGCAGCGTCCAACAGGTGCAATAATGGAAAACAACCGCCGCCAGTGGTCTTTCAGCAAGGAAATCTCCATCGGGGATACCATCGGTCTGATTACCGCATTGACCGTGGTGCTAATTAGCTACGGTACGCTGGTCACGCGAGTCGCACTGGTCGAGCAATCAATGCAGGAGCAGAAGGCGATCGCCACAGAGTGGCGGCAACGCATAGAGACTGTCGTCCTGGAGATCAATCGCAAGCTGGATCGGCTTATTGAAAGAAGTGTTGAAAGGGACAAACCATGATCGAAAAGCATATATTCTGGCTAGTCGCTGCAATCGGGCTGGTGAGTTGCCTGCTCTACGGCGGCAAACTGATGGCTGATGACCTCGCGCGCCAGAAGCAATGCGTTGAGCTGTTGGTGGATGAAAAGATCATCTCGATTCACGCAGCCGCTGGATTGAGTCAGCGCCACATGGTGGAAAAGGCAACGCGCGATACCACTGTCACCGATGAGCGGTGGGCAAAATTGCTGAAGCTGATCGACGAAGCTCACAAGTACGAGGGTGGCCCTGGCGCGTGGTTCGCGAATGCCTGGCACGCTTGCATAGACGGGGTGTGATGTGCAACTTAAACGCGTAGCCATCCTAAAAGACGGGGCCTTCGGCGTGCTCATGCACAACGCAGTTCCCTTTGCTGTGACATTGGAGCGCACCTACGATCCGGGAAACACGGTCAAGATCGGAAACGGCTTTCATGAGTGCCACAGGTCACGTTACGCAAAGGGCGGATATGACACATGGGAAATAACTGTGCCAGGGCACTCGCGTATTCTGTTTCACAAAGGCAATGTGGAGTTGCACTCCGAGGGCTGCGTTCTGGTTGCGGAGTCCTATGCGGTATTCGGAGACAAGCCCGGCGTGGCGATGAGCGGGCAGGGCTTCGAGGAGTTCATGAAGCGCACTGGTGACGTTGATTCATTTCTTCTGGAGGTAAGTTGAAGTGAGAATTCGGGTGATTCCTTGGTGCACGTAAACTATTGCGCTGGATTGTGGTCGCGATCTTCATCCCGGTGCTTGTGGTAGGATTCGTGTTGATCGTGTTGAGTGTTGATCGTGTTGATGAACTCACTGACAGGAGATGAATGATGGACAAGCTCTTAGGCTCTCTGCAATCAAAAACCGCGTGGTTCGCCGTGATTCTCGTCGTACTGGGGGCATTGCAGCAGAATCTCGAAGTAATCACCGCCGTGGTCGGCGCCGGCAACATCGGCTGGTTTACCTCTGTCATCGGCGCGGTTGTCTACGTGCTCAGGCTCATCACCACGAAGCCGCTGTGATTGCCTGGGGCGTCATTGTCGGGCTGGTCGTTGGAATAGCCTTCCTGGCGTGGTTCGCGGGACGCAGCGGCATCAGAAAGGAAGTGGCAGAGGACAATGCCAAGATCAAAGCGAAGCAATTGGATGCTGCTTTGGATAAGCCTAGCAAGTCTGAGCTTGCTGACAAGTTGCGCTCTGGGAAACTATAGCGCTTGTCCGAGCTTGGTTTCCTACGACCGCGCATTCCAGGCCCGGCTGGCGCAGGAACTCGAAGCCCTCCCAGAGGGCGCGGCGCTCACCGAGGCGATGAAGGACTACTCCGTACTGAGGCAGCAGGTCAGGGTGTGTAGATAAAAAAAGCCCCGACCGGAGCCGGGGCTAAAACTCGCGTCACCCAAAGGGGGCAGGATGCGCAAGTGAGAGGAAATCTATTCTTTCACACTTTCGCAGAGCGTGTCTATTCCCATTCCGGTGCAAGGATCATAGATTGACGCGATAGTGATAGCAGTATGGGCATTTTGCCCAAGGTGCATCGCCGCTATGGCATAATCTCTGCCTGTTCCGGCAGCCGTGAATCTCGGCATCTTGAATTTCTGCAAATGTTCCTCTATCCGATAAACCGTCCCGTGTTCGATGATGAGTCCTGAGCCGACACGTGCCTTCAGATCAGGCTTATCTCCGCCATCAAGCCATGCCCGAATTGAGATGGCATCGGCAAAGTCACCAGACCATCCAAACAGCCGCCCGTCATTCAAAACCCAGATTTTCGTTACTGGGTATTTGTAGCCGCCACAGTCAGCTTGACGATCAGCCGCTAATGTCTTGCCGTCCCACGCTAAGGTCGTAATGGCAGTCCTCCCATATTATCCTTTTACCTGAAAAGGCCGGTATTGGTGCAGCGGACAGCCCAAAGCCGTGCAATTCGTCACATCCTGCCGATTGTACCCGACACATTGTAAGCAAAAAGCCTTGATGGCTGCGCGAGGCGAGCATTTTCCGTTGTAGCATCGCGTTAGAATCCCCTGGATGGACTCCGGGGCCTCGGCAACCCGTTCGGCGGCTATTTCGTTCATAAACCCTCCTAACCAACGTTGTCATCTGTGCATCCCATCCGCCCAGAGCAGGACGTGACTACCTTCCCACCTCGCATCCGTTACCTCCAGCGAATCGTCAATCGTCAGCGGAACGATCTGTGCTTCCCCGTTCTCCACTGGCATGATGATCGAATCGAGCACGGCCAGGACCGGCACATGCTGCGGGAGCTTTCGCAATTCTTCGATGAGTTGTCCGACGTTCATTTCAGCACCTTAAATGCGTACACTTAGCCCCCAGTGCTGCAACAGCAGCGTCACAGTCGCTTTCTGATTCTGATCAAACGTAGGCGCGACAATCCGGACGTATTTCTTCTCCACATAGGGCGTCCCGCGTTCCCATCGGTTGAGCACCTTGGCATCGTCCGAGGCGCGCCGCTTGACCGGCTTCGCGTGTCCGCCTCGCCTCAGATGCAGCAGGATTCCGGTGATCGAGCGCACGTCGCGGATGATGCCCTTCTTTGCCAGCGCCCGGCAGATTTGCGGCGCGGTGATGGAGCCGCCTGCCGGGATGGCGTCGAATACGGCTTTGGTGAGGTTCATCGCTTCCCCGTTCTCCACTGGCATGATGATCGAATCGAGCACGGCCAGGACCGGCACATGCTGCGGGAGCTTTCGCAATTCTTCGATGAGTTGTCCGACGTTCATTTCAGCACCTTAAATGCGTACACTTAGCCCCCAGTGCTGCAACAGCAGCGTCACAGTCGCTTTCTGATTCTGATCAAACGTAGGCGCGACAATCCGGACGTATTTCTTCTCCACATAGGGCGTCCCGCGTTCCCATCCTCCCAATCCACAGCACAGGTCTACAGCGAGAGGTTTCATGCTGCGCCACCCCCCGCGTAACAATTGAAGACTTGGATGTGCAGCCATCCCACGTAGAGCATCAGCCCGATCATCACCGTAAGGCACGCGATAGCAATGTGTTGCCACATCTCGGCCTGGCGATGGAAGCGTTGAACGGCTTCGGATTTGGTCATTT